>ERZ1292629.331-Hain-H43-01um-R1-331-length-50042-cov-8_pt1 | contig 50042 bp, 50 predicted proteins | sample MGYA00564399_ERZ1292629 | MGnify/ENA primary metagenome ERZ1292629 (study PRJEB36523, sample SAMEA6512636) | groundwater metagenome | collected 2019-01-08 | study: AquaDiva: Metagenomics assemblies of 32 groundwater samples
CGCCCCGCGCTACCCTATCTGTCCCCCTGGAAGGAATCGGACCTTCGTCTTAGGTTTCGGAAACCTACATTCTATCCATTAAACTACAGGGGGCTAATTCACGATTACTCCCCGCTATCTTATTACAAAATAATAGATTTCGTAAACCACTCCCAAAAGAAAAACTAAAGCCACTAAATAAATCAAAAATTTCTTCAGCCGCCTCGGCTTTAACACTCTCTCTGAAACTACCGCTAAGAAAAAATACTGGGAGGCCAAAAAAATCCCCCCCACCATACTTACGGCGACCAAGAAATTTTTTAGTCCGGCGAAAACCAAAATCAACGGCAAAAAAATAACCGCTACTAAGCTCCAAAATTTTGTTTTTCCTAAATCCTTAATTAATAAATTTTCCACCTCCCTGCCAATCGGTAAATATGAAGTCCATAAAGCAAACAACCCAAAAACTCCCAACACGCCAAGCTTCGCGCTCGACCAATTTCCCAAACCCGAAATCGTATCGGGCGTTATTGCGCTCGCCGAGTTAAAAATCGCCAGCACAAAAAATAGATACACGAGCGCCGCGGCGTATGTGGCAAAAACAAATTGCAATCCCCGTTTTGCAAAATTCATCCCCATCGAGTGCTTTTTATAAGAATCATAAATCGGTTCAATCGCCGTCCATCCGGCTAAAGAAAAAAGAATCGCTCCAAAAGGCAAAAATAAATTTCCGAAGTCAAAATCTTTAACCTGCGTCACGATCGGAGACGATAAGGCGCTTGCGAATATTAAACCCACAATTAAAACCATCAATATCCCGCCCATAAGCTCTAACTTCACTATCCTCTTTAAACTAAAAATCAGCGGCAAAGAACTTGCCGCCCAAAAAATTAGAATCCCGATATTCTCCCCTAATCCAGGAAATACAACTCCTAAAAATTTTCCCCCCAGAATAAGAAAAGCTACTAGCGCGAATATTAAACCCCCCAGAACCGAGACCAAAGCTAGTCCGAAACTAAAATTCCCCAACTTTGCTTTTATTAATCCCAAAAGTCGCTTCTTTCCATCTTCCTTAAACAACACTCGCCAATAAAGCAAGTGGACCGTCGCCACTAACCCGCTAAAAATCAATAAATAAAACAAACTTATCACCCACCCTGATTCTCGAAAAACATAAGGCAAAACAAAAATCCCCGCCCCGATGGTAGTCGCTAAAATCATCCCTAAATCCTTAAAAAAATTCTTAAAGCTCATTCGTTGGCCTCGAAAACTAAATCGCCTTCCCTGACTTTTTTAGACACTTTAATCCCCACTTCTTGCCCCTTCTTCGCTTCCACTACTGGCTTATGGTCATACTGCATCGACTTTATTGTTTCTCCGAAATCCGTCGTCGCCCCCTTAAAAGAAACCTTAATGCCCGGCTTAACTGCTTTTTTGAACTTCACAATCGCCACTTCTATATTTGAGTAGAAGTGAGTTACTTCTCCGATAGGTTTTGGTTCCGCCATAGTTATATATAAAAACCTAAGCGACCTTTACCCCTGTACTAATTAAGGAACTTGTTTTTGAACCCTTAATTCCTTAATTAGTTCGGGGGTTTACCCCTAAACTTTCATTTAAAGTTACGCCTCCTTTTCCTGCTCTTTTATTAAAGCTACCACTTTATCAAGCAACTTCGCCGGATCGCTCTCGAAAACTATCTTCCCTAAACCGCGGTGAGACTCTTTCACTATTCCTTCAAGCATATCTGCCGCTCCTCCCGTGCCAGTCAAAACTCCTTGAACCTTATGGTCCTCAAAAGCGATAGTAAATTCATTTAAGGTTCCCATCCGCCCGCATACCGTAATTACCGCATCCGCCGCCCTTGTAAGAATCAAATTTCTCCCCGAATACTCAAAGCCGGTATAAATAATTAAATCATGGTAATCAGTCGGCAGATGGTAGGTTTTTATATGAGCCGCTCTAGACGAAGCCGGAGAAAAACCGATTACAATCCCACCCGCCTGCTTAGCTCCTTTAGCTCCCCAATAAGGCAACCCCGTAGTCGCCCCTGTAACTAAAATCATATCCCGTTCGGCGATTAATCTTCCGAGCTCTTCGGCCTTCTCCTCACTATCCGGAGCGCAATGTCCCGTCTCGGCCGCCCCTGAAATGCAAATTTTATACTTAGGTTGGTAAATCGGAATGGTGTGATTTCTAAAACTTAAAATTTCCTTTTTTGGCTCTTTTTTTGATATTGGCATACCGGGTAGTAGAAATTCGACTAATTAATTTACGACTTTTTATATTTTACAAAACATTATCACTATATTCTTTTGCGGAGTAGTAAGATGTTAACTTATAACTTTCGGCACAGTCGAATTTTCACTACCCGGCATAATTTAATTATAACCTACAAATCAAACTCCTGCCCATAACTCGGGATCTCAGTATGCACCGCAAGATCGTCCCGAATTATTTGAGCTAAAGCTTCACTCGCGCCTTCTTCGCCCTGAACCACAAAAACTTTTTCTAAAGCCACTCGCGCCGGCCTAATCCACTCCACTAATTTTGGCTGATCGGCATGCGCTGAATAACCACTAATCAGTTTGATTTTGCACCGCACCGCCACCTCTTCTCCAAAAATCCTTACCTTTTTAGCTCCGTCTAAAAGCTGCCTCCCGAGCGATCCCTTCCCTTGGTAGCCGACAATCAAAAGCATACTATGGGGATCGGGAAGATATCTTTGCTCATGATGCAAAATCCTCCCGCCGTGGGACATCCCCGACCCAGCGATTACCACCTTCGGTGGTTGAACATCATTGATACTCTTAGATTCTTCGGTAGTGAGTGTAAAGTGAAGTCCGGGAAAATCCAGAATATCATCTCCTCCTTTAATCATCGCCGAAACCGCCGGATTAAATTGTTTGCGATATTTCTTATAAATTTCGGTCAAATGAATAGCGAGAGGGCTATCAATATAAACCGGCACTTTCGGTATCCTTCCTCCCTCAACCAACTCATTTAATTCAAATAGAAGTTGCTGGGTCCTCTCCATTGCAAAAGCGGGAACCACCAGCGTCCCTCCGGACTTAACTGTTTCTTCAATCGCATCCTCAAGTTCCTCTCGTCTTTTATCTACATTCGCATGCACTCGATCTCCGTAAGTCGATTCGATAACGCAATAATTCGCCTCAGGAATTTCCTCGGTTGTTTTAATAATTGGCGCCGGATAATTCCCGAGATCGCCGGAAAAAACAATCGTCTTTCCTTCGGCAGTTATTTTTATAAAAGCCGATCCTAAAATATGCCCAGCATCAAAAAACTCCGCGCTCACCCCTTTAAGATCGAGAAGGGCGTGATAATCTACCCCTTCCCAAAGTTTCATCAGATGACTTATATCTTGTTCGTCATAAAGTAAAGGCGCCCTCTCACGATCCGCCTCTTTCGCTAATAAGTGCTCGGAATCAAGGAGCATTAATTCCGCGAAATCTCGAGTTGCGGCGGTTGAAAAAACCCGCCCCCTAAAACCCGCCTTAACCAGCTTCGGCAAAAGACCGATATGGTCCACGTGGGAATGGGTGATTAAAACAAAATCAACTTCTTGAGGGTTATAAGGAAAAGGTTCAAAATTTTTATGCTCTGCAAAATTACCTCCTTGGTGCAATCCGCAATCGACCATTATCTTCACGCGACTGTCTACCACTTGTGCCTCTAAAAAATAATTCACGCCCGTTACCGTCCCCGCCCCTCCATAAAAAGTTAGTTTCATAAATGTAAATCTATTCTATCACTTCCAAAGCAATCTTAAAACACATTCGAGAAATATCCTCAAAAAAACAGCCCCGGTTAATTTTGAAGTGCGCTCCGTGCTGTCTCGCCATCGCTCCACACCACCCTCTCTCCTCCGGCCATATGAATAAAGGGCTCGCTTCCTTTCCCGGTTATAACTACAACATCCCCCTCCTTCGCTAAATTTATCGCCTTCTTAATCGCTTCTCCCCTATCCAAAGTTTCAGAAACTTTTCCGTCATCTATTCCGGATTTTACATCCAATAAAATCTTCCGAGGATCCTCGTCATAAGGATCTTCATTAGTTAAAATTATCTCCGAGCAAAACTTTTGAGCGAGCGCCCCCATTTCCGCTCTCTTCCACTTATCGCGACCTCCGCCAGCCGAACCCAACACACAAATCAGTTTCCCTTTCGCTAAATTTTTTAGGTTCACATAAACCTTCTCTAAACTCGCCGGCGTGTGCGCATAATCCACCACCACTGAAAAAGGATCTCTCTGAACAAACTCCATCCTTCCCGGCACTCCTGAAAATTTTAACCCTGCATCACGAATCACTTCATTAGATACACGAAGGCTTTCTGCCACGGCCACTGCCGCCGCTAAATTTTCTTTATTAAAATCACTAGAAAATAAATAATGAATATTGTCAACAGAAGGAAAAATTTTCCTTAGGTCACTCTTTGAATAAAATTTTACTCGCTCCCCTTCATTTTTAAATTGGCTTTCAAAAAAATCCGCGCTCACATCATCGCGATTAAAAAAAAGTTGGGCTTTTTGACTAAAAGCATATTTCAAAAAACTCAGCTTTGCCTCTCTATATTTTTCAAAAGATCCGTGAGACTCGATATGCTCCGAAGCCAGATTAGTTAAAACCGCCATTCGCCAATTTACAAATCGATGCCTCGAAAAAACCACTCCCTCTGAAGTTACCTCGACTAGAGCATACCGACACCGAGCCTTAACGGCCCGCCTCAAAAATTTTTGGACAAACATCCTCCCTGGCATAGTATTGTTGGTTAAATTCTTTTCTTGACTATCGCCTACTCTAAAATAAAGAGAAGACAACACCGCCACTCTCTCTCCATTCGCTGTTAGAATATTATTCAAGACCTCAAGCATTGTTGTCTTCCCTTTTGTTCCGGTTACACCGATTACGAAAATTTTTCGGCTCGGAAACAGATAAATCAACACTCCCAATAATGCCAATCCAAAATGATAACCCCGAACGATAAATTTAATTTTCCGTAAAAAATTCAAAAAAGCCATTAGTTGAATAATAATCGAAAAACAGCAATAAACAAAAATGTTTAGCGCTAAACATTTATCCTCAACGAACAAGAATTTACTTCGCCTTACCTGAAAGAATTTTTAAGGCCTCCTTAACTTTATCTTCTATTTTCAGTGAAGTATCTAATTTAGAAACGGCCAATCTGACTTGATCTCTTCTGTAGCCCAAACCCAAAAGAATATCCACTACCTCATTATTTGATTCCATTCCAATAACATCCGCGGAGTCTCCACTTACTCCAACGCGGCTCTTAAGTTCGAGGACTATTCTATCTGCTAATTTTTTACCAATGCCAACCGACTGTGCCAAAAGGTCAGCCCGCCCGGATCTTATAGCTGCCAAAATATCCTTTGGCCCGGAAGCATTCATAATCGCCATAGCTGATTTCGGACCAACCCCATTCACTAAATTCAAAAAGTCGAAAACCGAAAGCTCCTCCTGATCCAAAAAACCATAAAGATCAACTTTATCTTCTTTTAAATAAAAATGAGTAAAAAGTCTTACTTGATCTCCTTCCTTTAATTGCGAAATTATCCGCTGAGGACAGGAGACCTTAAATCCAATCCCGCCGACATCAACCACAACAAAACCCTGTTTTATAAATGAAATTTTACCGGCCAAACTATAAATCATTACCTAGAAATTATAAACCATTTTACCTAATAGTAATAAACAAAAATGTTTAGCGCTAAACATTGGCTTTATAATCAGAAGCCAATAAGCCCGTAAAACCTACCTTTTATGAAATTCTAGTCAAAATAATGTTTCGCGCTAAACACTCGAAAATTTGGCCAATTGAATAACATTGGAAAATAAGGGTTTTTCCCAAAATTGAGAAAAGAATGTTTAGCGCTAAACATTCCAAAGAACCTGTTTTAGATATAAAATCAATAAAATGACTAAATCAGGAAAACATATAGAAACTGGAAAAATAGGAGAATCGATCGCAGAAAGTTTTTTAAAAAAACTTGGGTACGTTATTATCACTAGAAACTACAGAAAACCGTGGGGAGAAATAGATATCATCTCTTGGTCTCCAAATAAAACGCTTACCTTCATAGAAGTTAAGGCAATAAAAACTAAACAGCAGAATCCGGCAATATTTGCCGAATTAACTCCAGAGGACAATCTAACCACATCCAAATTAAGGAAACTTCGAAAAATATGCGAAGGATTCGCTAATCAAAATCCAGACCTTATAAACGAGAAAAGGGGATGGCAAATAGATCTTGTCGCTATAAATTTTTCTGGCGAACCCATATTGACAGAAAATGATAAAAATTACATAATAAGACATTACAAAAATATTTAGTTCCTCGACCCTTAAAGTTATTCTATAATTCTTTTATCTCTCTTTTAATAAAATCTCATAAAAAAATTAAAACTTATGTCTGGTCATAATAAGTGGTCGCAAATCAAACACCAAAAAGAAACTGCCGATCAAAAACGCGGCCAGCTTTTTTCGAAACTGCTCAATAGCGTTGCCCTCGCCGCGCGCATTAATCCCAATCCGAGTTCTAATCTTGAATTACAAACGGCTATCAAAAAAGCCAAAGACTCGAATGTCCCGCTCGAAAATATCGAAAGGGCCCTAAAAAAAGCAACAGAGAAAAGCGAAGACTTAGAAGAGTTGGTTATGGAGGCTTACGGCCACGGCGGAGTCGCCATCCTCATCGAAGCCATCACTGACAATAAAAACAGAACTGTCGCCGAAATAAAAAAAATCTTAAACGACGAAGGAGGCAAATGGGCCGAAGCTGGCAGCGTCCGTTGGACGTTTGAAGAGAACCGCGCAGGAAAAGGGGATAGGTGGAAAGCCAAATTCCCTCAAATTATTTCTGCGGACGATGTAGAAAAATTAAATCACTTAGTTGGCGCCCTCGAAAATCACGCCGATATCCAAAAAGTTTATACCACCTCGAACGCGCAATGAAAATTTTAACTCTATGATAATCCTCGGCATCGATCCCGGTTACAAGCGTATCGGCTACGGCATTATTGAAAATCACTCTAATCAATTTAAACTTATTAAAGCTGGTTTACTAAAAATTCCAGCAGGGGACTCTGCTAAAACCGCTTCTTCAGTCAGTCTGGAAATTAAAAATTTAATCGATAAATTTAAGCCCAATCTCCTTGCTCTGGAAAAACTTTATTTTTCGAAAAATCAAAAAACAGCCCTAAAAGTTGCGGAAATGAGAGGAGTCATCGCTCTCGCCGCCACCGAGAAAGGCCTCCCCATAAAAGAATTTACTCCGAACGAAATTAAGTCCGGCATCGCCGGTTACGGATTAGCCGACAAAAAAGCGGTTGCCAAAATGGTTCGCCTCACTCTTAATGAACCCTCTCTTCGTGTTTTAGACGACGTAAGCGACGCCCTCGCCGCCGCCATAGTCGCCTCTTACCAAAAGTTTTAGCTTCGAATCTTTTGTTGATAAACTTGGGGGTTGACAAGAAATAATATTAAAATATACTTCTGCTAAACCAAATATAAACTCCCAAAGGTCGGGGAAAATACCTGTCTATGGTAAGCGAACTCAAAAAAATAAGCCTCTCAAACTGGAACGACGAAGATGAAGAGAATATTGAGCTCGATCTCAATGATGATTCAGAAGAAGAGGAGCTCCTTGGAGAAGAAGGGAGCCCGGAAGAAAGCATATAAACCCTCTCTCGTTGTTGTTTAAGTAGGCTCAAAACAAGCCCCGCCTAGGCGGGGCTTGTTTTGTAATCACACTTTGATTGATAATTATCTTACTATGACTCTTTTCAAAAAAATTCTCCTTTTCCTCTTAGTCGGCATTCTTGGATTAATTATTCTAGGCATCCTGTCTTTTCTATACTTCTCAAAAGATTTACCGACTCCGGACCAAATCATAAATCGCCAAGTTTCTGAATCCACTAAAATTTACGACCGTACCGGCAAAGTTATCCTTTATGAAATCAGCGGGGGTCAAAAAAGAACTTCTATCTCATTTGAAGAAATACCCCAGTCCCTCAAAGACGCGACCATCGCAATTGAAGACGAAAAATTTTATCAGGAGCCCGGATTCAGTATTCGAGGCATACTCCGCGCTCTTTTGGTAAATCTTTCTAAGGGCAAAATTCTCCAGGGAGGATCAACCATCACTCAGCAACTAGCTCGAAACGCCTTCCTCTCTCCAGAGCAAACGATTGTTCGAAAAATTAAAGAGTTCCTTTTAGCCATCCAGCTTAATCGCCGCTATTCCAAAGATAAAATTTTAAATCTCTACCTCAACGAAATCCCGTATGGGCCGACCATCTACGGCGTTGAGTCGGCCAGCCAAGCCTACTTTAATAAACACTCCAAAGACCTAGCCTTGGCTGAAAGCGCCATTTTGGCAGCCCTTCCTAAAGCTCCTAGCTACTACTACCCGTGGGGAGCTCATCAAAAAGAACTACTTAATAGAAGTCGCTTGGTATTAAAAAAAATGATGGAGCTGAAAAAAATTTCGCCGGAAGATTACAAAAAAGCAAACGTTGAAAAAGTTTCATTCGCTCCACAAGAAGAGCGGGGGATTAAAGCCCCTCATTTTGTAATCTCCATCCAAGACTACTTGGTCCAAAAATACGGAGAAGACTCGGTCCGCTTGGGAGGGCTAAAAGTTATCACTACTCTCGACTGGGAACTCCAGCAAGCCGCAGAAAAAGCCGTATTAGAAGGAGCAAAACGCAATGAGGAACTATACACTGGAAAAAACGCCGCCTTAATTGCCCAAGATCCGAAAACTGGCCAGATTTTAGCCATGGTCGGCTCCCGCGATTACTTCGACACCAAAAACGAAGGGAATTTTAACGTCGCCACCCAAGGCCTCCGCCAGCCAGGGTCCGCTCTTAAACCCTTTGTTTATCTGGCCGCTTTCGAAAAGGGTTACACTCCCGACACGATTCTTTTTGATGTCCCGACTGAGTTTGACTCGACCGGCGATCCGCAAAAAAGTTACCATCCCGAAAATTTTGACGGAATATTCCGGGGGCCGGTCAGCCTTCGCCGAGCCCTAGCTCAGTCTATTAACATTCCCGCAGTCAAAACCCTTTACCTAGTTAGTATTCCTGATGTCCTTGAAGTTTTAAAAAACTTTGGCGTTACCACCCTAAACGATCCTCGTCGCTACGGCCTCTCTTTGGTCTTGGGAGGGGGTGAAGTCAAGCTTGTTGATATGGTAGGAGCCTATTCGGTTCTTTCTCAAAACGGGATCGAACACCCTCAAACTTCAATCTTGGAAATTAAAGATAATAAAGGAAATGTTTTAGAATCCTTTAAGGATTCCTCTCGAGAAGTTGTGAGCGCCCAATACCCTCGTCTTATTAACGACGTCCTCTCTGATGTTGACGCGAGATCCGCGCTCTATAGCAACAGCTTAAACCTAACTCTTGTCTCCGGTCATGATATCGCTCTAAAAACCGGAACTTCAAACGACTACCGCGACGCGTGGGTTTTTGGCTACACACCCGCTTTCGTCGCTGGTGTTTGGGCCGGCAATAACAATAACGCTCCCATGCAAAAAAAGGGGTCGAGCATCCTCGCCGCCCTCCCGATTTGGCATGCTTTTATGAGCGAAGCTTTAAAAAATAAACCGCCCGAAGCCTTCTCCCGCCCCGACCCGGTAATCGCTCAAAAACCCATCTTAGCCGGGAATTATTTAGTCGAAAACCAAATTCATTCCATCCTCTATTACGTCAACCGAAAAAATCCCACCGGCCCCTATCCATCAAATCCAGAATCTGATTCTCAATTCACTAACTGGGAGTCAGGAGTTTTGAATTGGGCAAGAACCAACCTTCCTAATTTCTTAGACTTTAATAAACCAGGGAGTACACCTCCTCTTTTTTCTTCGGAGAATTTCACTAATACAACCCGGCCCGAAATTACCGTTCAAAAGCCGGCCGTGGGAGAATTTGTGAAAAGCCCTCTCGTTATTCAGGCTGTAATTAAAAGCCCAGACACCTTATTGGAAATTAATATTTCTTTAAACGGCGCAACTGTCCAAAAAATTACCCAAAATCTTTCTTCACCTTATTTTCTCAATCTCCAACTCAGCAATTTGCAACTCGGAACCCAAAACTCGCTAGAAATCGAAGCTAGGAGTCAAAAGGGCGTATCTAGTAAGGCTGGCGTTATTTTTTACCAATAAAGCCTCTCCGGCCTAAAAACCGGAGCTTCTTTTAATGAGAGGCCGAAACCCCGCGCCGAAAGCCCTAGATAGACACCGTTTATTCACACTCAAAAAGATGGGTTTTTGGCGCTGGGGTAAAAAATCCGTACTAAAGATTCTATTTTCTACTTTCCAAAATTCTATTCTTAGGCTTTCAATATCGGCATTAGAATATAAAAATAAGATGCCTCGTTTTGAGACCTTAACAACGAGGGTTTGTTATCTGCCTCGTTCACTCCAAGAAAAACTTCTTCGGTTTTTAAAACCCTAAGCCCGTCGGCTAAATATCGCCAATTAAAACCCACTTCGCCAAAATTTCTTTGAATCTTAGCTGGTAAAAGATATTTATTCTCCCCCACTTCTCGGCTGGCAGAATAAATTTCTAGAACTCGCCCGTCAGAACCTTTGATTTTAACTTCACTGGTTTGACTACTGAAAACTCCGGCTAGCTTAAGCGCGTTTATTAATTCTTCTCTTGCCACCACCACCTCGGCATCAAATTTTTGAGGGATAATCGCTGTGTAATCGGGGAAGTTGGCGTCGGTCAGCCTAGAAATAAGCTCCAACCGGTCGGTTTTAAATAAAGCCTGGTTTTGATCATAATAAATTCTCACTACGTCGTCATCCTTAAAAACCCGCATCAGTTCGTGACAAGTTTTAAGTGGCACTAAAAATCTAAACCCTTGAGAATATTTTGTCTTGAATTGTGTTGAAATAATCGTCTTCTCTGCCAACCGGAAACTATCCGTCCCTGCTATTTTTAAATTATCCAAGTTAAATTCAAAAAGAACGCTGTTCAGCTCCGACCGTAATTCGGAAAATTGAGTGGCAATAACCACCTGTCCCAACGCTTCCTTAAAAATCCCAGCCTCCAGCTCTAAAAAATCTTCTGTATTTTTTATTTTGGGGATAATAGGAAAATCTTCAACCGGCAACGTCTGAATAGCTGCTTCATAATTATCAGTCTTTACTTCCAGTTGGCTGCCCTTTTTCTCTAGGTTTAATCTCTCACTTTGTAGGTTGTTAATTAAATTTAGAAAGGTGCCTATTGGAACATTTATCTTTCCTTTCTCTATAACCTTCCCTGAAACAAAACAAGTAATCGCAATTTCTAAATTAGTCGCCGTAAGTTCCACCTTCCCATCGAGTGCTTCAAGTCGGGCATATTTCAAAACAGGAAGATTTAAATTTTCCCCGCTAGCCCTCTCGACTGCGCTTAACGCCTCCTTTAAATTTCCTCTTATCACCACCACTTTCATAATTACTAATTAATAAATTAATTTGTTAATATTGTTAATGGGACAACTTTGGGGACAACTTTCCCAACCTCTTTTTAACCTTGTTTTTATTGTATTATTATCGCTCGCTAAAAATTATTTTCCCAAAGTCCTGTGGGTAAGTTGGGGGAGCGAATTGCTTAACCTTTGTTGTGTAATGATTCCTTAATCATGATAATTTTTTGGTTAAACGGCGAATTCTTATTTACTTCCTGGTTTATTTTCTCATAAGAATGAATTACTGTCGTGTGGTCCCGTCCAAGCTTCTCCCCAATGTATGGGTAAGACATCCTCAGGATATCCCGAAGTAAATACATTGCCACTTGTCGCGGTTCAACCGTTTCTTTTTTCCGCGACCTGCCGACTAAATCCGGAATTCCTACGTTATAAAAATCAGCCACCGCCTTTAGGATTTGATCATCGCTAATTCTCCCAAGAAAATTTTGGGTGGACTTCTCGATAATTTCTTCCGCTGTCTTTTTATCGACTTCAATTCCCTTCCTTTCCTGGTAAAAAAGAATTTTATTTAAAACTCCCTCCAACTCACGGACGTTTCGTTTAATTGAATTCGCTATCAAATCAATTACTTGGATAGATAACTGTCTATTCGCCACCTGAAGGCGATTTTTGATTATAGCCACCCGCATTTCATATTCCGGGTATCCGATATCTGCCGTCAATCCGCCATCAAAGCGAGATCGCAACCTCTCTTCGAGGGTTGGTATTGACTGAGGGGGGCGGTCTGAAGAGATAATTATCTGCTTATTTCCCTCATATAGCGTGTTAAAAGTATGGAAAAATTCTTCTTCTGTTTTCTCTTTTCCTCCAATAAACTGGATATCGTCAATAATTAAAACATCGCAATCTCGGTACCTTTTTTTCATATCCTCCATCCGTTTATTGCGGATTCCCCAAACCACATCGCTCGTAAACTTTTCAGAAGACACATAGCGCGGACGGTATTTCCCCTTATATTGAATTTTAATCTCATTTCCTATGGCCTGGATTAAATGGGTTTTCCCTAAACCCACACCTCCATAAATAAAGAAAGGATTATACTTAGTCCCAACTTCTTGGACTATCGCTAAGGCCGCCGCATGAGCCAGTTCGTTCGATGAGCCCACTATAAAAGAATCAAGAGTGTACCTTGGGTTAAGGTTGGTGTCGGGATCAACCCTAGCCAAATCCAAGCCCGCCTGATTATCTATTTTATTAAAATCAACCTCTAAGTGCTTCTTCGCTAAAGTCTTTGGTTCCTGATTAGTAACTATGAATTCCAATTTTTTAGCGGAAACATCAAAATTTCTCAGAACCCCCAAGATATTTTTTTGATAATTATTCTCAATCCACTCCTTCACAAAGTTATTTGGTAAAGCCACAAAAAAAACCCCCTCCTTCCTATCAATTAATTGACTGTTTTTGAGCCAAGTGGCAAAATTTGCCCTCGAAAGCTGGACTTCCATCTCACTCAAGGTTAATTGCCAAAGTTGATTCAAATCCATCAAGCTTATTGTAGTCGCTATTTTTTCGAAGTCAAAGACCAACGTTTCGTTGAGTTGGGGAATACCTGTTGAAAACTATTTTTTAGGATTAATCCATTCGGTAATTTGCCAATCCGAGACTAATTGTAGTAGAATTCAAACTCAAGGTCACACACTAAAAAGAAAACAATTAAATCGCATTTATTATGTCGCAGACTTACCAGCCAAAAAAAAGGAAAAGAGCCAAAACGCACGGTTTTAGGGCTAGACAAAGAAAGCCAGGAGGCCGGAAGGTACTAAGTCGGCGCCGAAACAAGGGACGAAAGAAACTCGCCCTCTAAATTTTTCTTATCCCAACTCCATTTTGGTATGCCCCGTAGGAAATGGCGAGAAAATTCACAACATTTTTGAGCCAAGAGTCAAAAACTTCTAATGTATATAGCGGAATCCATTCTAAGGTCGGAATTAGCAATCACGAAAAATATTTTATTTCCTACGGGGTATGTTGTCTAAAAAATTTCGTCTTCCCGTAAAAGATTTTAGAAGCCAAAGGACTGCGTCCATTAAAACCCCGAGTCTCATCGTGCGGGTTTGTCCTAACCAGTTAAACCACAACCGATTCGCCGTGATTATTAGCGCCAAGACCGAGCCTAAGTCTACTCGGCGGCACACAATCAAAAGAAAAATTATTTCTGTTATAGAAAAATGGCCAAACTTACGCCGAGACTTTCTCCTCTCCGTATTTCTTAGCACCAAAGATGTCTCTCTTGCCGATTTTAAAAAAACTATCCAAAAAGAACTAGAACAAATTATTCCAAAACTTTCCAATGTCTAATTTTTTTAACACCATTCTTTTTGAGCCCCTTTTTAACGCGCTGATTTTTCTTTATCAAACCATCGCCCTTAAAGATCTCGGGCTAGCCATTATTCTTCTCACCATTCTCATCCGCTTCATTCTCTATCCGGTTTTCCAAAAAAGCATCAAAGATCAGCGCGCCCTTCAAGAAATTCAGCCCAAACTCAAGAAGGTTCAAGAGGAACATAAAAAAGATCGAGTTAAGCAATCCGAGGCTATGATGGCTCTTTATAAAGAGCACAAACTAAATCCCTTTTCTCCATTTCTTACTCTCATTATTCAACTCCCGGTTCTGATTACTCTCTATAAAGTTTTTAGAACCATTCTTATCCCAGATTTTTCTAAATATCTTTATAGTATTACCCCCATCCCCCAAGCCATCAATTATTCCTTTTTAGGCTTGATTAATTTAACCCAAAGTAATATCTTTATAGTTGTCTTAGCGGTTTTAGCCCAGTATTTTCAAGGAAAGCTAAGTCTTCCTAAGAAAACCAACACCGGGACCCTAAGCACTACCGAGAAGATGAGCCAAAAAATGGTTCTATTCGCCCCGGTTTTAACCGGCGTCGTTCTTCTCTCTCTGCCATCAGCCCTCGGGCTTTTTTGGACAATGTCATCGGTCTTTTCAATCTGGCAAGATTGGATCAGCCGCAAACATCAACATGGACAACTGGACAACATTCGTAAAACAACTGATTGAATTGATGGGGTTCAAAGATTTTCGAGTCGACGCCGACTCAGGCGCCCAGCGGGGTGTGGTTTTTATTTACGACAACCCCGACCTTATCAAAGAGAACTTGCCCGTTTTTGTGGAGGGAGTGAATCATTTTATCCAACTAATCGCTAGGAAAAATAATCAAGAGCCGGTTTTTTTCGATTTCAATAATTATCGCCAAGAAAGAGAGAATTTAATTACTGAGCTCGCCAGGGCGGCGGCCAAAAAAGTTATGGTCACAAGCGAAGATATTTCTCTCCCCGCCATGAATTCATACGAAAGGCGTCTCGTCCACCTAGCTCTCGCCATTCACCCAGAAGTGACTACCGAAAGTATGGGAATAAAACGTGAACGGCACGTGATAATTAAAAAAATAAAAGGGGACTAACAACCCGCTTTTTAGTTGCTCTTAATAGGCGCAGAATAAAGCTTTCCGTCGAAACGGTTTATAAAGTAAATTTTTTGCCCCACTCTTTTTAGGTTTGTAGCATCTATCTCATCTCCTACGAAAACCGGAATAATCTCACCGGTCGAGATTTTAATTTGGTGAATATTATCTTCGGTAAAAATTGCTTTTTTGTAATAATCGTCAGGCAAACTGTATCCCTTGAGCTGATTCTCGTCCACAGGGATAGCACAGTTCAAATATTCTTCTTTAATAATTTGCGGGACGATGGTTTTTTTAGTTCCCGTCGCGACGGAGGTAGCGGTGACATTTCTAATTTCAAAGTAAAAAGCGCACTTAGAAGGGAGGGTCACAAACGTGAATCGCCTCGCCAAAACTCCTTGGCGATTAATCAGTTTCAGTTGTCCGTCAGAAAGTTCAAGGGCCAAAGTTCCGCTCGCATTCCACATTATCTCAAGCCCTTTTTGGTTCTTAATAATCGGGGTTAAGGTTTTCTTTGAAAAATCAAAAACCCAAAGCGAGTTGGCAATTTGAGCGCTGGCCTTCTCGACTAGCCAAATTTCTTCCGGTCTTATCCACGTAAGATTTAAATCATTTGCGTGTAAAGAAGTAAATTCTTTCGGTTTGGCTGATTTCTGGGAAAGATCTAATGTCCCCAGTGTTAGCCCCTGAGCCGTTTTCGCTAGATAGGCAACTCGGTGATCCCCTGGCGCCCACGCCAAAGCTTGGATGTTTAAAGCAATCGGCATCCAAGTTTTACCGTCAATATCAAAAATGCTTGTTTGGGGATTTTCCGGATTACCAAATCTGGCGGCTACTATTTTGCCGTCAAACGAAAAAGATGCGTCTATTAAGCCATCAATCGCCGTTGAATTTATTGTTTTCGGCTCCTTTCCGCCCGCTTCGAAAATTTGTCCATCTGGTTGGACAAAAATAACTTTTTCTTGAGTATCAACAAAATAATCTTTTACCAAATTTGGCGCCACTTGGTTCGATTTTTGGATCAATCCTCCTAAAGAACCCTGTCCAGTACCCGCGGAAGGGGATTCTCCACTGGTTCCATTTGGCAATGGACTCTGGTTATCGTCCGGGCTAACTGATTCTGGCGCAGTAGAGCTATTTTTTCTAAGTAAATAACCCCCAACCACCAACCCGGCTACTACTAGAACAATTATTACTAAAATTAAATATTTCTTCATTTTTTATCTCAAGCAGAATTTAACACTCCCTCCTGATGGCGGAAGTTTACATGTAAGTTGAGTGCCATCACTAACCACTGGGCAAGAATTGGTGCTGGAGCAAGGCAAGCTACAAGAACCAGTCGAACACACATAAGGAGCGTCACACTTCTCGCTTTCTACAGGCGTGTTTTGACAACCACCTCCAAAAAACGGTAGGCATTGGCCGCCAGCTCCACAAGCGAGGTCGCCACCGCAGTCAGTCTGTGAGGTACACAAGCCTCCTCCCTCAGTCTTTGCGACACATTTTCCCGCAACACATCCCTGCGTGGTTGGGCTTGGGCAGTCTTCGCTAGTAAGACAAGTCCCACTTACGACACAAATATTTCTTGGTTGAGAGCAAACAAGCCCGCTCCCACTTTGACATCCCCCATTTATGCAAGCAGCCCCAGCTGTACCGGTTTGTTTACATAACCCATCCACGCAAGAGAGACTGTCGACGCTACCACAAGGAGTTGAGGCATCACATGTTTTTAAGATTTCCTTGCAAGATCCATCAATACATTTTTGAAACGACAAATAAGGACAATCAGGAGTTGCTGTGCACCCTGCGGGTTTATAGCATCTATTATCGCTTGAGCATAAAAGACCAGTATTACATACGCTACCCCCTAAACAGGGACTGTGTAATGTTCCCGGTACTTTAACTGTGATTTTGACGAGAGGTATTTTATCTAATGTTGGTAGCGACAAATTGGTTAATTTAGGATTTATAGTATTCAAAATTATAAAAGCGCCCGCTAAAAGCAAAAGTCCCAAGAGTGCCTGCTTGATCATATCTTTAGCGTCGCTTTGTCCCGAAGGATTATCAGCTGAAACCGTGTGTTTTATCGCCGCAAAAACAATAATCACAAAAGCCAAAAGCCCTCCCAGCATCAGCGCGAACTGGTAAAAATTACCTATAATATTAACCGGATTTGGCTCCTCAACGGTCGCTGGGTTTGGTCCCGGAATACTAGGATTGATAGTGTAGGCCGCGGCCGGGTTTAAATAAAATCCAAAAAGTAATACCAAGCCAATCCCTAAATACAACCACTTCGTCTTTGAAATCTTCATATCTTTTTTAAAATCTTAGAGTTATATTTTTCGACGCCATTTCAAAAATATTTCTAGGGTTTTTTACATTTAAAGATATACTAATAGTCGTTCCTTGCACGGGTATTTGCCGGAAAGTCACATTCAGCACCTTCGGGTCCCCCGAGGCCTCCGGACTTTGGTCGTTTATTTTCCACTCAAAACCAAGATTATCAGGATTTTTCGTGTTAAAAAAATAAGGCAGTGCTTCAAACCAAACTCTGGAGTCCCGAAGCTTTCCTCCAGGGAAAGGGACGGGAATCACCACCTCGGGCTTCACTGAAAGAATCTCCACGCTTTTAATCAATGTTTGTCCCAAATAGTCGTTTACCGTGATTCGTGCTACCTGTCTGCCAACCCCGCTCGCTCGAAAAGTTATCTCCTGGAGTCCGGCGCCTCCTTTAAAAAAGTCGTCGTTTACATACCAATAAATATCATTTTTTGAAAGATTCACTATTCTTCCGCGGTCAATCATTTCAAAAGACACCGTTATTGAGGATTTATCCGTCGGCAATATTTTACCGGAGAATTCAGCCGGAGCATAAGAGCGAGCCTTCCATGTAAACATAAATTCCGGCTCCGTCGCTTGAGCACGCACATTTATTAGCCCATAAAACAAACTGCCGGCTAAAAAAATTATTGCCAGAGCGGTTCTAAAAAATTGTTTAAAAAGCACCGCTTTCATTTCTCCCGTTAATTATACCATTTTTGTTTTTTACTCCCAACAAACTCCGTAGGTCCGGTTTTGAACACCCACTCCCCAGGAGGAGTTTTTCAATTCATTTTCATTTTGACGCGCGCTTTTAGCTTTACATTTTACGTTCTTACGCCCCCCCTAGGCCGCTTGTTTGTACTGTTTTGCTTTTTCTTCATCCGATTCCGGCGACATAATATCTATTACTTCCGCAATCGATTCTTTTTTAACCCCGAGTTCCTCTTCTGTGACCTTATCTTTGGCTTTTCTCTCCTCTGTTTCCTGGGTTTGCCCCTCACCCCCTTCTCCTTCGAAAGCCGGGGAAACCGCGCCTCCAGGACGGCCTTCGCGAGTGCGCACCGGTAATGGCCCCCCTCCTTCTCCCTCGACACCCGACGGCATCGCTTGGCCCGCCTTTATTTGACCCCCCGCCTCCTTACCACCTACTTTACCCTTCACTCCACCCTTTGCCGACGCCATCTTCTGCGCCGCGGTGGTTAATTTTGTTGGATGTCGGTCGAGGTAAACCGTCACTCCAAACCCAATAGTTTTAAGGGGCAAACCGCCAAGCCATGGGATAAGTTCTAATATCCACATCGCTACATACCAAGTCTGCCTAACTCCTCTAAACCAATAGTAAATTGCTATTACACTGGCAAAAGTATCTAAAATCCAAAAATCGTCAAGAGCGAAAAAAAGCAGGACTAATTCGATTGCGTCAAAAAATAAGCAGATACCTCCAATAAGTATTACCTCTACATCAGAAATTTTCGGTTGTGGCTTCTCTTCCTCGTTCATGATAGTTAGCTACAGAATACAGATGGCACCAGCCTAATATTCTAGAGATTCTGCTATCTATTTTACATTCGTATATCCGTACTTTTTCCGTATTCCGTAGCCATATTTCTACGTTTTCTGCTCTAATAACTGTTGCGGGTTGGTGGTTATAACCTGGTCTTCAAAATACGAAGCAATAATTTGAATTGCTACATGTTTTCGTCCGGCAAAAAACAATCCTGTCCCCACCTCTGCCGAAAGAAGCATATTTTTCTCCGCCTCGGTTAATCCGAAAGCTTTAGCCACCACATCAATTGTTGCTGGGGCCTGCTTCAAAAGCAATTGAATCGAAGAATTAGTAATAATCGGCCGTCCATAAGGAGATCGTAGAAAGTCCTCTACGTCTTGGGTAATCGTCGAAACTCCCAAAAAGTACTTTCTCGCCCGCTTTACCAGCCCAAATAAAAACGTGGCGCTGTCTTCATACTTCATCATCCACCACGCCTCATCAATAATTAAAAGTCTTTTCTTAAGTTGGGCCCGCGTGAGATTCCAAATAAAATTCAAAATAATATACATCGCAATCGGCCGCAATTCTTCCTCCAAGTCTCTAATCGAGAAAGCGATGAGACGATTGCCAATGTCGATATTAGTCGCTTGGTTCACGAACCCGGCGAAACTGCCTTTTGTGTATTTATACAAACGCTCTGCCATTCCCTTGCCTCCCTCCAAATTGCGTAATATCGTTTCAAGATCTTCTAGCAGCGGCGGGGAAGCTCCGGAAAAGTCTTCTCCAGGTACAATTTCGCGAGAGGCGTAAGTTTCGGTAATTGCTCGGTCGAGTAAAGCGTCCTCTTCCGCTGAAAGCTTGCCTAGCATCAATTTTAAAAGACCAGCCAAATTAACAATATGGGACCTAAGTACGTCCGACGGAGTTTCTCCCTCGGGCACAACCGGCACATCAAAAGGATTAATATGTTCGTGCGAAGAAAGGGAGATATTGAAAAAACTTCCTCCAAACGCCTCGGTCATTTTCTGATATTCGTTTTCAGGGTCGATAATTAAAATATCGACTCCAAGCATCAAATATCTGATAATCTCAAGCTTGGTAGCGTATGATTTTCCCGAACCGGATTTAGCGAAAACCACTTGGTTGGCATTTTCCAAAGAGAATCGGTCGAAAATAATCAAATTATTATTATGACGGTTGATGCCGTACATAATGCCTTGATTTGAGTTCAAGTCCTCCGATACAAACGGGAAAAACGAAGAAACCGGTCCCGAATTCATTGGTATTGTAACGTCAATTTTATCTTGCGCGAGCGGCAAAACCGAAAGCAGTCCCTCTAGTTGCTGGAAGAGGGCCGGTTTCATATAGATTAATTTCGCCTCCAAAATTGACTGGATCTTGCTTTCTAGTTTTGAAAGTTCTTCAAGATTGTCGCCGTAAATTGCGAGATAAACGCCAACGCTAAAAAGTTTTTCTTGAGCTTGCTGTAGAGAATCGCGCAGACTCTCTACGTCTTGAAGCGCCGTCTCAAGTAGCGGATCTCTTACCAGCCCTTTATCTTGCTGGTCGCTGATTTGCGACTCTATTTGAGCTGATTTTTTGCGAAGGTTCTTAAGAGCCATCCCTGTGTCGATCGGATTAATAAAAGTGGAAACATCAAAAATATTCGGCAGGTTTATGAGCGGTTCGAACCACCCCGTCGAAAGATATCTGGGGTAAGAAAAGAAAAAAAACGTTTTCACATGCTTATCGCCAATCTTAAGGTAGTTCGAGCTTACCTGAACTCCGGCCGGCGCGATAATTTTTTTTGTGTCTTTAAAATCTTCCGCCATTTATTTTTTTTCTTCGCTAGTTTTAGTCTCCATGCGCTCTGAGGGGATAGCCGACATCTCCTTTTCCACCGTTTCCGGGTTATAAAAATTATAAAAAAGTTCAATGAGCGCTTGGTTGTCTAGTGGCACCGCCTCAATGCCGAATGTAGCCAGTCCCTCAACCACTTGGGCTGTTCTCTGGGTGATTTGGTTTAAGTTCTCCTGGAATTCCAAATCAGCCGCCTTCTCTTCTTTCTTTTCTTTTTCCTCTTTTCCCCCTTTGTTTAAAAAAGGAAATAGCTTAGAAATTCCGGAAATAGTGTCCCTGGTTGGGAGCTTACTCGAAGAAAAAGGAATTATCACCAAAAAAGTTTTCTCCATAATCGCATTGTCTTTCACAAACCCCCTCACGTATTGAATATATTCAGAGATTTGGCTCTGGATCAAGGCTGACGGCTCCCGCTCCCTTCGAAGTTCGAGGCCAGCTAAATATTTCTCAATGTTAATTTTTCTGGAATGGATCATAATCTGAATCGGGAAATCTAAACCATTTAAAAAGTTCTTGTAGCCATTAGAAATAATATCTAGTTCCGTTTCGGCCATTAACGCCGTATTGATGCCCGAAACCATCACCACCTGCCTTAAGGCGCCGCTTTTCAAAATCGCCACCCCTTCTTTAATTTCTTCGATATCAACTAAATCCTGAGTATTTGCTAGTTGTTTATTGAGGGCCATATTAATGAAATTTTAGGTGTTAGGTTGTGGGTTTTAGAACTCTATTAAGTAAATTATACGCTAAAAAATAATTTTTCTTAAGTTCTTTCTCTCAACTTCAGCTCTAGCTTAGATATAAGAACATTTAGCATTTTTTGAACCTCCAATAGCAAGTTCTCGGTCTCTGTATAATTTAAATTCGAGTAAAGTCTTCTTGCAATAATAATCTGAGTTTCTAATTCTGACGCCGATCCTTCTGATACGCGGAGAAAGTGTAGGTATTCAGGCAAACCCTTCCTACGTGAACCTTCTGCTATATTTGACGGGATAGACACTGCCGCTCTGCGCATTTGCGAGACCAATCCATATTGTTCGTCCTTCGGAAAACTAATAGTTAATTTATATACTTGTTCTACTAAAGTAATTGCCTTTTGCCAAACAATTAGTTCTTTATAAGACTTTAGCATTTTTTCTACAACCTGCCACCCAGTATTAACCCAACTTTTTTATCTATAACCTACAACCCATCACCTAAAACCTAATAACGATAATCCACCCTCCTGGCCGCCTGCCTCTCTCCTGTAATTTTCTCAAAAACCTGATAACGCTCTTTGATTTTTTGCGAAAAATCTTGAGCGTTAATTAGACCTTGCTTAGTGCCAGTCTGAAGTTTCTGCCACGTATTTTTTAAGGACGCGCCCGCGATAATGCTTTCGAGCGAAAATCCAGGTTTCGCAAGCTTCATAATTTCCTCACTTTTCGTTACTTGAGGGTTCTCCGGCTGCCAAACAAAAGTTTGGGGTTGCCAATAAAATTTCATGCCCGATAAAAGAATTTTCGAAAGCGGCCGGCCGTTAATTTTTATAAATGCCATCGAGAGACCGAGTCCCCCGACAAAAAGCATAATAATCAACCATAACCAAAAAACTATAATGAAAAAAAGAGCAAAACCAACCGCCGCCACAGCGCCAAGGTAAAAAAACTGCTTAAGTGAGAGGGGGCCGATAATCTTATCCTCCGTCTCTATAAACTGAGGAACTTGGAATTGCATGTTAAAAAATTAAATATAAAACATCAAAAATTAAAATGACAGATTAAATATCAAAAATCACTTCCGCCCCTTCAAGGTTAGTATACTCGAAGCAATAATTTTTGATATCTCAATAATTTCTTCTAGTAGTTGGTCTAATGCCGCCTTGTCGCCCTTTCCAGTATCTCTCAGCAACGTTAACCAAACCTTAGATTCATTCGCGGATTTTAAAGAATAATTAAAAAAATTAGTAAAATCCCTCCGCGAGCTTGCTGAAGATGCCTCTATGTAATTAGCCAAAACACTGGTACCGCTTCGTAGGAGTTGCTTCCCCATAACTTCGCAAATAGAATCCTTAGGCAACTTATCAATAAATTTAACCAAATCTAAAGCCCAAGAGTAAAGGCGTTTCTTGAAATCATTTTTAAATTTTGAGTTGTCATTTTTCACTTTGATTTTTCATCTTTTATTTTAGTTAGTGAACTCAAATCAATCATTTCTTCGCTTGGCGGCAAATTTGTTTTTTGGGGTTCAGGTGGAATCTCTTTCTCTCTAATATCAAAGGTTTTTTGTGGAGGCATGTTTGGAGTAATTTGAGGGAACGGTTGGGTGGTTATTTTAGGTTGGGGAATTGTTTCCGAAACGGGTCTCGGTTGGGGCGAACGGGGAATTGGCGGAGTAGGAGGGATAAAAGATATTTCTTTTGATGAGGTTTCTGGTTTTTTTGAAAAAATAGAGCGGAGCCAGCTGGAATGCTTTTCCTCCGGCTTTGAAAACATCGAATTAAGATTCGCTGGCCTGCCCTCTGGAGGCATCAAGTCGGTGCCATAATTTACTGTCGCTATTTTTTGCGGTCCTTGATTTTTTTGAGGCGCAGGCATTTGAGGGAAAACTGGTGCTGTGGGCGTTTGCACCCTTACTGGACTCGGCATTGGCATCTCTGGTCTTACAACTGGGGAGGGGGGTGGAAATGACGGCGCTTTAGGTACTGAAGCGCCGGGCGGGTTCTCGAGGGGTGTCTGAAAAGTATTGTAATGAACCACCCTCGGAGGTTTTATTACATCTGTTTTAGCTAAAGTTTCCGGCAATTGTTTTCCTCCTCCAAATTCAACTCTTACTGCGAGCCGGCCCTCGTTTTTAGAAGTAGGGGAGCTAAATTGCGAAGACGGCGGTTCTAAATGAAATGATGACATTGGTCTAATCGGTTCCTGATCTGATTCTTGATGGATAATCACCGGCCCAGTTCCATAGTCTAAAGAACCAGCCGGCTTTTCTTGCATTGGGGGCCTAGGAGCTTGGAATGGGGGAGTCGTAGACAGTTTCGGTGTAAGGGAACTTGGAAACGGCGGGGCGGTCGCAGTTTTAGTAGTTTCTTTTTTCTTCAAAACATCCACTAACTCCGCTCCTGAATGCTCGAGCTTTTTAATCTCCTCTACAATTCCCATCGGGCTCTCGCCGGTATCTTTAAAGGTATTAACTGGTGGCCTTATCTCGGTTGTGGCTGGTCGGGCTGGCGCGCTAGGCGAAGACGGTCTAAAAATCGGCGCCGGTTTCGGCGGTTCCATTTCTCTAACTGCCATTCGGTTCGATCCCAAATCTCCTAGCCCTTGCCCACTAAGTTCTTCCATCATTTTAGGTCTCGGTATCCCTCCGGCTTGAGGCGGTTGCGGCGCTGCGGACGGTTTCCATTGAGGCGTGGCCGGTTTCTCGGCTACAGTTTTTTTCTGCGCCAAATCAGCATCCTCCGCAATCATCACCGGCCGAGGCGGCATCGGCTTTGATGATTCAGGACTTAATATTCTTGGCTTATCCGAAGCTCCTATAATTGGTCTATAATTCTTTTCAAGCTCTTCTTTCAAAGGGCCAAAGACTTTACTGTCAATTTCATCAGCTAATGATTTCGAGAGTTTATGGTTATTCAAAACTAAAGCCTCGTCAATTTCTCTCGCCAAATCTTCAAGATGGATAAACCCAAATATAATCAAAGCCACTAGTTGCTGTATTATTAATATCTTTTCTTCGTCGACAAGGTGGTGATTTTGGCAGATCTTTACCACTGCCTGATAAGATTGCTTGTTACTCAAAAGATCTCGAAGTTTCGCCGGTAGCGAATCAAATCTTTTCTTTAATTCATTTTCAGTTATTAGTTCTAATTGAATCATTTTTTAAAATTAGCTTTCTAGTTCTTTCCAAATCGTGGGTATCACCACGCAACTAGTACAATCACGTATCGGTTTCTTAGTGCTCCTCTCTACGTGATGGCAATTTTGGCATTCCCAATCTCTAACTTTATTACCTTTAAACAACCCCGAACCTTCTTTCATTCCTTTATACGCCGCGCCGCCAAAAGTAACTTTCGCGCTATCTTTGCCGAATTGAGTTAAATCATTAAAAGTTTCATTAGGCAATATCTTTACCGATGCCCGATACGCCACTCTTTGCACCGGTGCGGTAAACTTTCTCCCAAACCTCCCAAGCGCTGCTCTTATCCCCGGCGCTGGGGGCCCCATTGTTGGAGGCGCCGGGGGTTTAGTCAAAAACCTAGCTATCCCCCCCCCAGTTTTCGCCCCCGCCCACTTCCTAGCACCCTTAGAAAAACCCTTCATCGCTCCCATCCCCGCCTTTGCCCCAACAATACTTAACTGATTCGCCACATAAAGTCCTCCCATCGTAATCCCCACAATAATAATCATATTCATAAAACCCTGGATGGGTGCCGAAAGAGGGCTCCCTAGGAAACTAGAGATTCCGGCGAAAATGTTGTTTTTACCCGGACTGGAAAAGGCGGTCAAATCCATAGTCCCACCTTGCCCCAAACTCATTTCTCTGCTGGTTAAAATCGCTAAATAAAGGAAGAAAACCACCAGTGGCGCGAAGAAGACCTGTTTCAAAAATTGGCTCCACCATTTTGACCAATTAGAACTAAGTCCTGGGAAAATCCACAAAAGCCAGGCAAACGGCATAACAATCAAAAGGATGCCCAGAGCCACATACCGGTAGAGGAGCATAAATATAAACACCGCTAAAGTAATTACTATAGCCGCGAGCGAAAAAACCACAAAAGCCAAAGAAGCAATCGGTAGAAGTAACTTCCCTAGCCCTTCTCCGTTCGCCGCCGCAATTCCCGATAGCTTTTCCGTATCCTCGACGGTTAAACTATTCAGCCCATTTTCAAGCATAATTCCCTTTTGCGGGTTAAACGCCCCGGCTAGTCCGGAAGCGAAAGCGTTGAATTGCGAACCGCTTTCCGTCGGGTTCACTTGTCTTAAGAAGTAAAGCGTAAATTGGTCTGCGAAATTAATAATTGCTCCCGCGAAAACCAAACTGAAATTTACCAAAAGCGCCGCCACCACCAGTTTCCAGAGAATCTGCTTAATGCCGTATCCCGACCAGCGCAAAATTGTGGCGATGGCGATTACTATTATCGCCGCCGTAAACCCTAAATTGGCGATTGAAAGCGCCACCGGAAATCCAAAATGAACCGGCGGCGAGTTTACTATCTGGGTGTTGATATTTAAGACTACCTCAATTAGCCACGCCTCAACCCCCACTACTAGTCCCATCACGCTGCTGACAATATAGGAAATTCCGAAAACAAGCTTCCCGACTACCGTATAAGCTAAATCGCTAAACCAACTGGATTGGGCGTGAGTTACCTGCGGCACAAGCAAAAGCGCCAAAACTAAAACTCCAAAAATCACTCGCCATTTCGTAGGAATTTTAATCAATCGGTCAATAATTTTTTCCTTCAAAAATTTCATTTCTCGAATAGGGCTTTAACTAAATTTACCAAGGGCCATCACACTTATTTTGCGGGTAACTTCTCAAAGGATTCCAGGGGATAGGATTCCCCCTACTATTGTAAATACTTTCATAATTGCCAAACGTCTTATCCAGCTCTCCATTTCGAGTTCTAGCTGTGTCTATATTTAAAGTCAGCATCGTTAAATCAAAATCACTATCCAGATCTCGGGTCAGCTCGGCAAGTACCAAAGTATCAGTCGCCATGCTAACTTTCACTGCTAAATCAGCCAGCTTATCAAGAGAAGAACTCGCGTCGGCTCTTTCTTTAATTGAAGCAACATAACCGGCTTGGACGTTCGCCATCGCCGTGTTTACAGCCAATAATTTGTCAGTCGTGAAGTTCGTATTTAGAGGATCAAAGTAAGAATGGCAAGAATTTAATACGTCAGAAATCACGCTAATAGTTGCCGTCGCATTGTTTATATAATAATTATCGAATGTTATTAGCTGTCTATATAGAGTTTGGTATGACGAAATTGATATCAGTAACGTGCTACTGCTTAAAGCCGTGGTTGCGTACATCGCCGCAACGTCTTTAGCGCTTTTTACACAGTCCGAGTATTCAGTCGAAGAAGTGGCGTACATCGCACAAGTTTCTTTAACGTAGTCGGCAGATGGAGGTTTCGTGGTAGTCGCTATAAAGCCCGGTTCTTCTCCTTCAGAATTCGTCGCTTTCTGGAAAACCTTCTGAATCAGCGAGTCAATAAAGGCTGTCGCTATTGTTATCATATCATTGGCATTTACTAGCCAGTCATCATGAAGCCCCGTGGCCTTAGCCAAAGTTTCACCCACTATCTTTCCTGGCGTGGTATCCTCCCATCCATCCTGAGGGCAGGTTTTGAAAGTATGGTCAGATTTTACTGGGCCTATATAGTCCATGCCGGCTTGTTTCGCGTAAGCTTTAGCATCAGCTACTAAATCAGGGCTGGTTCTAATATCCTCAAGGGAATAAGCATCTTCTAGATTTAATGGCGGATTCGTTGGGTTTTTACACACTCTCGTCGCTAAGAATCCTGCCGCATTCGCCACCCTTTGCCCTTGCGCCGCTTGCGCCCCTTGCGCTTTAGTGAGCGCGATATCGCTAAGCGTGATCATTACTCCGAAAGGATTATTTTGAGGGGTAATCACTTGAAAATAATCCTGCCACCCGCCCTTATCGAAACTCTTATAAAATTCTTTAACATTCTCCACCGCTTCAGTAAGAGTGCAGGTTGTCCGTTCGGTCATATCGGCTAATCTCGGGTTGGATGGACGCTTAAATGCCAGCGTAATAAATGGCTGAATTGAAGCGCAGACTTGAGGCAGGTGTTTATAAATCTCCGCGCCTATGGCGGCATCGAATGTCGATCTCGCTGTCCCGATTAAGTCTTGTGCAAATCTCGGTTGTCCTTTCCCCTTTACCCAATTTTGCGTTGCATTAACTATTTGATTTATTAATTTTTTCTTCAACTTTTCTTTTATCACGCCTTGCACCCACTCCCAAATCTTTCTGGCTAAGTTAACTGGATCTATGACAATATCTCCAAAGCCAAAAATACCGTAAGCTGTTTTTGGTAAGAATAAATCCTTTACCAAAGAAAACGGCCCCGAAATTTTATTAGCGCTTGATAACTTCCCGAGTGAGTTAGCTTTATTTAATTCGTTCCCAAAATTTCGTATCGCATCATTATAATCTTGCTCTTGCAGTTGAAGAACCAAGCTTGATTTCAGTGGGTCGTTCTCTTCCTGGCTAAGCTCCAAAGCTTGTTTTTGATAGAGAGTTAACTTGAGCAAACTTTTATGAAAGTTTGCGAGCGCCTCTGGCACTTCAAGGGCTTTGATTTTTAAAAAAGTTTGTTCTAGAACTAACGCTACCGAACTAATCGAAGTCGGAGTGGGATCGCTAGCTAAGACATCGGACACCCCCGAGCGGACATAGTTCTCATCCAAAATAGAATTTAATTTATCAGTATAGTTTTTAATATCTTCCGGTCCATAATTTTTTAGTACATCGATGTCTTCGCTTTTTGCAATAAGTTCTGCTCTAGTGGCGTTTACTTGATTAGCAATTTCTTGAGTATTAGCAACACCCGCAGTATAACCTTCCGCATTTTTTGACACTTCATTCACTTGGGCGTTTATATCCGCTGAATTTTGGGGATCTAGTTGTATCATCCCCTCCGCTAGCTTCTGCCCAACATTTTCAGTTAAATTCGAAGGATCGCTAACCGGCGGCAATAAATCGCCGTCAGTGTTCGCTTGAGCTAGCGAATTGGAAGATTCACTCCCCGGCACCGATTCCACGTAAGCCTGCCCGCCGAATGCCGACTGATTTTGTCCCAAAGTACCGTTCCCTTCGCTCACCTCCATCTCCGACGGAGATAATTTTGAGCCGCCTGAATTTGATAAAAAGAAAGCCGCCGAGCTTGCGATAAATGCCACTGCCAAAAATCCCGTGATCAGCCGCTTAGGATCAACCATTTACTATTATTATAGTCTCAAAAACCAATAAAGAAATCCCCAGCCCTAGAACTAATTGTGAAATATCTGCAACTCCTGAAATTACAGCCACCTCCTAGGGTGAAGTAGTAGGGGTTCACTCCAAGACCGTAGCCAATCTCACAATTTCGTCTATTGATAAATTTTGCGGCCGGTCGCTCGGTTTCACTCCTTCTTTCTCTAAAACCTCTAAAATCTTTTCCCGAGTCCATCCATTTTCACCTTTGGCCACTAAATTATTCAAAATCGTTTTTCTTGGCTGTTGAAACAATATTCGGACCATTCTATAGTATTTTTTTTCATCAACCTCAAACCTACCACCTAAAACCTGCAACCTAATTACTGCCGAATCCACTTCCGGTGGGGGCGAAAAAAGTTTCGCCTGAAGATAGTCGACAATTTTTGGTTCCGCCCAAAACTGAACCGATGCCGCAAGCCGGTTCATCTTCGGCGGCTCGGCCGTTATTCTAATCGCCACCTCTTTTTGGATCGTTAAAACACAAATTTCTGGTTTATTCTCAAGCTCACTAATTACTCGCAATAAATGTCCTGTTATATAGTAGGGGATATTGCCTACAATTTTATAAGTTTTTAACTTTTCTCTTTTAGTTTTTAGCTTTTCTAGGGCATCACCTTCAACAATTTCAACATTTTTATCTTCTCCAAATTTATTTCTTAATAATTCCACAAAATCTTTATCTCTCTCAATCGCAATTATTTTTAACCCTTCTGCCTTTAGTTTTTCTGTCAGCTCTCCGTGCCCCGCGCCAATTTCAATCACCGTATCTCCCGGTTCCAAATTCAACGCTTCCGCAATTTTTAGAAGTGTCGTTCTATCTTTCAAAAAATGTTGCCCCAGTTTTCTTCTCATCTTTATCTATAACCTACAACCTAACACCTAGAACCTAGTCCAAAGTAATATACCTCTCCTCGTCCTCCAATCCCATCCCTCCCGAAAACCTCATTAACTCCTGCGGAATTTCCGACAAAAATCTCGACGGCAAATCATAAAAAGATAAAAACAATCTAGTTTTAGCTCTAGTCATCGCCACATACAAAAGCCTCCGCTCTTCCTCGAGTTCGTCCGTATTCCCCATCGCTCTGTGGTGCGGCAAAAGTCCCTCGGTCGCTCCCGCCACGAAAATATTTTCAAACTCCAACCCCTTCGCCAGATGCATTGTCATTAATTTCACCGAGAGGTTTTTATTTTCCTCCACATTATCCATTGCTTGGAGCAAACTCATTCTTTCCAAAAACTCATCCACTTTTTCAAAAGCCGAAGCAAAAGATAAAAGTTCCATAATATTTTCTCTCCGCTCTTCCGGGTTGGTAAAGTTTTTATCGAGGTATTCAAAATAATTCGCCACCTTCAAAAATCCTTCGATTATTTTGGTCGGCGTCCAATCGTTTTTTCCGGCCAATTCCTTCTCGAACCTTATAAAACCTGCCTTCCGGAGCAACTTCTCCAATCTTTCCCGGCTGATTTCGTCCGCCGGATTCGAAATATACCGCAACGCCGAAACCACATCTTTTATTTCTCTTCTTTCGTAGAATTTTAATCCCCCGAAAATTTGGTAGGGAATTTCGTGCTCGATCAGCGCTTGCTCAATGGCTCGCGACTGCGCATTCGTCCGGTACAAAATTGCGATTTGTGAATCTCCAACTTCCGATTCTTCTTGTTTTTCGTTTTGTATTTTACACTTTTCACTTTTCGCTTTGAGCTTTCTAATCTCGCTCGCAATCCAATTCGCTTCTTCAATTTCATCTTGCGCTTCTTTCAAAACTATCTGCTCGCCTTCCGAATTATTTGTCCAAAGCGCGTCTTCTTTTAGCCCCGCCGGTTTTTTTAGATTATTTTTTATTAGCTCTGAAGCCGCCGCGATAATTTTTTGCGTTGAGCGGTAATTCTCCCCCAAAAAAATCAGCCGGCTCCCGGCCCAATCTCGTTCGAAGTTTAAAAATATTTCCAAGTTTGATCCGCGCCAGCTGTAAATAGTTTGATTATGATCTCCCACCACGCTCAAGTTTTTTTCTCGGTCCGCCAAAAGTTTCACCATTTCATACTGAACATCGTTGATGTCTTGATACTCGTCCACCAAAAAATGGGAAAATCTATTTTGATATCTCGCGAGCACCTCCGGTTTTGTTTTAAAAATCAAAACCACTTTCTGAATCAAGTCGTCAAAATCAAAAGCGTTGTTTTGCATTAGTTTTTTTTCATACTCCGCAAAACTCTGGCTCACCATCCAATCTTCTCTCCTCTCTATTTTCGCGGGTTTAGCCATTCCGTTTTTTATCGCCGAAATCTTAGAGGAGAGATCCGCCGGCTTCAGATCCTTTTCATTTGATTCCTTTATGATTTTTTTAATTAATTTAAAAGAGTCGTTGTCGTCGAAAATAGCAAAGTTCGGTTCTCGTCCCAAGAAATGCCCCGCCTCTCTTAAAATTCTCGCGCCCAAAGAATGAAACGTTCCGATGTAGGGTGAATTGTGTTTTAAGTTTCCTCCGGTTTGTAAGTTTGTCAGCTTGCCTACCCTCTCCAGCATTTCTTGAGCCGCTTTATTTGTAAAAGTTAAAGCGCAAATTTTACTGGGATGAACCCCCTCTTTGATTAAATAAGCTATCCGCGTTGTTAAAGTTTTTGTTTTTCCAGTTCCTGCCCCCGCCACAATCAAAAGCGGTTCATTTGTAGCAAAAGCCGCCTCCTTTTGGGCTGGATTTAGTTCGGTTTTTGGCCATTCCGGCTTATCTATTTGTTTTTTAGCGCTTGGAATTCCCATTTGCTTACTGTTGCGTACATCCTGCCCCGTAGGGAACAGTGAAAATATAACCCTGCGATATTTTCACCTACTATATACGTCTATAACAGGGAAAGTTTTAGGTATTATCGCACATACCTAAAAATACACGAAAATACCCTTATTCCCTATGGGGTATATAGGCCTAAGTCCATACTCGCCCCGTTAGATTCTGAGTAATTTAACTGTTGGCAAAATATAGCAGGAAACTAATATAAAACAACAGCTTCATTTTTTAAATAAGAATCTATTGGGGTTTACTAGCTTCTATCTTTCAAAAACATTCCTCCGTCGTATTAATAATAAGTTATTCCCCAAGATTTCCCCATTACTAATTTTAAAATGATATAAAATACGTAAGCTTCTATGGATCTCCAACCTCTTCAAACCAACAAATATAGCGGGAAAACAAAGGCTTATTCCCTAAAAACCTACCATTCCTTAGTCAATTGGATAACTTCCGGGCTAACCCTTAGGGAATGGTATCTGCACGCCCAAACCTACGGCACCACCTCCTTCGTAACCAACCGACTTATTTTCAGTTGTATTCTCGGTTTGCTAGTACCTCTAGTTCTTATCGGCTCCATAAACGGGCGCCTAGAAGATAATCTCATTTATCTTCACAATTTAGGCCGAGTGGGCATTATCCCCAACCGACAAATTGGAACCACTAACCTTCCTCCTATTTTCGCAGCCATCGCTGAATGCGAATCCGGCGGCTCTCAATATGATTCTTATGGTCAAGTGGTAAGAGGGCGAGTAAATCATCACGATGTTGGCCTTTACCAAATTAACGAAGTCATCCACCAAAACGCCATCGCCCAAACCGGAGTTGATATCTATAACGAAGAAGGGAATGCCCAGTTCGCTCGCTATCTTTATGAAGCCGAAGGGCTTTACCCTTGGCGATCTTCCCAATATTGCTGGTCTCGATATTTAAATTAAAAAGCGAAAGAACCCCGTACTAAAATTCGACTTTTTCAGAGCTGGCAGTTTACGCTGTCGAAGTTTTAGTATCGGGGCTAAACTTCCTCTCTTAGCCGGTAGCTGAAAGCTTCCGCTAAATGATTTTCCGAAACTCCTTCTTTTTCTTCCAAGTCCGCAATCGTGCGCGCCACTTTTAATAATCGGTAATATCCTCGAGGAGAAAGCCGGGCTTTATCGAAAGTTTTCAAAAAATTCTCTGCCGCCGGCTCAAGCTGTATTAATTCTTCCGTTTGCTTTGCGCTCATCTCGGCATTGGTTTTGATTTTCAAATGGCCGAATCTTTTTTCTTGAACTTTTCGGACTGCCTGAATTCTTTTCTTTATTTCCAGACTGGTCGGTTTTAGATTTTTATTTTCTCTAAGCTCCGCGATTTTAACTCTCGGCACTTTTATTTGTAGATCAATCCGGTCAAGTAACGGCCCCGAAATTTTCTTTTGGTATCTCAACACTTCGTAAGCCGTGCACCGACATTCTTTTTCGTCATCGCCGTAAAAACCGCACGGGCAAGGGTTCATCGCCGCCACGAGCGAAAACTTCGCGGGGAAAATTAGCGTGCCCTTCGCGCGAGCGACGTGTACCACTCCCGATTCAAGCGGCTGTCTCAAAGATTCCAAAATATTTTTCTGGAACTCCGGCACTTCGTCCAAAAAAAGTATTCCTCGATGAGCCAAACTAATTTCCCCCGGCTTAGGGTAACTGCCTCCGCCTACAACCGCGATAAGCGACGCCGTCTGGTGTGGCGTCCTGAAAGGCCTAATAGACATCAGCCCTCCCGGGTTAAGCCCCGCCGAGCTGTAAATTTTAGTTACCTCGATTGCTTCTTGAAGCGATAAGTCCGGCAAAATACCCACCATCGCTTGCGATAGCAAACTTTTTCCCACTCCCGGCGGACCGATCATCAGTAGGTTATGCCCGCCAGCCGCCGCGATTATCATCGCGCGCTTGGCATTTTCCTGTCCTTTAATTTCCGAAAAATCCGGCACCTCACTTGCCGGGGTTTTCATTGGATTAAAAACCGCCGGGCTAATTTCTTTTCTCTCTTCCAAAAAATCAATCGCTTCCTGTAGATTTTCTAGCGGAATCACTTTCAAATCTTTAACCACTGCCGCCTCGTTCGCATTCTCTTTTGGAAGCAGAACATACTGAAAATTTTTATCTTTAGCCAACTGGGCAATATTGAGCGCTCCCGAAATCGGCCGTAGTCTTCCATCCAAAGCCAACTCTCCTAAAAGAATTTTATCGCTTGCATCAAATTGTTTTATCTGCCCCGTCGAAAGCAAATATCCAAGCGCGATTGCCAAGTCGTACTGCGACCCGGCTTTTTTAACATCGGCGGGCGCCAAGTTAATAGTGATTTTCCTGTTTTCACGGTTCGGCGGTTTCACTCCCGCGTTTTTAAGCGCTGAGTTTACCCGCTCCTTAGCTTCGTTCAAAGCCTTATCCGCCAGCCCTACTATATTAAACGCATGAAGGCCGACGTTTAAGTCAACCTCCACTTCAATTAACTGCGCGTTGATCCCTTCCAGTTCCGCTGAGTAAACTTTTGATAAGTTCTTAATCATTCTACAACCTAACACCTACAACCTTTAACCTAATTTCTTACACTTCGCGCACAATTCCGACTCCGGCACAATCTCTAAAACCTCTTTCGAAATTTCTCCTCCGCATTTCACGCATTTACCGTAGGTGCCGTTTTGTATCCTCAAGAGCGCTCCCTCAATCTCTTCCCTCCTCGTTCTAAACGCGTGGCTTATGCCCAGTTGGTTGCCCATCTCCTCCGCCTCGTCCGATTCTTCATCTCCGCCGTCAATATCACCTCCCATATCCACCAGCTTCTCATGCTCCTCAATCTCCTTATCGAGCTTCGCCTTTTCCGCCTCCAGTATTTCTTTATATTTTTTAATCTCGTCTTTAGTCATTTTATTTTAGTTTCAATGTCTCGTCGGCTTGCCGAGAGGTTACAAAGCAGGAAGCTAAAATAACCCTGAGCAAGTCCACGAGCCGAAGGGTTTCCTTCGGCCATATCCCGCCCACCTGTGGTGGAGTTTTTGATTTCCCTCAATCTTATCACATCAATTTAAAAAGCCAACCCCGGTACTAATTGTGAAATATCTGCGATTCTTGAAGTCGTAGCCATCTTTTTAAAACAAAACATCTTTTCACAATTAGTTCCGGGGCTAACCCAGCACTCCAACTTCGGTTAATCCACAAAGGCGCATATTTTAATTTCAATCTTCTCTGAGGCCGCTAAAACCAGGTATTGACATATAACTCTTTATTTGGTAAAATACAAACGTTCTTTGATAATAAAATATTCTAGGTTCTAACTTATGAAACGAGTATTTAGTGGGTTTTTAGAGTCCATTAAATACTCGTTTCATGAAGAGCGAGCTGCGTCGCGCCAGTTGCGCGATATATTTCAAATACCACAGGAGGTATGCGATGGAACCCATCGTGAGCCGTACCCTGTCAGTGCACAACGAGCACGAATTTCTTTTAAAGCTCGAAGCCGCAGGTCTCAACCAAGCACTTTCCCAGAGAGTCGTTGACTCAAAGGAGAATGATCTCGGCAAGAAAATAGTGAGACTCATCGAGAACGGCGGTTTCGAACCGACGACGAGCCAAAAACGCGCCCGCGAGATCATGGGGCGCAACATGTTCGGCGTCGAAGAAGCAATCCGGCATTTCGGCGTGAATCCCACGAGGCAACAGGCCGCCGCTCTTTCGGAAATCCCATTTTCCGAGGCAACCCTCGAGCAGTGCAAGAACACGCACGTTCTCGTTGCGGTCTTCCCCCTCTCGATCCTCGAGATTCGCGGTAAGGTTCCCAGTGACCAGCATCTGTTTTATGTTCAAGACTGGTACAACAAGGAATCCTTCGCCAAAGACAAAGGGGAACTGGAGTGGCAGCTCATTTGCAAAACTCCCGTCGACAACTCGACGTCGAGGACGTGGGACGAGCAACAGGCTTTGCTCTCCGACAAAGATCAGACGCCCAAAGCTCGTGTGATGGTCTACGCGATCATCTGCCATTTCCTCTCGACAGGCGAACGGCTGTTCGAGAAAATCTACGTTCGCTGTTCGGATGTGGATTCGGACGGCCGCCGGGTCCTCGTCGGTCGCTTCGCTTCCGACGGCTTGCTCGTCAACGACCTCTGGGACGGCCACCGCTACGACAACATCGGCCTCGCCTCTGCCCGGAAGTCCGAGTAGAACCTTGAAACTGGAGGATTTGATCCTCCTCATTACCTTGAGCCTCCGCGCGATTTTTTCGCCGGAGGCTCATCTTATTTTATTAACTCGTCAGTAAGAAACTAAAAAGAATATCAGCTAACTTAGTTATTCCCCTTTTTACAACGAGCCCTAGCATTGACACAGAGCCCATTATTCTGTAAAATATTTCTGCTCTTTAATAATCAAATATTCGAGATTCTGTCTATGGCATGAGGCGAGTGTTTAAAATGTTATAACTCATATAGTTTTTTAAGCACTCGCCTCATAAAAAGCGAGTCTGAACCGGACAGATATCCGATAAATTTCAAATCAGAAGGAGGCACACGATGCCACAAAGCATCGCACACCCCAAACCGACTGCCGTGCTTGACGGGACGGCAAAGTTTTTCCGCGTGATGGCGAACGCCGGTGTTCCCTTTTCGGCGTTTACTCCACCAATGCAGAGCGTAGCGAAAAGAGCCAACCTCGCGGAGTTCCTCAAGCTCGGTTGTCCCAAAGTCGACGGCAATGGCGTTATCAACACAACGCCATCGGAACACGACCTTGCGCGCCTCATTTTAGCCAGCGATTTCATCACGCCGGAAGAAGTGGCGCAAACTCGCGGACTCACCTATGCGGATGAGCAACTCGAAGCGTTGCAAACAAGCCTGCCGCCACTCGAAGTGATCACTTGGTGTCGCGGGAACGGTTACTTACTGCTTCCCAATCCACCCGAGGCAATGTCGCTTCTCGGAGTCCGAGATCTCAACCGAGCCCTCTTTTCTTCAAAGGAAGGCGGGTGGTATGCTGACCAAGCTTTCGCGGCGAAGGAAACGACTGAGGCCGCAACTTGGCTTATGATCCGCAAGGGCATCGTGCCGAACTCCACGGATAAGAAATGGAAGGAACAAATTCCACTCATCTCTGACGTTGAACGGGTACCGAATGCCGCCGAGTTCTCCTGGGCGCTCACGATCTACAAAGAAGTCCGGGGCGTCTACCTTATGGGTGGAATCTACGCCCGCACTTCAAGTGTGGATTCGGACGGCCTCCGGGTCCGCGTCGGCCACTTCGATTCCGACGGCTTGGACGTCCACAGCTACTGGGACGACCATCGCTATGACGGCTTCGGTCTCGCCTCCGCTCGGAAGTCCGAGTAGAACCTTGAAACCTGGAGGATTTGATCCTCCTCATTACCTTGAGCCTCCGGCGCGAATTTTTTTCGCACACGCCGGGGGCTCTTTCTTTTTATAAACCTTGTGATATGCTTTTTTTATCTTGCTAATGCAGGCGCGGTTACGGCTTCGCCTCGCGAGATATCTCACCTTTGCCTGCCCGCCGAAGTTATCGGCGCAGGCGGGAGATGTCGCCAGAGCGCCACCGTTTACGGATTGCGGCAGAGCGCGATGAAGGATAGAGATGGACTTCTTGCTCGCTTCTAGTGGAGATGTCCCGCCAAATCGGGACTGCTCTCGAATAAAATTCAGGAACGAAAGGCAATAGGCTCCTTTTGAGCGGTAACCCTTAAGTTTCGGTGCCATGGGCGGTAGCGGGCAATATGTGGATTCGGACGGCAACCATGTCTACGTTGGCAACTTCGATTCTGACGGCTTGAACGTCAACAACAACTGGGACGACAACCGCAACGACAACATCGGCCTCGCCTCTGCCCGGAAGTCACCCCTCTATTCGTTTTTGAATGCCCCGCCAAGCGGGGCATTCTCTCGTCGGTCTTTCGAGGATTTTATCCAGCCACCCAACATCCGGCCGATCTCATCCACCGGTTCTTCGAGTGAAACGTATTTCTTGTTGTCGATTACCCTGACCTCTTTCATTAACCGGAGAAATACTCGCAAAAAGTTTAGCTTGAGACTGACTTTTTCAAGGATCGGCACTTTCTCTGATTTGTAAGTTTGACTCGCAAGGAGGATGCCTTCAAGGATGTCGAGAATAATATTCTCGCATCGTTGCCAGATGCTGTGGCGATCCTGTTTAGTAATACCATCCCGATAACCATAAAAAGTTTTATATAAATCATAGGTTTTTTTGAAGATCGGGATATCGAAGTCGTCCATTTGTTTTATTATTTATTAATGAAAATTTATAATAATTTATTTGAACAGATTACCTCTTTGGAGAATCTTTTTTCTGCGTGGGACGCTTTCAAGTCCGACAAACGGAAAAAACCGGACGTAATGCGGTTTGAATGGCAACTTGAGGAAAATATTTTCAGGTTGCACCGGGAACTCAAAAGTGCCACGTACAGGCATGGCCCGTACTCCGGTTTTTATGTAACCGATCCCAAACAACGCCATATCCATAAAGCTTTGGTGCGAGATCGGGTTTTGCATCACGCGGTTTTTTCGGTGATCAACCCCATTTTTGAGGAGATGTTTATCCCAACGTCGTTTTCGTGCCGAGTGGGGTATGGCACTCATCGCGGCGTTGAAGCCCTTGCTGGCATGATGCGCCAAGTGAGTAAAAACAACACGCGGACGTGCCACGTATTGAAGTGCGATGTGAGAAAGTTTTTTGACAGCGTGGACCACCGGATACTCCTCGGTATTCTTACGAAACGTATTAAAGATGAAAAAGTGATGTGGCTCCTGCGATCTATTGTTGAAAGCTATTCGAGTGAAATAGGGAGTGGAAAAGGGATTCCGATAGGGAATTTGACCTCCCAGCTTTTTGCCAATATCTACATGAATGAGTTCGATAGGTATATGAAACATATGGTGAAGGCAAAACACTATCTGCGATACACCGATGACTTTGCGATTGTTTCTGAAAACCGAACTTATTTAGAGGAACTACTGCCTAAGATCAAAGAATTTCTTTCAAACAACCTGGCAATCAATCTACACCCCAATAAAATCATACTTTCGACCTTCTGTCAAGGCGTAGATTTTCTTGGTTACGTTTCTTTTCCTCAATACCGACTCCTCCGTACAAAAACAAGGTGGAGAATTTTTTCGAGACTGCGAAAAAACTAAAAAGTTACCGCGGTGAATTGATTTCAAGAACTTCTCTCGAGTAATCCCTGCAGTCCTATCTCGGCGTTCTTTCTCACGGCAATACTTTCAAATTACGCGAGAGTATTCTTAATGAATTCTGGTTTAGTTGAGGTTCGGTTCGTTTTAATGTAGTAAGTTATCAGTCGTAAGTTATTAGTTAAAAGTTACTTCAACACCCTCACCGTTTTAAGATTCCACTTATAACTCTCCTTAAACCTATCCGCCGGGTCAGTTACTAGTTTTCCTTGAATTCCCTTTAAATCATTCTCCGCCACCAACACGTAATTAGGCGAGTAAAGGAAAATCGCCGGATAGTCTTGAGTAATCAATCCCTGAAGTTGCGCTAAGGTGCTTTCGCGATCTTGCTGCGTTGGATTTTGCCCTAGTTTATCAAGCAACGCGTCCACCGCCTTATTGCTATAAAGCGACAAATTCAATCCCGGAAAAAATCTTTCCGTTGAGCGCCAGAATGGAGTTAAATCCAAATCATCTCCCAAGAAATTTCCATAAAGCAACATTTCATAATCCCGGTTTTTAATAATATTATCGAGCGCGTCGCCTTCCGGCACTTTAGATATGTTTACCTTAAAACCAATTCCTTCCCACGTCGCCTTAAGTTTGTCGGCTGTCGCCGTCAAAAACGGAATCTCGGGCACCGTCAAATTTATTTCTAAATTAACTTTTGTTTTGTTGATAGTTTTCTGCCTCACTCCCGGAAGCGAGTTATCGGTTCCCGAACCATCGCTTAAATTCCATCCCGACGCCTCAAGAACCCGAATCGCCTCGTCTTTATCTTGAGCTACTAAACTATCACTTCCTACGCCCTGAACTACCGGTCCACTCACGACTTGTCCATCTCCTCCCAAAACTTCTTTAACCAGCGCTTCTCGCGGAGTCGAAAGGCTCATCGCTTTTCTTACCGCGATATCTTTAAGAATCGTATTCTTCGATTGGTTTATAAAAACGGCGTAATAGTTTGGAGAAGGGAATGACAATTTCTCGAAAGGCCGTTTTATTTTCTCCACCTCTTGCGGATCCAGCCCGCCAGCTCCGCCAATCATTCCGCGGTTAAAAGCGGCCACTAAGTTTTCTTTATCCTGATAAAATTTAAAACTTATATTTTCTATTAAAGCCGCTTCGCCTGGATAATCCGGATTGATTTCCAGTTCGTAGCGAGTGATAAATCCTCGCCGGTCTTTATCGTAATTTTTGAAGCGGTAGAAACCGCTTCCCACTGGGCTTAAATTGTAGTCCGAAAGGCGCCAATTGATTGGCGGAACATCGTTAAAAATATGTTTTGGCAACAAGTAAAGATTTTTTATCTCGTGCTCTAAAGCCGACGTCCACTCCGTACTGAAATTCAGACTTTCTCCTTGGGCTTTAGCCCTCTGAATTTCTAGTATCGGGGCCGTCCCGGGTGCTCTTAACTGAACCTCCAATTCGCTCATTCGCTCCGCTCCCACGCCTCTCCATTTCGAGATAAGAGGGGATTGAGCACTTTCGTCTTGGATTTTTTGGATAGTGAAAACCACGTCGTCGCTTGTAAGCGGCTTCCCGTCCGTCCAAACCAAACCTTCCTTAAGGCGCACTTTCCAGAAAAGCCCGCTTTTATCCAATTCAATTTGGCTGGCTAAGTCCTCTAGTTTCGCGAAAACCAATCGCACCAAAGATTTATCGACATCACTCGCAGCCGAAACGGGATTTACGGCAGACGGCTGGCCGATGAACCCTTCTATATATTCTCCGCCTCGAGTCGGCATCGCTTTAGTCGCGCCCCTAACTACCACAATTATTAAAACCAAGCCGGAGACGATTACCAGCGCTGCTGCCGCCAAAAATATTTTTCGTTCCTTATCGGAAAATGCGAGAAAAATTTTCTTTAGTTTATCCACGTTTCAAATTCGTCAAAGCTAGCGCTCTTAGTTTATTAACTTAAAAAATTATAAATCGCCAAAGCCACAAAAACCACCGCCAAAACAATCGTTCCCCTGAAAATCATTTTTTCCATTCCCCTCCGTGTTTGGTAAAATCCCATTCCCTCTCCACCAAAAATTCCCGAAAGTCCCGCTGACCTCTCTTGAAGTAGAATTAAAACCACTAGCGCCGCTGCCACCACAATTTGAGCGATAAGTAGAATCATGATTTTTTAAATATTAAATGAATGAAGAAATTCACAAACCCGATAATCACCGCCGCGTAAAGCAGCGTCAGAACCCCATCAATACTAAGGTTTTTTGAAAAACTGTCAAGAATATAGAGTAAAAGCATATTAACCACAATCAGCCCTAGCCCTAAAGTGAAAATAATGACCGGCCCCAAAATTAATTTTAGAACCGGCTTCAAAATAAAATTAAGCAAAGCGAAAATCGCTGCGAGTACCAAAGTTTGGCCGAACCCGCCCAAAATCTGAAATTTCGGGAAAAAATAAGCTATTCCCGTAAAAGCCGCCGCATTTAGGAGGATAATAACCGCCGTTTTTAGTATCCACTTCACTCTTCTATTATAACCCTAGTTTCCAAAAACTTAAATTATTTCATGAAGTAAGCTTCTCCCCGTCATCTCTGCCGGTTTTTGGATTTTCATCAGTTCAAGAATTGTGGGTGCCACATCGCAAAGCACTCCAATCGTTTCCGAATCCAAACTTTGCCAGTTCACAAATTTTTTATTTCTAAGTTCGGAAACCACCAAATAAAGCGGGACCGGATTGGGATCGTGCTGTGTTTCCGGCGCGCCGGTAAATGGATTAACCATCTGCTCAATATTTCCGTGATCCGAGGTGATAATCAACATCGTATCCGTCGCCAGTACAGTTTTTATCACTCTCCCGATTTGAGCATCAATCGCTTTAACCGTTTCGAGCGCCGCCTGGTAATCGCCGGTGTGGGCAATCGTGTCCGGATTGGCGTAGTTAACTAAAATAAAATCAAAAGCTCGGTTTTCCAATGCTTCGACAACTCGGTCCGTAATCGCCGCCGCCATCATCTCCGGGTGTTCTTCTGGGTGAGGTGTCTTAACCGAAGGCACAAAAACTCGGTATTCATTTTTAAAAGGTGTCTCTATGTAGCCGTTGAAAAAATAAGTCACGTGGGCGTATTTGTAACTTTCCGCTAATCGCAATTGAGTTTTACCCGCGTCACTTATCGCTTTACCCAAAGGAATTTCAATCTTCTCTGGCGGAAAAGCCACCGGTACCGTAAACGCGTCTTCGTATTGTGTCATTGTGGAAACGTACAAATTTTGGAATTTTTTAGTCGGGAACTTGTCGAAATCTTTAATAATAAAAGATTCCGCTATCTGCCGGATGCTGTCTTCTCTGAAGTTGAAAAAAATCACTCCATCGCCGTCTTTAATGAATCCATTTTCTCGAAAAACTATCGGTGGCACAAATTCTTCGTTTAAATTTTTCTGGTAAGTTTCTTGGATGATCGGCGTCGCGTCTGAAACCAAAGGCGCCCCCGGCCCGGTCATAGTTTCGTATGCCCTCTCCGTCAGTTTCCAGTTCTTTTCTCTATCCATTCCGTAATACCGGCCCATCAGCGTTACTAATTTGTCGTGCGGTATTTTTTCGAGCACCTTCTCTAACCTGAAAGGGGTGCCATCTTTTCCGTCGGAGAAAAGATGCATCTTCACTTCGATATTTTCTTTCTTCCCCATCTCCACTAACGCCAGAAGATGTTCGAGGCAGGCATGAACCGTTCCCTCGGTTAAAAGCCCAATCAAATTTACCGCTCCACTATTGGTTCGCGCATGCGTAAAGGCGTCTTTCAAAGCTTTATTCTCAAAAAAACTCCCGTCTTTTATTGATAATGTAATTCTCGGAAAATATTGGTAAATAACTTTTCCTGCTCCAAGCGTAAGGTGGCCCACTTCGCTATTACCCACCTCTCCCCACGGTAACCCAACGCTAATTCCCGAGGCCTGCAGGCTCGTTACCGGGAAATTCTCTTCCATCCACTTGAAGCTCTCTGGCTGGACCGCATGGACTGGATTTGTCTCATTTTTTTGGCCCAATCCCCAGCCGTCCAAAATTATAAGCAACATTGTCCGTCGCATCGCTCTATTATAAAAGATTTCTTTAATCTTGACTAACCGGACAAAAAGACCTAAACTTTAAAAGTTACTAATTGTCGCCTTTTTAATCTTTTGGAACCTTGGAAAAGATTTTGCTAGAGAATTTAACCTATAACACTTCGTTTTCGATTAATTAAATCCTTTTTCGAGGACTAGTTTCGTTCAAAGAATAATTAAGGTGGCTAGTAACTAAAAAGTCACAATTTTTTATTCCTAAAAAATTCAAACCTATTTTTGTGAATTAAAATCACAATGAAGAATTTAGGAAAACAACAAATCAATGTTTACAGGAACATCAGCTCTCGCAGTGGGTGGGTTAATTTTGGGTGGGATTATTGGCTATTTAGTTCGCCAATTATTCACGTCTCGGGCCGCAAGCTCAATTGAGCAAAAAACTAAGCTCAAACTCGAAGACGCCGAAGAGCGCGCCAAACGAATTATTTTGGAATCGGAGAATAAAGCCGCTGATCTTTTGGCGGATACTAGGAAGGAGAGTCGAGAGCAGAAAATCAAACTTGACAGCCTCGAAGAAAGAATTCTTAAACGCGAGGAAATTTTAGATCGGAAACTTGTAGTTTTATCTTCAGATGAAACCTCTCTCAAATCTAAAACTGAAGAATTAAAGAAAAAAGAAGTAGACATCGCTGGTCTTAGAAATGAAATAGAAACCCGGCTCGAAAAAGTGAGTGGTTTGAGCCGCGGAGAAGCGCTTCAAAAGCTCTTTGCTGAAATCAAGGAAGCTCAAAGCCAAGAACTCGCTAACCTCCTCCAAAAACTGGATAAAGAGCGGCGCGACGCGGTTGAAAAGAAAACTGCGGAGATTATCACCACTTGCCTCGAGCGCTACGCACGATCGCAAGTGGCCGAAATTACCACCACCACCTTTCCTTTAGCCGACGAAGAGTTAAAAGGGAAAATCATCGGGCGGGAAGGTAGGAACATTCGAGCACTTGAGCGCGCCACCGGCGTTGAGTTTATTATCGACGAAACTCCCGATAGCGTTGTTATCTCTTCTTTCGATCCGCTCCGCCGTGAAATCGCCCGCCTCGCTCTCGAGAAACTGATTAAAGACGGTCGCATTCAACCCGCTAAAATTGAAGAAAAAGTTGAAGAAGCCAAACAAGAACTTAACAAACGGATTATGGAAGTCGGGGAAGCCGCCGTTATGGAAGTCGGCATTTACGATTTACCCAAAGAAATTATTCAGCTTCTCGGCCGCTTAAATTTCAGAACCAGCTATGGCCAAAATGTTTTAATGCATTCGGTTGAGATGGCGCACTTAGCCGGGATGATGGCCTCCGAGCTCGGCTTAAATGTTGAGGTTGCTAAAAGGGGTGCTCTTTTACACGATATTGGAAAAGCCATCGATCACGAAGTAGAAGGCACTCATATAGAGCTGGGTCGCAAGATTTTGAAGAAATATAATATTCCCGAGGCAGTCATCGAGGCCATGCAGTCTCATCACGAAGATTATCCTTACGCCATTCCTGAGGCCTATATTGTCACCGCCGTTGACGTCCTTTCTGGTGCCCGCCCTGGAGCGAGGCGGGATTCGCTCGAGCACTATCTTAAACGCCTCGCTGATTTAGAAAAAATAGCCACCGAATTTCAAGGTGTAAAAAGCGCCTACGCCATTTCAGCCGGGCGAGAACTTAGGATTTTCGTAACACCCGAAAAAATAGACGACTTCAAAGCCCTAGAGCTAGCCCGAGAAATTGCCAACCGTATCCAATCTGAGTTAAAATATCCCGGTGAGATCAAAGTCGTTGTGGTAAGAGAAATGCGTGCTGTCGAGTATGCCAAGTAAGATAGGTGACAGGTTGAAGGTTTTAGGTTTTAGAGAGGTTACCTTCTCCCGAGTTACTAGCACCTAACACCTAAAAACTATAACCTAATCCATATGTTGCTTAAACTCTCAAAATTTTGCCTTTATGCCGCCGTTTTCAGCGTGATAATTGTGGTCACTAACACCTTTTTCCCATTTATCGGTGTTAAGTACTATTTCTTTAGGACTGCAGTCAGTCTCTCTCTTTTATTCTTCTTCTTATGGTGGGCTTTTGAGGCGGCCAAAGGTGAAGTTCTCGAACGCTTCCGTAAAATTGCGCGGAACCCGCTTTTTATCGCGGTTTCTGTCTTCGTCTTTTTTTATCTCTTAGCCTCTCTTTTTGCTTACGATTCTCACTCGGCTTTTTGGTCTAATTTTGAAAGAGGAGAGGGAGGATTCCAGATGATCCACTATTATCTTTTCTTCCTGCTTTTAAGTCTTATTATTCGCGACAAAAAAGATTGGAAGAGAATTTTTCAACTCTCGATTATTGCCGGGGTCTTAATGATTCTCTATGGAGCCCTTGCCCAACTTGGGATTGTAAATGGGCTTATTAGCCCCTACCAAGGAGGGGCGCCTTCTGGTTTTTGGAACCGTTTTACTGAAGCTCGTTTCCAAGGGTCGCTTGGCAATCCTGCCTATGTGGCGCCCTATCTTATATTCACGATATTTTATACTGCCTATCTTTGGTTTGTGTCTCAAATCAAGAAGCGGTGGGTCAAACACCTCTCCTATGGTTCTTTATTTTTTTTCCTTCTCTTTTTCTTCTATGTCAGCAAAACCCGGGGAGCTTTAGTGGGTTTAGGTATTGCTACTCTGGTTTTTCTAATCTATCTTTTAATATCCTCCCAAAAAGAAACCAAAAAATGGGCCATCTTTGGACTTTCCCTCTCCGCCTTTTTCATAGTTTTAGTCGCCGTGGTGTCTTTTTATCTTTCTCCGCTTTGCGCAAAATCAAATTGCTCATCTTTCGCGAAAAATTTATCATCAAACCGGCTTCTTACTTTAAGTCTCGGCAATGAATCTTTCCAAACCCGTCTCTGGACGTGGGGTTCTGCCTGGCAGGGTTTCAAAGAGCGTCCTCTTCTTGGTTGGGGACCGGAAAATTTCAGCAGTGTTTTTGATAAACATTTTGATCCTCGCCACTACATTGCCGGAACTAACTCGGAAACTTGGTTCGACCGGGCCCACAGCGTTGTCTTTGATTACCTCGCCGAAACCGGCCTTCTCGGATTCCTAAGTTACCTTGCGATTTTCGTTGTTTTCTATTGGCAATTGTTTAAAAAAATAAAACTTCCTAAACCCGAAAACACAGAAACTCATCTAGCTGGTTCTTCCCTAAAACCTCTCCTTACCGGCCTTATTATTGTTCTTCCTATTGGATATTTCATTCAAGGATTAGCCCTTTTTGACGTCCTCCCCATTTACTTGAACCTCTTCCTCTTTCTAGCATTCAGCGTTTACCAATTAAATAAACACTATGAACCAACTCTATAAAAAAATTATTGCCATCGCGGCTAGCGGTCTCTTAGTTTTTTCCGTCTATTTTGGTTCTTTTTTGCCGTTAAGGAAATCTCAAGCTTTTATTAATACCATGCGTAACTTAAACAACTCGCCATCTTTAGATGAATTTAAAAAAGCAATTTCGGTTCCACTTGACCTGCCTTCTCCAATCGGGCAGGAAGAATTAGTCCGGCAAGCTGCGAGCGTGGTTATGAATGTTATTAATCAGCCCAACGCTAATTCCTCAGTTGTTGACGATCTTTTAAGCTATGTTAGCCGTTATTACGAACCCATTATTAGTAATGGTACCGGTATGAGCTTTGGCCAAAATCTTTATATTCTCGGGTCAATGAACGAAATTGCTTTTGTAAAAACCAATCAACCTAAATATCTCGAAGCCGCTAAAAAATACTACCTGAAAAGTTTTGAGCTTGGTCCAAAGCGTCCCCAGCCGCTCTTCGGTCTGTTTGATATTTATCGGATGGAAGGCAATGTCGAACAAGTTAAAGCCATTGCCGGCCAGATTCTTTCTCAGTGGCCGAATGAAGACCGAACCCGCAAAGCTCTCTCCGAGTTTTTGGACCGAGGGTTGACTAAAAAGAAATAGAATGATAGAAAGTTACTATGCCCAAAGCGCTTATCACAGGTGTCACCGGCCAAGACGGTTCTTATTTAACCGAATTTCTTCTTTCTAAAGGATATGAAGTGCACGGCATTATTCGCCGTGCCTCAACTCTTAATACCTCTCGCATTGATCATATCTACCAAGACCCCCACGAAAAAAACTATCGTTTAGCCCTTCATTTTGGCGATTTGTCTGACGCGAACACGATCCGTAAGTTAATCTATAAAGTTCAACCCGAAGAAATTTACAATCTCGGCGCCCAATCGCATGTTCGGGTCAGTTTCGATATTCCCGAATATACCGCCAATATCGCGGGGTTAGGCACTTTAAGATTGCTCGAAGCCATTAAAGATTACGAGGAGGACACTAACCACAAAGTTAAATTCTACCAAGCCTCTTCCTCGGAAATGTTTGGCGCCACTCCTCCTCCTCAAAGTGAAGCCACTCCCTTCTATCCTCGCAGTCCTTATGCCTGTGCCAAAGTTTTCGCCTATCACACGACTAGAAATTATCGCGAGGCCCATAATCTTTTCGCCGTAAACGGCATTCTTTTTAATCATGAGTCGGAACGGCGTGGAGAAACTTTCGTCACCAAAAAAATCACTCGGGGGATTGCTAGGATTTTAACCGGGATAGATAAAAAGCTGTATCTTGGCAATCTAAATGCTAAACGCGACTGGGGCTACGCTCCGGAATATGTCGAAGCTATGTGGAAAATGCTGCAGCAACCTACTCCCGAAGACTACGTTATTGGCACCGGCGAAAGCCATAGCGTCAAAGAATTTGTTGAAACCGCGTTTGAGCTCGCCGGTCTTAACTGGAGGGACTATATTGAAATCGACCCCAAATATTATCGCCCCACCGAAGTTGAAAGTTTAGTTGCCGATACTAAAAAAGCCAAGGAAAAACTTGGCTGGGAAGCTAAAACTAAATTTAAAGACTTAATCGCGAGAATGCTCAAACACGACTTAGAAAGCCACGGCCTAAAAGAAAAAGCTAGTCAAATTTGATCTAAACAGTGGAAAAAAATCCCAAAAAAATTGAGGCGAAGTTATATCGCAAAATTTTGGAAGTAATACCTATTCCGTGTGTTGATGTTGTTATCGTCAGTGGGGGAAAATTTTTACTTACAAAAAGGAAAAACAACCCAGCCAAAGGTAAATGGTTTATCCCCGGGGGAAGGGTTTTTAAAGGAGAAACCCTACATCGGGCTGTTCTTAGAAAAGTCAAAGAAGAAACTGGTCTTAAGAATTTTAGAATTGGCAAACTTCTTGCTGTTAAAGATTTTTTTTCAACCAAGAGCGCTTTCGGTCCCTCTACGCATACTATCGATTCCATTTTTATAGTTCATGCTTCTTCCGAGCAAAAACTCAAGGCCGATAGCCAAAGTTCAGATATGATGTGGTTTTCTAGGGTCGACAAAAAATGGCTAAAATTCGTAAAAGAAATTTTATACCTAGCCAGCTTCGAATAATGTCATGAATTTAAAAAAGAAAAAAATTTTAGTGACTGGAGGCGCTGGATTTTTAGGCCAGCATGTTGTTCGCCGTCTTTTAGAAAAAGGGATTAAGGAGCAAAACATTCTTGTCCCTCGAATAGAAAATTACGACCTCAGGCTTATAGAAAATTGCGAAAAAGTTGTTAAAGGACAAAATTTAGTTATTCACCTTGCTGGACTGACTGGTGGCATAGAATACCATAAACAAAACCCAGCCACGATATTTTACGACAACCTCATGATGGGCATACAACTCATGGAGGCCGCCCGCAAGGCCGAAGTAGAAAAATTTATTACAATCGGCAGCGCTACAGAATATCCCGAAAATGCTCCGCTCCCTTTTAGAGAGAGCGATCTTTGGCGCGGGTTCCCGGAACCCATCCACGCCCCCTACACCGTAGCTAAAAAAATGCTCTTAGTTCAGGCGCAGGCTTATCGGAAACAATATGATTTCAATGCGATTCATCTTTTAATGACCAACATGTATGGTCCCGGCGAAAAATTAGATAGTAGCTTTGTTATACCAAGTTTAATTAGAAGAATCTGGCAAGCCGAAAAAGAAAACCAAAACTTTATAGAAATTTGGGGTACCGGGAAGCCCACTCGAGATTTTCTTTATGTTGGAGACGCGGCGGAAGGAATTATAAAGGCCGCCGAGAGTTATAATAAACCCGAACCAGTTAATATCGGATCCGGTTGGGAAATTTCTATCAAAGAACTGACTGGGATTATAGTTCGTTTAATGAATTTTAAAGGAGAAGTTAGGTTTGACGAAACAAAGCCCGATGGCCAAATGCGGCGAATGATGGATACCACTCGAGCCGAACAAGAATTCGACTTTAAAGCCTCCACCGACTTCGAGGTTGGACTTAAGAAAGCGATAGGCTGGTACATCCCTAAGATAGAAAAACTTTTTCAAAAATAGAGATGGACTTAAAAGACAAAAAAATTCTAATCACTGGCGGCGGAGGATTTCTTGGGTCGCATGTTATCCAGAAATTATTAGAGAAAGGAGTTCCTCAAGAAAATATTTTTGTTCCCCGCCAATCCGAATACGACCTAAGAAAGCTCGAAGACTGTAAAAAGGCGGTTAGTAATCAGCAAATAGTTATTCATCTCGCCGCGAAAGTAGGAGGCATAGGATTCAACCAAGAAAAGCCAGGAGAGCTTTTTTACGACAATATGGTCATGGGAGCTCAAATGATTGAGGCCGCCTATCGCGCCGGCGTCCAAAAGTTTGTAGCTTTAGGAACAGTCTGCGCTTATCCCAAATTCACCTCCACACCCTTTAAAGAAGAAAACCTTTGGAATGACTATCCCGAAGAGACCAATGCTCATTATGGTTTGGCAAAAAAAGCTTTATTGATCCAAGCCCAAGCGTATCGTTCCCAGTATGGTTTTAATGTCATCTTTCTTCTTCCCGTGAACCTCTACGGTTCCGGCGATAGCTTTGACCCCACTCGCTCACACGTTATTCCCGCACTTATCAAAAAAGTTGCTGATGCCATCAAAAATAAGGAAGACTATATTAATGTCTGGGGCACCGGCCAAGCCACTCGTGAATTTTTATATGCTCCCGATGCTGCCGAAGGCATAGTGTTAGCTACCGAAAAATATGACAAGTCTGACCCAGTCAACTTAGGTTCCGGCCAAGAAATTTCAATTAAGAATCTCATTGCTCTTATTTGTCGTTTAATGGGTTTCAAGGGAGAGATTCGTTGGGATATCTCAAAACCAGATGGTCAACCTCGCCGGATGTTAGATACTAGTCGAGCCGAACAAGAATTTGACTTCAAAGCCAAAACTAGCTTCGTAGAAGGTCTTAAAAAAACTATAAAATGGTATCTACAGAACCAAGAAGAATCCTCTGGTTAAATAGTCCCTTCAAGAAACTAGCGCAACGAGCAAAATAGAGATACATTTGTTGCTAT
>ERZ1292629.333-Hain-H43-01um-R1-333-length-49656-cov-20_pt1 | contig 49656 bp, 39 predicted proteins | sample MGYA00564399_ERZ1292629 | MGnify/ENA primary metagenome ERZ1292629 (study PRJEB36523, sample SAMEA6512636) | groundwater metagenome | collected 2019-01-08 | study: AquaDiva: Metagenomics assemblies of 32 groundwater samples
TGGACAAATATTGAAGGCCGTTTCTATGGCCAGTCTAAGACCTCGTCAGTGGTGTATACCGATTATAGCGATCCTAAATAACGAGAGGGCGAAAGCCCCCTCTTTTTTTGTCTATTTTTACAGAAGAACTTTGGTTAGAAACCTATGGTAGCCTTGTTTAGCCGGGTAAACCATGCGATATTGAAAATACTGCAAAAAAAGAGCACAATGCCAGAGGTATAATAAAATACTCGTATGAAAATTCCTCCGAGAATAAAAAGAGAATTAAGACATCTTTTATTAAGCGAAGTTCGGGCCTTGCAGGGTTTGGATAAAATCTTAAATAAACATTTTGAAGATGCTGTTACTTTACTAAGCAGAATTAACGGCAAAATTATAGTTTCTGGATTAGGAAAGTCAGGCCATGTTGGGACTAAAATTGCTTCTACAATGAATAGTCTCGGGGTCCCAGCCGTATTTGTCCATCCGGGAGACGCATCCCATGGCGACTTGGGTCTTATCGGAAGCAATGACGCGGTGATTGCAATTTCTTTCAGCGGCGAGACCAAGGAACTGATAAATATTGCCCGACATTTAAAACGGCACAACGTTCCTATTATAGCGTTAACCGGCAAGCCAAAATCAAGATTGGCTAGATTAAGCGATGTCCCATTGGTGTTTGCGATTAAAGAAGAGGGTTCTCCTTTTAATCTTGCTCCGATGGCAAGCGCCACGGCAACGTCTGTAGTCGGAGATTTGTTAGCAACCGCGCTAGGTCTTAAAAAAGGATTTACCAAGAAAGATTTTGCTACCGTGCATCCGGGCGGTTCCTTAGGTCTTCAGCTGGCTAAGGTAAATGACATAATGATAAATAGCAGTGATATCCCGATGGTTAGCGCCGACGAGCCGTTCAGTAAAGCTGTATCCGAAATGACAAAGAAAAAACTGGGCATTGCCGGCATTATTAGCGCGAACCAAAAATTAATCGGCGTTATCACAGATGGGGACATAAGGCGCTTCTTGCAGTCGGGCAAAATGAAAGTTGGTTCGTTGGCGAAAGATGCCATGACGACAAATCCGAAGACCATTAATCGTTTTGAATCTTTGCAGACGGCAATTTCCAAAATGGAGCAATTTAAGATCACGTCAATTTTTATTATAGATCGCCGCGGACATCCAGTAGGGATGATTAATCTGCATGATATAATTGAGAAAAATCTTTTATGAACACAGGATTAGATAAGGCGATTGGCTTGCTAAAGATTGTCAACTCTACAAAAATAAACAGCAGACCCGTCTACGAATTATTTTCTTTGAACGGATATTCACTTTGGGGATTTTTTCAAAACCATATTTGGGAATATATTCTGTCTGGGCCCCCAAGCACTGCCAATGGGGTCAAAGACAACACCTGGCGGCAAAATTTTCGGGTATTCGTATTGCGAATTTCGGCTATCACTATTTCCCTGCTCTCCTTTTTCATTATTTTAATACGTCGGCCGCGAGTTTTTATATTTACCGGTGATATAGTAATTGGCAATTTCAAAAACGATCCCAGGATTGAGCAGGTCTATAAATATCTTAATGCTCGCAAAATAAGCTATGCCGAACTAGTTCACACCAGATTAAGCAGCTCATTTGTTAAAAATTTTTTCAAACGTCGTCGCCCAGTAATTTACTTGGAAGCAATTGACCATCTAATGTCCCTTGCAAGAATATTTGGATATCGGAGCTATTTTTCTGAAATTAACGAACAAGACATTGAGCAAAATGACGCACCCGAAGATTTTAAAGATAATCTGAAAATTATTATCTGGACTTGCTCTCAAAGATCGGAGCGTCTGGTTTTTAAAATAAAAGTACTTTCAAAAATTTTGTCATGGCTAGGGCCCAAGGCTTTAGTAATGATAGACGACATGAGGTATTATCATGAGGTCATCGTTGCTTCAAGAGACGCAAAAATTGAGACGATATCTCTTCAGCACGCCAGATTCAATAAATATATCCCGGAATGGACGTATTATGGTATACCCCCCTCTTTGTGCGCGGTGCCGGATAAATGTATTGTTTGGAATGATTTTTGGAAAAATCGGCTGATAGCGCTAAGTCCTGTATTTGCTCATTTCAGGGACAGAATAATCGTGGGGGGTAGGCCCCATGCCGAAAGACGCGGCATGACAATTGCTCGTCAAACCCAAGACGACGTATTAACCATGCTTATTCCCCATGAAGTAAGAGGGGATAGAGAAGCGATACTGAATTATATACGCAGCTTTTTATTCTGCCCAAATACCAGAATTTTTTATTTGTTAAGACGAGATTTATCCAGCAGTAAACAACTTAGAGAAATTCCCAGAGAAATCATGGGAAACACGGATCGTTTTAAGGTTGTGTATGAATTAACGCCTGAAATAACTTCGGAAGCTGACTTGGTGGCGGGGACTCAATCCACACTTCTCTACGAGATGATAACGATAGAAAAACCGGTGGCCATAATGAGAAATACCGGGATGACACAAGCAAGCGATCTTATAGAAAGCGGAATGGCGGGCTATCTTGACTTGAACGCGCCCGATATATGCCATCAACTTAATCATCTTGCATCGGTTAGCAGGGAGGAATTAGTTAGAAGGCGGAAAATATTGGAAGTTAAAGTACCGATTTTTGAAACGTTTGACTCGATTTTCTCGCCTCTTATTAGAAAATAAAAACCCTCACCAAGGCGGGGTTTGAAATTAAACTGGGCGGAAGCCCCTGAAGGAAGCATCTTTCTCAAGATACAATTTTCTAGCTGCTTCTGTCGTTTTTGCTTGTTGATCCGAGTGGTACCTTTCTATTAAGGTTTTATTGGCCTTAAAGAGTAATCCGTGCACCTCTTCGTCGCTCATATTCGTAAAGTTTACCGAGAGCAGGTCGGAATTAATATGTTTTCTTTCATAAAAATCTTCCGGTCCTTCCAGCAATCCTTTTTCTATAGCATAATAGTAAAGAGGCGATCCGGGATAAGGAGTTACCGGTCTTATCGTCCTTAGTTGGGCATGGTCGTCGTACTTTAGCAGAAAATCTATATCCCTTTGCAAAATTTCTGCGGTTTCGCCGATGTTGCCGAATATAATGTTCAAGCCCGGACTGATTCCCGCTACTAACGTATTTTCCACGCCTTCAATAATTTGTTTGACAGTCAAGGCCTTCTTCATAATTTTAAGAGTTTTGTCGTCCAGTGACTCAATGCCGTAGTGAATAAAAACACAGCCGGCTTTTTTCATCAATTTAAGCAGCGCTGGTTTTGCGAAATTTAATCTGCCGCAACAAATCCATTTCACGTTCAGTTTTTCTGCAAGAAAAGCATTGCACAAATCAGACGTTCTTTGTTCGGAATTCATAAGAAGTTCGTCCCGAAAGTCAAAATATGAGACAGAATACCTTTCCCGAAGAATCAGCATCTCTTCAATAATGCTTTCGGGCGAACGGACCCTTAGTCCCTTGTCCATTCTGTAACAGAAATTACACCTGAATAAACAGCCCCTCCCCGAAAGGAGACTCATATAACGTTCTCGAGCGGCTATACAAGGCCCTCTCAGAAGAACATAATGCTCCATTGGGAAGAGATCCCATGCCGGCAGAAGGATTCCGTCAATGTCTTTAATGAGTTCTCTTGGAGGGGTTTTCACGCACATCTTAAAAACCGAGTCAATAAAGGCAATTCCCCTGACCGATGAAAGATCTTCGCCGGCTTCATATTTTTCAAGCAGTTCAACTATTGTTTTTTCTCCCTCCCCAATTATCACCACATCGGCGCCGGTTTTTCTGAGGAAATATTCCGGTTCCGGAGACGGGCCATGGCCCCCTATAATGAACAGTGGTCTCTGGCGCGAAGCGTTAATTGCCCCAGAAAGGCCCAACAATTTCCTGTACTGATAATATCCACCTATAACTCCGATTCCGACAACGTCAAATTTATTTGAGTCCAAAAAGTTGGTTATGTGAGAATTTGGCCAGTGATAAACATCTTGGCTGTAAATTCTGACTTCATGTCCGGCCGCGCGGCAAGCCGATGCAATATAAGCCAAACTAAGCGGGAAAAAGGAAACATGGGAATCGTTATCGTATGCTATCAGCAGTATTTTCACATTGCCCCCTTAGATTTTTAAGGTCCTGACCCATTGATTAATTCTAAAGTAAATATACTAAATCGTCAATCTTTTGTCATGGTTCAATAGCTTGTGACCACCCAAGGGGTAATATGGTATGTATATGGCATATACAAACAACCCTAATCTGCCTCGGGTTAGATATCAGGCAGTTGAGTTAGTTAAGAGCGGGAAAAGCGTTAGAGAGGTGGCAAGACGTTTCGGTTTTGCCCACAATACAGTGCTCAATTGGTTAAAGAGAAAACCAGAATACTGTAACAGGCAGCTAGTAATCAGTACCTTGTCATCTAAACCAGATCATCATCCAGACGAATTGTCGGATGAGGTTATTGGTCAAATCCTTAGTCTCCGGTCTGAACGAAATCAATGTGCTGAAATCCTGCATCATAGATTAATGACAGAATTGGGTATTGTTGTCAGTCTAAGCAGTGTTAAACGGGTATTAAAAAGATTCGGTATCAGCAGATTCAGCAAATGGAAGAAATGGCATCAGTATCCACCCAGACCAATACCAGAAAGACCAGGATTACTTGTGGAAATCGATTCTGTGCATGAAGGAGCACCAGAGAATAGATTATCAGCCTATGCTTTGATTGATGTTAACTCTAGGTGGGGCTATGCCGAACCTAGTCTAAGGGTTAATACTTGGAATACAATCGAATTTGTTAAACGGGCAAGAGTGGAAGCTCCATTTACTTTTCAAGTGATACAAACCGATCATGGTTCGGAGTTCTCAAAACAATTAATGAAAGTTATTGGTTATACTGGTATCAATCACAGACATAGCAGAGTTAGGACACCTACTGATAATGGTCATGTAGAGAGATTTATCAGAACATTGCAGGATGAATGTTTGCACAAGATACCGAGAGACTTTCAAATCTGGAAAAAAGAGATTCCGGAGTTCCTAAACTATTACAATACTCAAAGACCACACATGGGATTAAATTTCAAAACTCCTATGCAAGTGGTCAGAAGCTATTGAATAGAAAACATATATTTATGCCTGAAAATATTTTATTGCAAACACGAAGGCAATTTCCAAGATAAGTTAAATCGCAACACATAAATTCGGCTATGATTAATTTGCCCAGCAGATAAAAAACCCGAGTTTTTATCTCGGGTGATTCTTTTGATTCTTTATCCCAAGCTGCTTATTGGTAATGAATCGTGTTTTTCTTGTCAATAGGGTTTTTATTAATCTTCCAAAAGTGAACAATGCCCCAAGAATACCAAATTTTTTTATCATTGGTATCCATCGCCAAGGTGCCAGATAAATACTGGCATAAGCTTCATTTTGAATGTCAATCAAATCTTTGGGAGAGAAATTTCCAACAAACATAACGGCCGAATTATATCTTCTATATTTTGAAAAATCTGTGGTGGCAAGTCTAAGGCCATAGTCTCCTCTTAATGCCATTTCATACAACTGTGTTCCGGGGTAAGGAACGGCTATATTCATATTTGCCTGCTTGATTTCTCTCGATTTTCTTAGAAAAGCAAGAGTTTCCCTTACCGTTTCAAGTGTTTCGCCCGGAAGGCCGATCATGCAGGTGTTGTCCGTTTCTATCCCATATTTATTCGTTATCTTATTAGCGATGTCGTAGCTTTCAAGGGGGACTTCTTTTCTTATTATTCTTCTTATGTTTGAGTCAGTTGATTCAAGACCGTAAGAAATTCTTATTAGGCCGGCTTCAACCATTTTAGCAACAAGCTCATCGTCAATTGTATTTGCCCTCGTTGACGTTTCAAAAGTTATTTTCAGTTTTTCGGCTATGAGTCTGTCGCATAGATCCATCACGTGTTTCCGGTCAAGCGTAAAACTATCGTCAAGAAAAGCAATATGATCGATGCCGATTTTTTCTTTTATTTCCCTTATATCTCTTATGACATATTCGGGTGAGTGTTTTCTTGTTCTGCCGCCGAATACTTCTGTATTGCAGAATATGCACTTGAACGGACAGCCTCTCACAGTCATAACTGTACTGAAATTTTTATTTCCCCTTAGTGTTCCGATGAAGTACCTCCGGGAACTTAAGAGATGTCTGGCTGGAAACGGGAGGGTATCAAGATTCCAAATCAGCTCCGCGGGGCCGGTAAACCGGATGTCGTCCCTATCGCGATAGAGCACCCCGGGAACGTCAGTAACTTTCCTGTTATTCTCATATTTTTTAAGAAACATTTGCCAGGATCTTTCCGCTTCTCCGATAAACGCGTAATCAAAAACCCTGTCAAACGCTTTTTCTCTGAGTACGGTTATGTGATGACCGCCGATAACAATGGGTGTATCAGTGACTTCTTTTAGTTTTTTTGCCAGATTAACAGCAATATGATAGAAGGGGGTTGTCGCAGTCATCCCAATTAAGTCGGGATGAAAATCGGAAGTTTCCTGAACCATTTTCTCAGGAGACAAATTATCAACTTCCCCGTCGCTTATTCTGACTTCGTGGCCCTGACTTTCTGCAATAGCGGCAATATAAGCCAGATTTAGCGGAGGAAAAGTACCCGCCTTTCTTGTGAAACACGAAAAAAGGCCATATTCGCCAGTCCACTTGGGAAACAGCAAACTGATTTTCATTTTCTTGACCTCCCGCAGTCGTTGTAAACGTACCCAGTCATCATATCAATTCAACAAAATAAAGTCAACCAATTACGATGGTTCCATCAAACTGTTCTTTCAACCCATTTTAGCCAAGAAGCCTGCTGTTCGTAGCTATGATTGATTGGGTAAACAACCGATAAAATATTTTATTGCTTATTTTTGACGGTAGGTTCCCATTATATATCTTCCGTAGTGTCTTAGAATCCTCGCTTTTTGATAAAGATAATTTACCAGTCTATTTTTTAAAGTATACGGTTTAATTTTGGGATCCCAAATATACTGACAGTTATTTACTCGACACCATTTATTCCACTTGCGGATTATATAGTTGAAGTCCTCAAACTCATTTCCCACACTCCTGTTTTCGTCAGCGACAAAGTGGTCTACTCTGATTTTTTCCGACACGACCGTATTTTTATTTGTCAAAAATTCAATTGCCAACGAATTATCGGCACCACAACCAAACTGATCTAATTTTTCATCAAACAACCCTATTTCCTCCAAAACATTTTTTGCTATGATGCTAAAATCTGATAGATATAAATCTTTCCAATCCCCATCTCCTTTTTTTGTTTTTCCAATCTTTACAATTCTACGGCCGTGCCTTACCTTGCCTATGTGCGATAAAATTATTATCATTCCCGCATTTGAATCGTCAGGATTAGAAAGCAAATTCACAAACTCTTCATACCAACCCTCACAAAAACACACATCGTCACTAATTACAAATACCCATTCTCTTTTAGATTTTTTGATTCCTAGATTTACATAATAACACGAGCTTTTTTTTCTTAATTGCCATTTTTTTCTTGCATCAGCTAAAATTAAATTAACATCTTCTTGTTGTGATAACCATTTCACTTTTTCTGATTCCGGTAAGTCCGAAGAAATGACCACAAGCTCATATACATCCCGCGGCGTAAAGGCTCTTATGGATGCAATTAGATTTTTTAGATACTCAGCCCTACCATAGGTGGGAACAATTATACTTATTTTTGGATTATTCATATGATTTTAAGCCGATCTGTTAGTTTACGATTTATCAAATTATATATTTCGAAGATGATGACTTTTGTATAAATAAGAATCAGTTTTTTTCATCAACTCTTCGGGGGCGCCGATCTCAATGATTTTGCCCTTTTCAAGAACAATGAGCTTGTCGGAGTTCATAACCGTGGATAATCGATGAGCAATTATTAAAACGGTAATCCTGCCCTTTAATTCCATGATCGCCTTTTGAATTAAAACCTCCGACTCATTATCTAAAGAACTTGTGGCTTCGTCTAAAATCAATATCTCCGGCTTTTTCGCCAGTACTCTGGCCAGTGCGATGCGTTGTCTCTGGCCGCCGGATAATTTCAAACCCCTTTCGCCGACTACCGTTTTAAATTTATCCGGCAGATTTTCGATATAATCATAAATATTAGCGGCTTTAGTGGCGGAAATAATGTCCTTCTGTGATATTGAAGGGTCGTAAAAGCGGATATTTGCCTCCAGGGTGTCATTGAAAAGAAAGACATCCTGCGAAACATAGCCCAGATTTTTTCGCCAATCTACCAGATTAAAATCATTGATACTTTTGCCATCCAACTTGATTGCGCCCTCATTGGGATTGAGCAGGCGCAATAGAAGATCAACCAGAGTGGTTTTCCCGGCTCCGGATGGTCCGATAATACCGACCATTTCCCCCTTTTTAATTTCAAAATTTGCTTGAAAAAAAGCATGTTCTTTCTGGTTTGGATATCGGAAGGTGGTGTTTTCAAAATTTAGATTATTTTCAAATTTGAACTTGTTGTTCTTTTCTGATCTTTCTTGATTCTTTGAGGCTTCTTTTTGATAAGCGATCATAGTATCCAAATAGGGGAGAAGTGAGTTAATGGCATTCGCTCCCGATTGGATATTTTGAATAAACGAAAATATTTTCTCTATTAAATATATAGTTACGGCAAAAGAAGCAATATTAAAATTTGGCATCCGATAATAATAGATCAGAATCAGTGTGATAAAAAGAAAAACAGCCGGTTCAAAAATGCCCCCATGAATAAAACCAAGATATTCCAATTTACGCTGGTTCTTTGCGAGAAGATCAAAATAAAAACCGCCCTGTTTGGTAATTTCTGACTGGGTGGCCGAAGCCTTAATGGTCTTCATTCCGATCATGCTTTCATTTATAAAATGAGCCGTTTTTTTATTAATTAAATTAAAATACTTAGAAAATTTTCGTATCTGGTAAAGCAAGGGTTTGAATAGAAAAAATATCCCTGCCCCGCTTATTAAGGAGATCGCGGTAATAAAGGCGGAAATTTTGAAGGCAATTACCGCATAGATGACCAAACTGCTGAAACGGAGAAATATTCCGCTCATACTCCTTAAGATCGTTGTGCTATTAGATGTGTCATCAAGAACAACTCTGTCAAGATACCCCACTTTCTGGTTGATCAAAAATGGCCAACTTGCGCCAAGGGTTATGCCCATCAATTTATTCCGTTTTTCCTCAGTAAAACTACTGGCGATTTTAACCGTGTAATAATTAGCCCCAAAAAGAAATACGGCCTTGGCTATTATGAGGAGAAACATGAATATTAAAAGAAGGGGCAGATTGTAACTAAGGTGGAATAATGAAAAAATTGATTGAACCCACCGGGAGATACTGTCAGTTGCGAGGCTGCTACCTTTGGACAAAAACGAAAAAAGCGGTATGAGCATACTTATGCCAATACCGCCGGCTAAGCCGCCGACGAAATCAAGAATGGCGACAATAACAATCTGCCGCCTAAAATTGCCGTAGGCATATTTAAATAGTCTTAGCGTTTGGAGGATTTTACTGATGTTAATTTTGAGAAAAAACATGGATTTTATTATAACACAGCCTATTATTTATTAAAAGACCGGTAGAATTATTCCCCGGTCGTTATTTGCACGTTGAAAAAATAGTTGCAATGGCCTGATATAAATCATTGAAAGAGAGATCGGGTAAGCAATCATAGAGATTATCAGTTCCGGCTAGTCCGGTTTTTACTAAAATAGTTTTCATCTTTGCATTAATCCCGGTCTGAATGTCACGAGTGGCGTCGCCAATCATATAACAGTCGGAGAGGTTCAGGTTGAATCTATTCCGCGCCTTTAATAACATTCCTACTGAGGGCTTACGGCAGTTGCAAGTTTCGGTGTCGATGCCATAACCATGCGGGCAAAAATAAATACAATCAAGATACGCGCCTTCTTTGGCAAGCAGAGTTTCTAGTTTTTTGTGTATTCTGGCTAAGGTTGTTAAGTCGCACATTCCCTTTGCAATTTGAGGTTGGTTCGTAATGCAAATTACTAAATACCCGGAATCATTGATAATTTTAATGGCTTCGGCTGACCCCCTTATGAGTTCTAGCTGATTTGGGTCGTTTATGTATCCCTGATGATGATTTATAACGCCATCTCGGTCAATGAAGATTGCCTTTTGAGTATTATTAAAGTTACGTTTCCTCGTTAACCCCAATTCATAATCTCTAAGGGCGGCACAATATCTTTCCGGAGTTCCAATATCCCGGATATATTCACTCGTTCTATAGATTAAAATTTTCTTACCGCTTTTAATCATCTGTGGAAACATATCGTCCCAGAGGTCAAAACAACTTTCAAAAATCTCTTCAATGAAATTGGGGGATAAGATTTGCAGAGAAAGATTTGTCAGGTTGAAATAATCTGCATCGGGCCGATTTTTTCTGAGATGCCATCCTGTGACGAAATCATTTTCGTCAATTTCTAAAAGGTTAGCGTCATAAGGATGGTCGCTAGGGTGTACTGCGACAGTAGCGAATGGTCGCATTGCATTGTGGGCCTGGTGCATCCTTGAAAAGCAAAAATCAAAGAAGATGTCTCCGCTAACCAGTAAAACATCTTCTGAAACGCGGCCCCGGAGTTGTCTTAAAGCCCCGGCAGTACCCAGCGGGACAGATTCGCAGACATACTTAATATTCAAAGACCATTTATCGCCGTTCCCACAGAAATCCCGGATCTGATCATGGCCATATCCGGTAAGAATAATTACGTTGTTGACCCCGTTAACTCTTAAATTATCCAGCTGATGGCCAATGAGGGGGATATTATTAAAAGGAACTAAACACTTCGGCATGTCGCCGACGACGCTTTTCAATCTTAGGCCCAGCCCGCCGGCAAGAATTACGGCAATCATCCGGTTGCCTCCCCATGTTTTAAAGAGCTGATCTGATACGAGAAACAATACAACGTGTAATCTATAAGTTCAAGCCCCGGCACCTCGGCACCGGCTATAAATAAAAAACCGCCTATTCGGCGGTTGAGTATCTTATTTATTACCTATTTAGTGTTGACGTAAAAACTATGCTCTTTTGCGATACAAATAATTTCCTCAATTTCACTTTTTGTCAGAGGCTCTAAGCCGCTAACAGAAGAATTCTCAACTGCTTCATCCTTGTTTGTTATACCGGGTATGACGGTGGCAATACCATCAAAACTGACACAGAATTTTATTGCCAACTGGCTTAGCGTGCGAGATTTGTTATCGTTAAGTTTTAGAAAATATCTCGGTGCTTCGGCCCAAATACGGATTTGTTCAGTCGGCCAGCGGGAGCGATGGTCGCCCTCTTTAAACTCTACATCTTTCCCGGCAAAATTTCCTGAAAGAAAGCCAAATGCCAGAGGCGTTCTTGCAATAATGCCGATACCGGCAGCTGCTGCCTGGGATATGAGCCCGCAATTTAATGCCCTCTGGTCGACCATATTAAAGTTACACTGTATAGTTTGCCAGGCGGGCCTTATAAATTTAAGCCCGTCAGAAGGGGATTTAACAGAAACTCCAAAAACTCTGATTTTGCCTTCGTCACGCAATTTATTTAGCACAGCGATTAGTCCGTTGTTTTCTGCGATTTCAACGGACGGATTATGTAATTGTAGCAAGTCAAGACAGTCAGTTTGAAGTCGGACTAAGCTATTTTCAAGCGAAGTCCTTATTGCTTGTTCCGAGAAATCATGCCCTGAATCAAAGCGCCTATATCCGCACTTAGAAGCAATAATGACTTTTGACCTTTTTTCTTTAAATGCTTTGCCAAGCAACTCTTCACTGTGGCCATTCCCGTAAATATCGGCCGTATCAAAAAAATTAATACCACAATCAAAAGCGGTAAGTAACGCATCGAGAGATATGTCATCATCCATTTCGCCATATGAAGTTTGGCCGGAAGTTAAGCCGCCAATTGCCCAAGCGCCGAAGCCAATTTCAGAAACTCTAAGTCCGGTGTTGCCAAGGTAACGATAGTTCATAGTTTTGATATCCTCGCCATTTTTTAAAAAACCGTTTTAATTAAACAATAAAAAACGGACTTTTGCAAGTCCGTTATGATCGTCAATAATGTCCGGCTATTTCTGCCCCCGCTGATTTATTGCCGTATAAATAGGCCCCCCTTCGATTACCCCACCAAACCATTTTTTGGTACCAATCATCCCACGTTAGCCATTTTTCGCTTGTCCGGTCAATTTTATAAATGCGTGTTTCGTTTTTTTCCAATTGTACCCGTTCCCCGAGTAAAACTTTCCTGTAAATATCCCAAATGTTGTAAGAAAGACCAATTTGGGTATCTTCTGTCTGAAATGGCATTTTGATTAATAATCGATTTAATTTCAAGGATTCGTCCAAGAGATCGTCGGGCACATTCTTGCCGATTTGGCGCAGGAATGCAGAAAATGCCTTCCGAGCTTCTTCATAAAAAGCCAAGAGCTTATTTTCCACGCACAATTTAATGAATATGTATTCTTCCGGCGGCCACCAGATATTGAGCCATTTACCGGAATGGACAAACTCTTCTCGTTTGCCGTCCTGCATGTCTTGAGCAAGATTTGCGAAAAATTCGTTTATTTCCGAAAGAATTGGGGAAGAGAAATTACCGGAGAAAAATTCAAATACTTGGCGGTAAGATACCTCGCAAGCCTCATGAAGAATAATTACGGGTATCTGCAGAAGCTTGTTGAAGTAAAGCAGATTTGTCATCCAGCAAAGGACTCTTGCTCTTCTCCAGTCTGCTCTCGGCATTGTATTTGTAGCCACTGCCAAATCCTGCCATTCCTCTATGCCGCTCATTGAATCATTCTTTTTTCCGTGGATATTAATAATTCTCACCCGAACAAGTTCCATGCCGTACTTTTCCTGATATTCGGGATCTCCCATCTCTGCGTTCGGTAAAATTGAGAGATTGTTGAATTGTATCCTGTTATGTTGACCTTGGCTGATGAGGGTTGAAATGGCATCGGCGATAGAATCATAAGTTTCTTCCGGCATAGGGAATATTATATCAGTCATTGTAAAAACGCCTTTTGCCGCCAGTTTTTTCTGGATTTCATAATACTCATCAAGCTTTATATTGTTTCGGCGCACAGCTTTTAACGTAGCCGGATTTAGGGATTGCTGGGACATTACGGTTGCCTTGTTTAGGCCCGCCTTTTCAAGTATCTCAAGCGCCCTTATAGTATGTTCCTTTGGGTTTTTCGCATTTTGAACAGATATTCCTTCCGGGTATCCATATTTTGATTTTGCATCGGCTAAATATTGGGCAATTTCAACATCTCTTTCTAAAATTCCATAATTCGCATCAGCGTTAAAAATATAAGGAATTTTTCTTTGTCCAAACCAATCAACTTCTTGGCGCTTCTGCCCAAGATCAAATTTGCTCACTCTATCTTCAACGGCCCCTCCCCAGTCACAGTAGGAACATTGGAAAGGACAGCCCCTGTTTGTTTCCCACATTGCTATCCAACTTTGTTCCGGGTTAGCTCTCATGAGCGGGTCAAATACCCCCATGAGGTATGGTGACGGCATTTCTGCCAATTCGCCGTCTTTCATTCGGTCAAGCTTAGAATTGTGATGGAAGACCCCATCTGAATCAACGTAGCTGACGGAAGGAATATTGCTTTTATTATAACAGCCATCAATAATCATCCGCTCCAGAACTATTTTAAATACTTTTTCGCCCTCACCGTGACAGGCCATATCAATAAACGGGTATTTGTTATGGAACTCTTGGGTTAGGATAATTCTTTTTTGTTCAAAATTTACAAGCATAAGATCCGATATTTTAATTCGTTGGAACCGTTTTTTACCGTCGGGAACATGTGGTCCGCCAAAGATATTGACCACTTCCGGTTTTCGTTTTTTGACCTCTCTGGCAATCGCAATTAGATTCTCAAAATTCCAGACATAGGCACTGTAGCCGACTATATCAGCATCACTAAGCCTCTCGGCCGCTTCTTCAATCCGCATAAAATTATATATCGGCAGAAAAAATTCATAATGTTCGGGGTGAGTTAAATTTTTTTGGGCATATGCCTGGAGCATGCCCACGGACAGTGGGAGATAACACTGGCCGGAAAACTCGTTGTTTATCTGAACAAGCCCAACCCTTATCATCTCAACCCCCTATTTTTTAAAGTTCTTTATTCAAGTAATTTACGTAAAGTTAAGGGACTTGTCAAATTAAAAACCCCTCTATTGGGGGGTTAAATTATTTCGTTACCATGCTATTTTTACTCAAAAACAAAGCAGGAAACGCGTGATGTTAAAAAAAAGATCCGAAAAACGGATCTTAATCTGAATCCCTTTCTCTTATGCAAGCGGGAATTGATTTTTTGCCGTTAAACGCTAAAACCCATGCCCAATACCTTATTCTCCCGCTTATTAAATCAAATTTTACCTTTCCTGGATTCTTTCTGGCGACAACCCTCACTGGCTTTAAAAACCCGCCTTGTATTAGCGAAACCGCCAAATCAGAAGGACTTGGCGTAAAATTCAATTTATTTTCCAGGGCTTCTTCAGCGGTTTGGTAAACGGCCTTGCGATTTTTGCCTTTCGTGGAAACACAGATTTCTTGAATGGGGATTTCAACGATTTTCATTTCAAAAATCTCATTAATTTTTTCTAAATCCTCTTTGCTGATTTCCAGCGCAAGAGCTAAAGTGTTTTCTCTTAGATGCCGGGCGTTTAGAGTTTTTGGAATGGCGAAAACCCCGTTTTTACTGATGAGCCAAGCCAGAACCATCTGCGCCGCCGTTGCTTCGTATTTTTTTGCCAAAGCGTAAAATAAGCGTGCCTGTTTTTGGGGTATTTCTGAAATTCCGCCTTGATCCAGGGGACTGAAGGCTATAAGTGAAATCCCGGTCCCGTTGCAATATTCAAGCGTTCCGTTTTGCTCAGCGCTTCTCTCAAAAAGATTGAATTCGGTTTGCAACGAAACTATTTTGACGCTCAGCCCGGCTCCTAGCTCCATCGCCGTTTTTATATCTTTGCCGGAAAAATTGCCCAAACCGACATGAAGTATTTTGCCGTCGCGGTGAAGTTTATCCAGAGCTTCCAGGGTTTCTCTAATTTCAATTTTTGGATTCGGCCAGTGGAATTGATAAAGGTCTATAAAATCAGTTCCCAATCTTTTAAGGCTGTTTTCGGCCGCCTTTACGACGTCCTCAAAAGAACTGTTTTTGGGTGAAAATTTTGTTGCCACAAAAATACTCCCCCTGTTTACTTGCTTTATGACTTCGCCCAGCAAGGTTTCAATATCGCCATCGGCATATCCCTCCGCGGAATCTACTAGCTTTAATCCTAAATCAAGACCTCCCCTTATTATTCTTTTTATTTTCTCCCTCCCCATTTTTACTATCGGCAAGTCATAGTCCATGCCCATGCCCAAGGCCGGCATATTTATTTTTGAAAGACCGAGTTGCTTTATGAGCATAATATTCTCACCTCCCTTTCTGCAAAGCGTTCATTTTCGACCAAAATCCTCGCTAAGTAATCAGCAATTCTCATTTTTTCCTCCTGTTTTTCAAAGAACCTAAACACGCTTGGATTATAGGATTATGGGGTCTATTAATCAAGCTTTTGGATAAAAAAAGAGCTTTTAAGCTCTTCAATCCGTTGTCTTATTTTGTCTATACCATTCAACTGTTTTTCTTAATCCTTCCTCAACGCTCGTTGTCGCCTTAAAATCCAATACTTCTTTAGCCCTGGTAATATCTATAAGCATTTTCGGAAGCATTACCGGCTTAGATGGGTTAAAAATAATCCGGGCGTTATCATAATTATCGATTCTAATTATTGCATCTATTATGTCCCTGATACTTGTTTGTTCTCCGGAGCCAAGATTTACAGGCATAAAGACATTCATCTTTTCCATCGCCAACAGCATACCCTCCACAAGGTCGTCTATAAAAATAAAATCCTTAAGGGCCGTGCCATTGCCCCACACTTCTATCGGATCGTGCCTCTCAACAACTTTTCGGATAAGGGCCGGAATAACGTGAGATTTTCGCCGGTCAAAACTTTCATGAGGACCATAAACGCTAGTTGGTCTTACAACAACAACGGGCATGGGGTTTTTAATCTTTTCGGAATATGCTTGGCAAAGTTTCTCGCCATATCTCTTCATTGAGCCTATTAAAAAATATTTGTCGAAAAGTGGGTCATCATGACCCCGCTCTTCTTTAAGGGGCGTATCTGATAAAGGATATATGACGCAACTGCTCATATAAAGAAATTTTTTTACCCCAGCTTTATATGCGGCCTCAAGCATAAAAGCTGTCATTACGATATTTGGCGTTACATGTACAAGTGGAGTTGCGTCTATTTCTTCAGCGCCTGATGAATAAGCCGAACACATAAAAACATAATCAATCCCTTGAACGACCTTCTGGCAATCTTTTTCTAGTTTCAGGTCAGCTTTTATATAATCAACTTTATCCGAAAGTCCTTTTGGTTCTTGTCTATGAAAAGTGGCCCGTATATCAGCCCCGGATCCCAGGAGCCTTTTTATTAGATTAGTTCCGATAAAACCAGCTCCGCCAGTGACTAAAACTTTGTTATTTTTGAACATTTGATGCATTTTTATTCCCCAAACTGTCAAAGTACTATCCGTTTATACTAAATCAAGTCAATTTATTTTGTCAACTCTGTCAAATGGCGCTATGCGCTAACCGCGTTGCGATTATTTGACGGGGTCAACCTTCGATTATACTAAAAAATAAAAACCACCAAGACGGTGGTCAGTAGGTCATCCCATGCTCTCTAAGATATCGCTGAACTTTACGGATATTTTCTGCGATTTCTTCACGGCTCAGGGAGGGACCCCACGGGGTTTCTGGTTCATATTCAAACGGTAAACCGATATCTTCTTCATCTCCAAAACGAAACATCAAATGTGCGTGTCTTGAAAGGTCTCCGTCAATACTTTTGATACCAAAAAGCCTAGGGTTCTTGTGGAAAACCGACCCGGGCACCGGATCTAATCCTGAGACAGCCACGTAGTCCGGCTTGACCTCTTCAAGAAACTGAATTGTTTTTTCTACTACTCTATTTGTCTCTCCCGGAAGACCGAAGACGAGACAGACCTTAACTTGAATGCCGTGTTTCTTCAATAATTCAATAAAGCGACGATTTGAATCTACGCTCGCAGAAGGTTTATTTGACAGCTTGAGCACATTGTCTGACTCAACGCTTTCAAGCCCAACGGCCAGCTCTAGACATCCGCTTTGCCGGGCAAGCATGATTATATCCTCGGACCCGATCGGTATTGTTTGCCCTCTCCAAACGATATTCTCGGCAGCTATAGCTTCAAGCTGGGCAATGGCTTCCTTGCGGTTGACCGGGATGCATACCTCGTCACGTAAATTCACGCCCCGCACGCCATAACGCTGCTTTAAATACCGAAGTTCAGCCGTGATCTGATCGGGCCGTCTGAGCTCGAACTTACCCGGATTATTATACACGCAGAAGTTGCATTTGAAACTGCAACCGCGCGAGAAGTAAACGCTTGTTCCCGGAATAGCGCCGTGCTGGGCGAAATGCCCATAATTAACAATGCTAGAGTCAGGAAGAAAATCGCGTTGCGGGAAAGAATACGAAGCAAAATGAAACGTCCGTATGCTTTTATACACTGACTGTAGCCGATGAGCGCGAAAATCCACAAGCGCCTGTAGTAATAATTCCTCGCCGCTGCCGACAATAGACGTATCAAAAATACCGGCACATTCCTCTGTCATACGATCAACGTGATTACCGCCGGCAATATGTATGCTGCCGGGATATTTACGCTTTGTATCTTTGACAATCTTATATACTTCAGGCGCATCAGCGCTTTTCATAACCCAATAAAGGTAAAGATCCCGTTCCGGAAGGTCGACTTGGCCGTGTTTCTGTCGACCCCGTAAATCCACGACATCAACATTTACATCCAGATCGTGTTCCCGCAAGAGCGTCGCATAGTACAGCTCCCAAAGCGGCTGCAACTTAATCGGATTAACCCAGTAATGCCAGGATGGGACAACGACGGCAATATTTACCACATTTCCCCCTCTATTATTTATATTTATTTAAGAACTGCCTACAAAAGTATCATTCTTTAACGGTATAGTCAATAAAAAATCCGGCATTAGCCGGATTCGCAGATAATTTAAAAGGGCCCCTTGAATCTATTCTCGTTACTGAAAAAGTTTTCCTGTGAAAGGTCGACCGGCGAAAGTTTCAACTGCCGTTCAACTGCGCGAATAATCGTTGCCGCATTCGGATAAAATTCGTTCTCAAGCACGCGCGTCGTTGGACACGGAGTGTTTGCAAAGCCGATACGAATAACGGGCGCTTTCAACTTCCCGAAACATTTTTCAGAAATACGAGCCGCGATCTCGGCACTGAACCCGCAATTAAGCCAGTCATTATCGATAACGATACAATATCGTGTTTTGTTTACTGAATCTACAATGAGCTCGTCATTCAAAGGAACAATTGAGCGTGGGTCTATGATCTCAACTTCGATGCCTCGTCTTGCCAAAATTTCCGCGGCTTTTGCTGATTCAACATTCATCCAAGATGTCGCAACGATTGTAATATCAGAACCCTTTCGCAATACATTCGGTTCTCCAATTGGAATTGTGTATGACTGTTCTGGGACGTACCCTTCCTGCCAATAAAGCCATCGGTGCTCAATTGAAATAACGGGATTATCATCGCGGATAGCGGAGATAAGCAGTCCCTTGGCGTCATATGGGGTTGTTGGCATAATTATTTTCAGTCCGGGAATGTGCGCAAACAGCCCGTGAAGCGACTTGGAGTGCTGAAACCCCTGACCCCAGCTGCGTCCCACCACTGCGCGAATAACAAGTGGAACTTTTAATTTACCGGAAACGCCGTAGTGATAGCTCGATATCATATTGATGAGCTGGTTCATCGCAAGCAAAAAGAAATCGATGCGAATATGCGTGTGGATCGGCCGCATTCCATTGAGAGCGGCTCCCAAGCCAAACCCTGTCATGGCCTCTTCTGACAGCGGGGTTATAAAACAGCGCTCCCGCCCAAATCGCTCGGCAAGACCGTTGAGCGACCCGAAGATTTTATTTTCGACACCGTAGACGAAAACACTCGAGTCTCGCTCCATTTCCTGGCACGTTGCTTCGTTTAGCGCATCGCAAAAAGTTATCATCCGCCCCTTCTGTTGCATGGTTTCTGGTGTAACGCTCAATTCTGCTTTAGGGGTTGGAGCATAGACGTAATCATAAAGTTCTTTTTTTGCGGGAAATGGCGCTTTTTTGGCAAGCGCGACGCTTTGTTCAACTTGCCAGTCAATTTTGTTCTCAATATCCTCTACTTCTTTTCCGTCTACCCCAAGCTTTAAAAGCTTGGCTCGAGCAACTTTCACCGGGTCTTTCTTGAGCCAGCGATCATGCTCCTCCCTGGAGCGATATCCTGTTTTCTCAAAACCGCCTTTGGGTCTCGGAGCGTTTATGTCAAAATCGCTAATGACACCGATATGCTGCAGCATGCGGTAGTATTTCAGGTGCATGAAAACTGGCGTTCCCGTTTTTTGAATATGATTCATTGCTCGTCTTGCAAGTTTGTGGATGACTTCAGGGTCGGTACTCTCGCTCTGCAAAAGAAGGCAGCGATACGCCCTGACGACATCAGGAATGGACTTGAACCCCTGGCGCTCGTCTGTGGTAACATCGATCGCAAGCCCGTTGTCCTCGCAGATAAAAATGACAGGCAGTTTCCAGAGGCAGGCTGCATTAAGGCTTTCTAAAGCTACGCCCTCCTCCATGGCGCCGTCACCGAAAAATACTGCTACAATCTTGCCATTTTTTTTCATTTTGTTGGCAAATGCCGCGCCGGTCGCAGGAGCAATTGTGCCACCAACGATTGCTGAAACACCCAAAAGGCCATGATCTGGCGAGGCCAAATGCATTGATCCGCCTTTGCCGCGGACGACCCCGGTTGCTTTTCCGTACATCTCTGCAAAAAATTTATCTATCTCGCCAGTTTTGGCCAGGTACAAGGCATGACTTCGGTAATATCCAAATGCCTGATTTTCTTCTCCCAGCGCCGCGCAAACTCCAGCAGCGATTGCTTCTTCTCCCATCGACATATGCATGGGAGTTTTCATCTCATTTTCGCCATAGTATTTGATTATCGCCCTCTCAGCACTTCTAATCAGGCACACCTTTTTATAAAGCGAAATATTCAATTTATGTCTTTTAGTCATAACCCTCCTTATTGTGAAAGAGCGTGCATAGAAAGATTAATACAAAAATAAGCGATCTTGTCAATTTAAAAGCCATACGGTTTTCATATGGCTTAATAACTTCTAAGATTAACAGGGCCTGTTTAAAATATTGGCCAGAAACCAGCTGATAGTTTTTGATAGGCCGATATCCGGACTTACTTTAGCTGTCCAGCCGAATTTATTCCGGGCCTTGGAGATATCCAGCGATATTCGGGTGTAAATTGTCGGTTTTGCACTGTCGAATTCAATGGTAAGAGATTTGCCCGATCGTCGGATAATTTTCTCTATCCACTCTTTCACAGTGAAAGAAATGCCATAGCCGACATTGAAAATATCAAAAGAGTAATCCTGCCGGGCAATTACTAGCCTGATAAAATCAACTAGGTCGTCAACGAAGAGAAAATCCCTGGTTTCCGTTCCCTCGCCCCAGACGACAATCTTGTCGTTGTCCCGGGCGCGCATCACACGGTTGATGTTGGCTCCGCAGACATGGGATCTTTCCGGGTCAAAACGATCATTTGGCCCATAAATATTAGAGTGCCGGATGATGGTGTATCGGGTGTGCCCGAGGCGTGAGTAAAACTCGCACAGTTTTTCGCAATAAACTTTCATCCAGGCTCCGCCGAAATATTTCGGATAGAAGCCAAGATTCAGATCAATGTCGGTTTCTTTCAAGAGCCGGTCGCTATTTGGGTACATTACGGTACAGCTGGGAAAAATCACATGATTAACGTGATGATCGTGCGCCGTCTGAAAAAGCAGGGCATTCATTATTACGTTGTCGGTAATATGAATATACGGACGCTCTACAATATCTTTTGCGCCCGAAGAATTAGCGGCCATTTGAACAATTATGTCCCATTCCTCCGATATTAGAGATTTGACCGTTTCTTTGCATGTCAGGTCGGCTTTTATCAGCCGGCGGTCATTAGGGTCGATACGATTATAACGGTTGGTCAAAAAAGTTCCTTTTACTTCCAGATCCGGATGACCGGAAAGTTCAGAAAAAACATGATTTCCCAAAAAACCGCTGGCTCCGCAAACCAATACCTTTTTTCTCATAATATTCCCCTCCTCACTTTTGCCCGGCAAAATGCAAGTAAAAAATCGACGCTTTCCGCAAAAGAATATTTCGGCGACCATCCGGTAGCGGCCACAAATTTGCTTGTGTCCGGTATTTGAAGAGTGACGTCCGTAGGTCTGTAAAGCGCCGGATCCGGCCGCGAGGGGATACTGCATTTAGCCATTTTTTTCAGTAAGTCCAGAAATTCACCGACCGTAATAATTACGGTGCCGCCGACATTATAAACCTCTCCCGGTTTGCAAAACTCTAAAGCGGCGCCGTAAGCAGACATTGCGTCCCGAACATCAATTATGGTTCTGGTTGAATCTAAATTTCCATGAAACAGTTCCTTCTGAAGACCAGCTTCAATACGCGCCACTTGCATAGCAAAAGAGGTTGAAAAAATATCTGCCCGGCGCGGATTAAGATAAGCGAACATCCTGATTCTGATAACGTCCAGGCCGTAACTTTTGAAGTAAACATAACCAAGCTGATCTTGAGCCGTTTTTGACACAGCATATGGATTTATTGGATTTATCGGGCACTCCTCATTTATCGGCACATTTTTAGGATTTACCTGGCCGTAAACTTCAGAAGTGCTGCACAAAAGAACCCTTGGTTTTAAACCGGAGATCCTTACGGCTTCAAATAAATTGGCCGTACCCATGATATTGTTTTGGAGTATTGCCAACGGGTTAACAAACGATGCCCTGACGTTGGCATGGGATGCCAAGTGAAAAATATTTTCAGGTTGAACACATTTTAATACAGAAAATATTGAACTGAAATCAGTAAGATCGCATTCATGGACTACGATCCTGTCTTTCAATCCGGCTAGATTTTTATTGGAAGCAGTACTGTGCCAACGGGATAACCCGTGAATTTCAATTTGCTTCTGATTGAAAGCAAGGTATTCTGCCAGATAACTGCCGCCGGAGCCGGAAATACCGGTAATCAAGACCTTTCCTTTCATTTCACCTCCTTGTCAAGGGGCTAGTATGCCGAAACTATATGTTTTAAATTACATCTTGTCAATAAATCTCCACACTTAACGAGTATTTGTTCTGTACCCCGCAAGTTTTATTAGATTACCATCATTCACAGACTGTCATTATATGAACAATAATACGATTTGACAAGCAAAACAGATATGGCTTGCAGATACTCGTTAAGTGTGGGGATAAAAAAGAGCTCTTTGGAGCTCTATATATTACTGAATTGATTTTGGCGGATTATCTGAAATGCTTTTATCAATTCAGCAATGCCATTTTGCAGAGTGAATATCGGTCTAAAACCCGTTGCCTCAATTTTTTCATTACTGACAATATAATTCCGTTTGTCGGGATCTTTGCCGATTTCTGAACAGGGGAAATGAAAATCGGGCAATTGTTTTTTTATTTCTTCGCAAAGTTCCAGTTTGCTCAAGTTAGCATCGCTCAAGCCGACATTGTAAGGCTGGTTTTTCATTTGCTCAAACTGATTGATGCAGCGTAAAAAGGCTCCGACCACATCTTGAATGTGGATATAGTTTCTTTTGAAATGCGGCTCAAACAATACTACAAACCTGTCCGTGACTGCCCGGTAAACAAAATCGTTGACCAAAAGATCCAATCTCATTCTTGGACTGGCGCCAAAAACAGTCGCTAAACGTAAAGTAATGCAATCCCGGTCATCCAGAATTTCTTTTTCAATTTGAACTTTTAACCTGCCATAAAGTGATACCGGCCTCAAAGGAGTTTCCTCGGTACATTCAATACCCTCTTGGCCAATACCATAACCGCTATTGGTGGTTGGGAAGATTATCTTTTGACTATGGCTTCGGAGTTTCAGTATCGTCTGGATTGCAATAAGATTTGTGGTTTCTGCCGCTACCGGGTCTTTATCGCAAAGCGGTGCCCCAACAAGACAAGCTAACGGAATAATCCAATCAACGTTTTTTATCTCTTTTGAAATTAACCTGGTATCACGAGCGTCACCCCTAACAATTTTCAAATTTGAAGAGTGGCAGCAATCAAGAAGGGAAATTTGCCCGTACATGAAATTGTCAATGACCGTAACTTCGTAGCCCTCTGCTAAAAGCCGGGGAACGAGAACCGAACCGACATAGCCAGCCCCGCCGGTAACCAGAATTTTTCCTCTCATTGTTTTTCCTCCCTGAAATTTATAACGCTGGTTCTGACAACATCACTGATAAAATGAACATCTTTTATTTTTAGAGACGTGTTGTTGGGCAAAAAGAAGCCGCAGAAATAAACTTTATCCGCCATCGGAAAAGAAACCAATCCGTATTTTCTGGTCCAAAATGGATGGCGGCCAAGATTGCCAGCCGTGAACAATCTGGTTTCAATATGGTTTTCTTCCAAGGCGGCGACAATTACTTTTCTCTCCTCAACGCTTTGAGCTAGGGCCGCAAAGTGTATACTGCAGATAATCGATCTCGGCGTATATTTTTGGATGAAAAACAGGTCTTCCAATTTTTTGCTATAAGCCAGATGATTGGCAAATCTGGTCCTGATTACCCATTCCATTTTATCAATTTGCCGGATGCCCAAGAACGACTGAAGGTCGGTCAAACGCAAATTATAACCGGGTAAATAGAAAACGAATGGAGAGTGAAAATTATCTACATCATGAGACGATCTCATGCCTTCATGGAAGTCGCTTTCAGTATCCTTGCCCCAGCCATGGCTTCTAAGCATTGCCAGAGTGTTATAAAAAGCCCGATTATCAGTTGAAACCATGCCCCCCTCAATTGTTGAGGACTGATGGCCGAAATAAAACGAAAAACTCGCCATATCCCCGAATATTCCAACCTTTTGGCCTTCGTATGAAGAACCAACCGAAGCGCAGGCGTCCTCAAGAAGGAGAAAGCCGTGGCGATTCTTCAGGGCCATTAATTCATTCATTTTATGAGGTATGCCCAACACTTGGACCATAATAACCGTGGCCGGTTGATGTCTTTTCAACAAATCTTCCAAATAATTCAGATCCAAACCCAACGTATCGGGATCTGCCTCGCACATTACCGGTCGGAATCCTAATTGGATTGCCGGCATGATGGTAGTTGCCCAACCCGTACTTGGGACAACAACGATATCATTTCTCAAAAGCTTATTGTCGTAATGTTCACGCAAGACAGAATACATAAGCAGATTCGCTGATGAACCGGAATTGCAGGCGATAGAATATTTTCTACCGAGCCAATTATTCCACCTGGACTCAAATTCCTTAGTTAGCGAGCCCATTGTTAACTGGGGAATCTGGTCTTGAAGCATCCAATCCGAAAGTGCTTGAAGATCGTTACGGTCAATCGTTTCAACCGCTAATTCGTATTTCAGGTCGTTTTGCATATTTCCCCCTTGTCAAAGAGCTCTCCGTGCCTTTATGTATACAAAGAAAATAATTTAAAAGCAAGATTGAATAAATCCCCACACTCATGCATGAGTGTGGGGATAAAAAACCACCGCTTTTGCGATGGCTGTCAGAAAAGTCTCTTAAATCAGTTTTCGATATTCTTAAAGTTCTTTGATTTGTTTTTGGACATTTTAGATACGGGCCGGATTTTACAGGTCAGGGTCAGTATGGGGAGAATAATAAACAATCTGGCTGCCATGGGTATCAATGCGGAAGGGAACGTGCAAAAATTTTTTTAATTTTTCTTTGATTCGCGGCTGGTCTTTCGGCCGGGCGAAAAAAAGCATAAACCCGCCTCCGCCGGCACCCAAAAGTTTTCCCCCGAGAGCCCCAGCTTTTTTACCGGTATCGTATATCTTATCTATCTTGGGATTGGTAATCCCTTTAGCCAGGCAGCGTTTTATCTGCCAGCTTTGATGAAGCAATTTTCCAAATTCCCCGATATCGCAGTTGCTGTTCAAAATATTAATTCCCTCATCAACCATCCGGAGCATCGCATTAAAGTCGTTTTTATTTTGGTTGGTGTTTTTTATCCAGTCCTTAGCGACCCTTGATGCTTTTCTGGAAAAATCGGTGAAAAAAAGCATCAAGTGGCTCTGAAATTCTGCCGTTCTCTCGGGCTTCATTATCATCGGATAAACGGCTATTTTTTGTAAACCGCCAAAATCGATCCTGTTTAGTCCGCCGAAAGCAGCAATGGCCTGGTCTTGAGATCCAACATTTTCTTTAATCAGATTTTGTTCTACGTGAATAGCGTCCAGGGCCAATTGTCTTTTAGTTTTCATTTCACCCTTAAGTCCGGATAGAGCGTTAATCAGGCCGACTGTAAAAGCCGAGCTTGAGCCTAATCCGGACATAGCCGGCAAGTCGCCATTGTGATGGATTTCAACCCCCCTATTTAAATTGGAGAAACGCAATGTTTCCCTGACAGAAGGATGTTTTATCTCGTCTATTTTATTGACTAACTCTTGTTGGGAGTAAACAATCCTGTGCTTGTATTTGAAAAATGGCGGTAGAAAGCGTGCGCTTATATAACAATATTTATTTATTGAAGCCGAAAGAACCGAACCGAGGCCGTTTTTTTCGTACCAGGCGGGATAATCAGTGCCACCGCCGAAAAAAGATATTCGAAATGGTGTCCGGGATATAACCATTAATTATCAGGACTAATCATTTTTTTCATAATAACTGACTAGATAGTATCAAGAAGCGTCAACCGATATCAAGCCCCCGTATTTTTAACGTTTTTTGTAAATCCATAAACTAAAAGGGCGGGAAATAAAGGTTTACAAATTTATAAAACAAAGGATTATTTCCCTGCCTTAATTACAATACTTTTTTATAGTCTCCCATACTATTTTTAGTTTCAAAACTTAATCGTCGCTTTTTATAATTTTCTTTTTTACCTGGGTGGGAGAACGCGTTCAGTTGAAATGTATTTCATGATTTTAAGTGTCCTATAAAATATACAGAATCATAGCCCAAATTCATTCCATTAACCTCAAATTCTTTGAATTTTACTTTCTCATAAATTGTTTCAAAATTGTCATGCAGAAAATTCTCAATTACACCCCGGTCTATTAACAACGGATGGCCGGCGTCGAACAGATGATTTTTAACTCTTGCCGAAATTTGATCAAGGTAATAATATTTATCGCTAAAAATGAATACCGCCTGCTTATCGGCCAGCTTTTTTATCTTGTCAAAAACTGAGTAGGCATCTCTACAATGCTCTATCACATTAATCATTATAATCAGGTCAAATTTCTCCGGTACGGCCATTTCTTCGATGGGCTCCGGTATAAAATGTTTGATCGCTAACTTCGGTGATATTTTCCGGGAAAGGGCAATCGTTGTCTTTGTGCCGGTTTCGGGGGAGAATAAATTTAAAATTTTTCTGATAGCAGCCATTGCCGGCTTGCGGTATAACTTACGGTTGAAGTAAAGATAATTTTTATCAAAAGCGCAATGCCTGTGTTCAAGATAGTCAAGGATCAGCGGGTCTTCAAGGGAACAGGAGGTTATTTCAACCCCGCCCGATTCTGCGAGCCGGCGAAGGTTTGTAAATGGCCCGCAGCCGAGCTCTATTGCCTCGTTAAATTTATATCCCCTCAGACATTTAAATCCCTCGAATTCAAGATAATGATCCTTATTACGGTCCTGAAGAGCGTCAGCCGCTCTCTTGAGCTGATAGTTTTTTTCAAAATTCTGAGCCATTCGCCAACGACTTTCGTCAACCTGCGTCACGCCGCTCTCTGTGAGAAATTTTGCATCGGATATTTTAGCAAGTTGTCTCCTGGCCGCCTCCCCGGTAAGAACATTAAGGTTTTCGTCAACAAATAAGCATTCGGGAGTTTTTTTATTTGTTTTGTCGGGCATTTAAATAATAAGTTGCGGCAGTTGCATATTTCCCTAAATCTGACTGATAAAATCCGACAAGCTTCTGCTGTAACTTTCTCTTGTATGAGTTTCCCTTGCAAATGTCCTCACTTGGTCGGATTTTTCTGCCAGTTCCTTATCTGGCGTGTTCATCAGAATTTTCACAGATTCAACTGCTGTTTGGATAATCTTAATATCCGTTGTGTCATCAGTTTTGTAGCCAAGCACCTCTGCTCTAACCAGCGCACTGGGCGTAACTATCGGGATAAGGCCGTTGTGAAGAATTTGCGCTACTGAACCGGGTCCGCCCTCTGCCCCGCTAAGGTAAACCGTCCCTATGCAATTTTCCGCGATCTCATTAAATTCAGGGGATGCGACATCCATCCAGCCCAGATAATGAATGTTCCTGCACCTTTTCAATATCGGCTCAGCCCATTGCCAGAAACGAGGTTCGTTTTTCATATTGCCGGCGATAAAAAGTTCTGCTTCGGGCAATCTCATGAATGTTTCGATTGTAAGATCAAGTCCCTTATGAACCAATCCGCCCCCGCCCAACCATAAGAATTTATTTCGTGATCTTTTAATGTCTTTTTTGTGGGGGAGAGGAACAAAAACAGCGCTGATGTTTATTTGTATTTTCTGAGGTTTTCTGCTGAATGAATTTTTTTGCAAATCAGTTCCAAAATAGGTCACATAATCAGCATATTCATCAGAAATTATCGGCGGCAATTGGCGGTTCCAGGGCATCATAATACCCGTTCGTTCATAAAACATTCTAATGCGTTCTAACTCTGCCCTGTTCCATGTCAGCCAATGCATGCAGGCAGAATAATAAATTTTCCTTTGGCCCTCTATGGGGGGGCAGTCTTTTAAATGATTGCTCACGTCAATTACCAAATTATACTTTTCCCACCCTATCTTTACGGGCCTTAAATCATCAAAACAATCTACGATATAGCCGCATCGATTAAGTATCTTTACCATCTCAACCGATTCCCAATACATTGTATGCTTGTTGAAGAATGGGTCTTTTTCAAGATTTATTCCCCGGACATACTTTTCAACTCCTGCAACGGTATATATTATTGCCGCCCTCTTGCTATTCTTAGGGAGAGTTTCTTCGCCGACATTAAAATAACCCGCTTCACCCAACTCGTTTTTGGGGCTTAACCTGTTTGCGGCTTTTCTCAAAAACCAAGCCAACTGGTAATCTATTTTTTTATTTATAAACATTGAAAGAATGTTTTAGCAGGCGTTCCTGGGTGTGATTGTTTGAGAGTTCGCGTAAAGATTACTCTAGCAAATAAACCCGAAGAGTTCAATACAACAAAAGCTCAGTTATCGATATTCTATCTACATACTACATACAAAATACAAAATCATGCGCAAAATGCCATTGACTTTTTATATGGTTTGATTTAATTTAATCTAGAATCTAGAACCTTGAAATTTGTTTATGAAAGGAAGGCCAGATGACTGAAACTAATTTGACGGATCCCTGCCTCAGTCTGAATAGAAGGGGAGGCAGCCAATGATGAAGTCTAAAGTCGTGATCTTGGGTAGCGGTGGTTTTTTAGGCAGCTGTCTTTATGAGAATTTTTCAAGGGCCGGGCATTACGAAGTCCGCGGGCTTTCACGGGCTCAACTTGATTTAACTTCCGAAGAATCAGTCCCGAAACTATGTAATCTTGTTGGTCAGGACGCCGTCATTATCATGGCGGCATCGTCGTTGGCCAAAGATAAAAGCTACCATTCATTCCACCGGGAAATCGCCATGTTCAACAACATTGCTAATCCTGAATTACTATGTCGAGCCAGACACTTTATTCTTGTGAGTTCCACCGTAATTTACGGCTATCGTTCTAGCGCCTTGATTACTGAATCAAGCCCGGCTAATCCCTATGATATTTACAGCACCGCGAAGTTAATTGGCGAATTAATTTTTAAGAGAGCTTGCACTGACTGCGGAATTGGTTTAACCATACTACGACCCGGTATTCTATATGGACGGGGTGACTACAAAAGTCCTCTGTCCCGGTTCGTGCACAATGTGTGTTCAGGCAGGACTATTGAATTGTGCGGCGACGATTCTACTAGATTGATTTGGCTTCACAAGCTGGATGCTTGGCGGGCTATCCGGTTAATTGTCGATGGTTTTAAAACCGGTGATTACAATATCATTTCTGCCGGTAACGGCACTTCATTGGAGGAATTAGCTGAGCTAGTGTTTAAGACCTGTTGTGCGAGAACCGGGGTTAAACCAGTCCCCGGCACCAAAATTTCGCCGAGCTTGAGATTTGACCTGTCGAAATTTAAAGCTAATTTCCCGGGGTTTGAGTTTACAAAGCTGGAAGAAGGCATTAAAGACTATTTGGATGAAAATAGAGTTATAGATTACAACCAGATTTAATCTGGCACCGGTAGCTCCAGAGAGTTTAAAATTCTCTGGTTTTTTTATTTCAGCCTAGAGCGCGGTTTACAATTTTATGATTCAAGGTCGCGACACTAAAGAAATAAATAACAGAGAAATTTTTGCTTTTTATTTTCAAGTATGATATTTTGACTCAGTTCCTTTAAAACCAACGGAGGCATACCATGAGAACTGAATTTTTCTATCCCGTCAAGTCGTCTGAAGGGAGCGGAGATGCGTCGGGGGTATCAGGAAAACAAAAAAAAATTTTAATAATCGGGGGAGCCGGTTATGTCGGCAGCGCTTTAACACCGGAATTATTGAGAAAAGGTTACGAAGTTGTGGTCTATGACCTTTATTTATACGGCGATGTTTTTGGTAATTTAAGAAGTAGAAACCTTGTTGAAATAAAAGGCGACATCAGGGACAAAAACAGACTTTTAAGTGCCGGAGTGGGCGTTGACCAGATTATTCATTTGGCCTGCATTTCAAACGATCCCAGTTTTGAATTAAACCCCAAACTTGGCAAGTCCATAAATTATGATGCTTTTCCAAACGTGATAGAGGCTGTGAAGGCAAACGGGGTTAAAAGATTGATTTACGCCAGTTCCTCCAGTGTTTATGGCGTGAAAAGCGGTGAGGTGACGGAAGATGTTGAGTTGGCGCCGTTAACCGATTATGCCAGATACAAAATGGAATGCGAAAGAATTCTGGAGGAATCCGGTATTAATTATGTAATGGTCAGGCCGGCAACCGTATGTGGTTATGCTCATCGGCTCCGTCTGGATTTGGTAGTAAATATTCTGACTATACATGCGTTGGTGAACAGAAAGATAAGAATAATAGGAGAGCATCTTTTAAGACCGAATATAAACATTAAAGATATGGTCAGGATTTACGAATGCCTACTGGAAGCTGATGATGATTTAGTGTGCGGACAAGTTTTTAATACCGGTCATCAAAATATGACTGTTGGTGAAATCGCAAGGTTAATAGTTGAAGTTCTGGGCGACAAGGGAATGGTGTTGGAAAATGTCAAAACGGATGACATCCGGTCTTACCATGTTAACTCCGAAAAAATAAAACATGTTTTGGGCTTTGAGTATAAATATAGCGTTGGTGAAGCCATACTAAGTTTAAAAACTGCATTTGGGCAGGGTTTAATTATTGACGGGCTGAACAATCCGCTTTACTATAACGTAAAATTAATGCAGAAAATTAATCTGGAGTAAATATGCAGATAACACTAAAAAGACTCTTAAAGTTAATGGGAGATATCAAAAAAGGGGGTGGGAAAATAGGGCTTTGCTGCGGAGCTTATGATTTACTGCATCCCGGCCACATGAGACACCTGAAATCTGCGAAGAAAATATGCGGTGCAGGCGGCGTTTTAATAATTGCCGTAACGGCGGACAAACATCTTGCTAAGAGCAAGGGAGTGGGAAGGCCGGTAATCAAAGAAAGAGAGAGAGCTTTTTCCGCAAGTCAGTTAAGGTCGGTTGATTATGCCCTTGTCAGTCCCTACGAAACCGCCGTTGAGTTGATACACCTAATCAGGCCCGACTATTTTATTAAAGGCCGTGATTTTATGGATTATGAAACGCCATATTTGCGGCGGGAAAAAGAAGCTCTGAAGGAAACGGGCGGAGAATTGAGATTAACGACTGATGAAAAATTATCTACTACCGAGATTATCAGATATATTAAAAATAAGTTGGAATAAATATACAACAAGCTATACGCACAGGCGGCCAAAAGCTGCCTTTTTAATTTTCTTGCCTTTTGTTTTTGGGCATGATACTTTTAGGCCGGTTCTTTTAAAACCCCAAAAGCTAAAGGAGGCGCACTGTGAGAGTTGAATTTTCATATCTTGCTAAGCAATTTGGAGAATGCGGGGATATCCTAGAGGCGATAAGAAAAGTAGTGCAAAGAGGGGACTTTACATTAGGAAAAGAAGTGAGAGAATTTGAAGAAAAATTTGCCACACTTTGCGGGACTAAATTCGCAGTCGGCGTAAATTCCGGAACTGATGCGCTTTTTCTCTCACTTAAGGTCCTTGGCATAAAAGAGGGCGACGAGGTAATCACCGCCCCCAATTCATTTATTGCCACAGTCGGCGCGATAATCGCTTGCGGCGCTAAGCCAGTTTTTGTGGATGTTAATGACGAATATCTCATCGATACAAGCAAGATCAGGAGCGCAATTGGAAAAAAGACCAGAGCTATTATGCCAGTCCATCTGACCGGTAACCCATGTGACATGCTTGCGATAACCTCAATAGCTGAAGAGTACGGTTTATTTGTGGTTGAAGATGCCTGCCAGGCAGTAAGCGCACTTTTAAATGGGAGATTTGTCGGGTCTTTCGGTGATGCCGCCGCATTTAGTCTGCATCCTCTTAAGAATCTGAACGTTTGGGGAGACGGCGGGATAATGACCACATCTTCCGAAGAAATTTACAAAAAATTGTTGCTTTTGAGAAATCATGGGCTGGCGGACAGGAATATTTGCCAACTATTCGGCTATAACTCCAGATTGAGCACGGTTCAGGCTACGGTAGCGCTTGCCGTCCTTAAAAATTTGGAGGGGATTACTCAAAAAAGAATGACACGTGCCATATTTTACGATAAAAATCTGTCCGATATTCCAGAAATTACAATTCCTCCAAGAGCGCAAAACAAGAATCAGGTTTTCCATTTGTATATCGTTATGGCTCAAAGAAGGGATGAACTTCTGGAGTGGCTGTTAAAACAGGGAGTAGATGCTAAAATTCACTATCCAATTCCCCTCCATCTTCAACCGGCGAGTCGATGCTTGGGGTATAAAAAGGGTAATTTTCCTGTTTGTGAGAAACAAGCAGAATCAATTATATCCCTGCCTGCCCACCAGTATTTGACGGAAGACGAGCAAGGATACGTCGTTGATATGATTCGCGAGTTTTACCGCGATAAAAGATAATTCCTAATTAATTTTAGGCGGTTTCAAACCCACCTTTTTGTTTACTTGATTTTTTCCTTGCAAGTCCGCTATGGAAATCCTGAAGTAGCTGTCAGAAATGTATAAACTACCCCATGGGTAGTTTTTTATTGACCATCGCATCATCTTATGATAAATTCTCCCCGGTGCCTAACCGGTGGTTTTGCGCTCTAATCCGCACCTTAAAAAGAAAGGAGAGAGCTATGGGTAAAGAAATAAATCTGCTTAATGAATATCCGCAATTAAACAGAGATGTTGACGCGAGGGCGGAGGAAGTAACCGATGGAGATAAAAGAATTGCCAGGCAGTTCGGCAGAGAGTTTTTTGACGGGCCCCGCATCCAGGGCTACGGTGGCTACAGATATGATGGCCGGTGGGTGAAAGTTGTAAAAAGATTCATTGAAACTTACCGTCTGACTCCGGCGAGCAGCGTTTTGGATGTCGGTTGCGCGAAAGGATTTATGCTGCACGATTTTCGGGCGGTAATCCCAGGCATTACAGTGGCCGGGATTGATATTTCAGAGTATGCGATTGAAAACGCAATGGACGATGTCAGACCATTTGTTCAAGTGGCAGATGCAAAAAAGCTGCCCTTCCCTGACCGCTCGTTTGATCTCATCATTTCAATTACAACTCTCCACAATTTGCCTTTAGAAGAATGCAAGCAAGCCTTCAGAGAAGTTCAAAGAGTTAAAAAGCCCCTGGGCCATGCCTTTATAACGGTTGATGCGTGGAGAGACGATATCGGCAGGGATCGGCTTCAAAAATGGGTCTTGACCGCTCTTACTTCCATGCATGTTGACGACTGGAAGAGATTATTTGAGGAAACCGGTTATACCGGTGATTATTATTGGTTTATGCCCTAAAGGAGGGGACTTATGAAAACAAAAGCGGCCGTCTTGAGAGAAGTCAATAAGCCGTTAGTATTAGAAGAACTTGATTTGCCCAAACTTCTTTCCGGACAAGTTTTGGTAAAAGTTCTTTGCAGCGGTCTATGCCATAGCCAGTTGAATGAAATAAAGGGCTGGAAGGGACGCGAGTTTATTCCCCATCTTATGGGTCATGAGGCCTCGGGGATAGTGATTGAGGTTGGAGAAGGCGTTGAGAAAGTAAAAGAGGATGATTATGTGGCTATAAGTTGGATTAAGGGAGCTGGCCTAGACCTTCATCCGCCGGTTTATAGGAGCCCTCAAGGAAAAGTAAACGCTGGTTCTTCGGCAACCTTTGCCGAGTATGCGATTGTTTCTGAAAATAGAGTGGTAAAAATTCCCGAATCTGTTGAGCCGTATGTCGCATCTATCCTTGGATGTGCAGTCCTGACGGGCATGGGTATTATAGATAGATTGGATATCTGTGACAAAAGCAAGGTCATTGTTTTCGGAATTGGCGGCGTGGGCGCCAGTTCTTTAATGAGAATTCAATCTCTTTTTCCTGATATTCATTGTGTTGCTGTTGATCCTTTAACCTGGAAATTGGAATGGGCTAAGAAAGAGTTGGGGGTAAATGAAACAAGAGATCCATCCGAAGAATTACAGGGTTTTGATCTCGCGATAGAGTGTTCCGGCTCTAAGTCGGCAATGGAAAAAGCCTTTGAATGCTTAAATGATAAGGGAACGGCGGTAATTGCCGGTAATATTGGACCGGGAGAGAAAATTTCTATTGTCCCCTTTGACCTTCTGAAGGGCAAGAAAATAGTGGGGAGCTGGAGCGGAGGTTGTTTTATTGACAACGATATCCCGTTTTACGTTTCCTTATATTTAGCTCGCCGGTTGCCTCTAAAAAAATTAATCACTAAAATCTATCCCTTTGAAAAGGTAAATAAAGGGTTGGACGACTTAAGAAGCGGCAGTTTAATAAGAGGAGTTTTGAAAATTTCTTAAATTTGCACCAGGGGCATCAACAGGAGAATTATTCTCTTGTTTTTTATTATTCAATCTTCTGAGTTTCACGACAATCATTTTTTGTGGGCATATTCGAGCGAAAGCTTTTTGATTGTAGGCCACGACTCATTAATCCAAGAGATGACCGTGTCCAAACCACTCGCAAGTTTTATTTTCGGCTTCCAATCAAGTTCCTTGCTTGTTTTTGCGAAATTCAATTCATAGGTGGCGTCTTGTTCGGACCGACTTTTGTCTATTTCAACAGCGCCATCAAAGTCAACGCTCATTTTCCGGCAAATCAAAAACACCAGATCCCTGATTGTCATATTCTGGCCAGTAGAAAAATGATATACTTTGCCAGCCCTGCCTTTCGAGATAATTTTATGGATGCCCCTCATTACATCTGTTATGTGTATAAAGCTTCGACTTGCCACTCCTCCTTGGTGAAGGGATATTTTTTGGCCTTTTTTTATTAGAATTATCGATTTGGGGATAATCCTAAATAGCTGTTGGTGAGGACCGAAAACATTAACCGAACGGGTAAATAAAACCGGGAAATCGAACTTTTTATGCAATGTCAGCAAAAATAAATCACCGGCGGCCTTGGAGGCGGCATAGGGGGTGGAGGGGTTAAAATAATTCGTGTTTTCTTTCATATTTACACACGAGCCGTATACTTCCGGCGTGGATATCTGGATATACTTTTTTAGATAATCTTTTTCCCGCAAACCATTGGTCAAATTAAGTATCCCAAGACAATTTGTCTGAAACCAATCTTCGGGCGAATTCCAGCTCGCCGGCACGAAGCCCTGGGCAGCGAAATTAATTATAACTTCGGGCCTTTCACGATCGAACAGATTTAATATACGCGCGATATCTTTGTTCAGGTCAAGTTGATAGAATCTGAATTTAGCCGGCCGCTTAGTTCGTCTGTAGAGATAGGAGAGTAGCACGGGTGGATATTCGCGCGACCTGCTTATGCCGATAATCTTAAAATCGCTATTGTTAAGGAAATAGTTGACGCAATGACTTCCTGAAAAAGAGTTGCTTCCGATAATTGCAATTTTGTTCATGATATTTTTGGTTTGCCATTAATAATATAGGGCCATTCCAAAAAGCCGGCCTCCGCATCGCTTATGGCTATGTTTTGTTGCCACGCTTTTTTGTCCGTATTTTGGAATAAGTGTTCGAATTCCTTGACCAGTGACTCCGGCGTTTCATTTTCCCATATCATTTTTTGCGGATTTTTATTTTGCCAAGGGTATTGCGTTCCGGGTTTGAACCATTTGTAGTTGTAGCTTTTGTCATTCAATTCGACCCGGAATACGCAGTACGATATATCATCGGTAAAATTAGTGAAAGATGTAGGTCCCGATACGACGCCCATATGGAAAAGGCTGTGTTTAACAAGACTCATGTCCTGTTCCATTGTTGTGCGGTAATCTTTTACGAAAAGGACATTTGGCATGTCTCTAAAATCTTCCGGCGCTTCATTTCGACGAGCCAGAATCAAGAAGGTAACGTCTGGATGTTTTTTCAAGCAATACCGAAAAAGATATTGCCATGAAGGAATATCAGAATTTCGTCTTTCACCATAGAACGGATTCATCCGCAAGTTGATCGTAACGGCATATTTATCGCTCACGTGTTTCTTTAGGAAGGCCTTAGCCCAGAGAACAATATTGGGCTTGAAGACAAACTGGGGCAGATATTTCTTTTTCAAATAAAAGTTGCGCACGAATAAATAATTGCCCCGGGCGGCGCTACTTTTATTGGTGTAGTGGAATAAGGAGGGGCACAACACATATTCTTTTATATGTTGGGCCAAGAAAGCATCAAAGCTTTCTTTCGAATTGAATACAAATACCGAACCTAGCTTGGGATTCATGTTTAATAAGGGCAGTGTTTCGTAAAGGTGCAATTGAAAATTGGACGGAGAAATCCATCTCAACATTCTTGGATCCCAGAACGGGTTCTTGAAATCATAGATAAACGCGACATCTATCGTATCTATATTATGAAGTTCTGATAAGCACATTGACCGCATCTGAAATTCTAAAAGATTTCCAAGCGCCGGAGAGTTATTACTGAAATTTTCAAAAGCTAAAACCCTTTTTTTACCGCGGCTGGGCATCTGCGAAATATACTTTATAAAATTGGACAAACCCAAAAAATAGAATCTATACCAGCGATTATACAGGACATATCGGCACCAAAAACTAAAACGCGGCCTTAATGATGGTGGTACCAAATTATTTTTTACAAAATGATATATACTTTTTTTATCCATCATTTTTTTGACCGCGGTCAATATTAATGAAGTTTTGTTAATGGGATTTCCCGGTATGTGGAAGAATGCCAACCGTTTAGCGTCTTATTGGGCGAGGGGGCAATGATGTCTGTGCCAATTTTACATTAACATAGATTACCGCGAACTTCAAGAGTATAAAATTCTATCCGAGGCTTTTTAAAGCGTCAACTATTTAATAAAAAACTACCGTATTGGGGTAGTTTTAGTAATTTAACGCCGATAACTTCAAGTGTAAGTGTCCCATTGATTTAACTAGATAATGGAAACGGGCTCAACTGGAAGGATAAATTTACCTCCTTGCTTTCTAAATTCTTCTTCTTTTTCCAGAATAACAGGTGCGTAATTGGGAGCCAAGATTACGAAGTAATCAGGTAATTGTTCCGTCGCTTCTTGGCGCGAGATGATCGGTATGTGGTCAAGGGGGGAGTACCATCCTTGTTTGGCCGGTGAATCGTCCACGAAGTAATCAAGGAAATCTTTACCTATATTTGAGCACTTCAGGATTGTAAAGCCCTTGGCGGCGGCGCCATAACCGGCGAGTTTTTTACCCTGGGCCTTTAAATCTTCCAATGTCCGGCGTAATCCTTTAATAGTTCTGCGGACGTTTTTACGATACATCACGCTCGTACTATAGGTATTGAGATTAGTTTCCCGTTCTTCTTTTTCCAGCTGTTTCAATCGTTTGGTTGCCGGTCGCCCATTTTTGCTCAAAAACATGCGCAAGGAACCGCCTTGGGCCGGTGTAACCCATGCATCGAAGACCCGCATGCCGTACTGTTTTGCAAATTTTTGCCAGACGGCCAGCGAAAAATAAGAATAGTGGTCGTGGTAAATAAGAGAATAGTTCGTGTTTTTAACCATTCCGCCCCAGTAATTGCACTCGATTATAAACACGCCGTCATCAGCCATTAGCGCTCCGGCCCCGCTGACTAGGTCGTGGAGGTCGTTAAGGTGAGCGATACAGTTATTGCCGCAGACAACCTTTGCCGGACCCCATTCTTTAGCAATCTGGCGGCCAAGCCGTTCGGTAAAAAACCCAGACACCGTTGGTAGGCCTCGCTTAAGCGCTCGTAGAACGACATTGGTTGCGGGATCCACTCCAAGCACTCTGGCCCTATCTTTGAAAAGGTTAAGCAATACCCCGTCATTACTTCCGATCTCAACAACAAGATCGCCGTTTTTAAGAAAGCGCCCCTTCACGTCATCGGCATATTCCAGGAAATAATTTTCCAGTCCGGGCATATCGGAAGAGAAGAAAAGATAGTCAACATTGCGGTATATCTCTTCTGCGTTGATGACATCGGTTAGCTGGACCAACCGGCACCTTTGGCATTGTTTAACAACCAACGGGAAGGTCGGCTCTTTTTCATTTAACCGTTTTCTGCTTATCAAACTATTAACCAGAGGATGTTCGCCGAGATTTATAACCGTCCAGAAGCGGTTTCCACCGCACATCCGGCAGCCTTTGTTTTTAATGACCCTAATTTTGCTCATAGTCGTAGAACCTCCTAGTATAATTTTTTAAGAACTACCGAGATGGTAGCATCATCTTCATGAAACCGCAATATTTTATGAGGTGGCAATTTTCCCAGGATCGCTCTTATTTCTTTACTGTTAAATCGGGGATTCCCGGAAAACCAGTCATAATTTGACGAAACCGAAAGGGCAAAATTTATCGTCGGATCGTACCAGCATCTGAAAACATTATTGTGAATAAAGCGTTGCAAATTTGGGTATGTCCTGCCTTCAAATCGTACATTGTCTATCCCGAGCTCATATAGGGCCCTACCCAATTCAGTGGCTATTTTGGCAAACTGCCAAATCTCTTCTGGTGACTTTGTTGCCGCCCATTCCATAATCCGGTCATCTGCAAAATCGCGGTACTTATTCTTTTTTCGGCACACTGAGAAATTTAAGATGCCCCCGCGTTTTAGCTTTCTTAACAAATGTCCAAGCGTCCTCTCCACGCTGGGAGTATGGTGTATAACCTGATCGCACGAAATAAAATCGAATCTCGCATCATACCGCCGAAAATTAGTGATATCTCCCCTGACTACCCTGCAATTTTTAAAGCGTTTGAGTGTTTTGTGGGCAACGGCAATGGCCGAAGGACTCTGGTCCACGGCTACAATATTTGCGTTTGGATTAAGTTCGGCGAACATCTTTGAATCCCGAGCCAGACCGCATCCGGCCTCTAAGACATTTTCTTTATCAGCTAAGAACTTTTTTAAACCCGAGAGCGTTCCGTAACCATACCGTTCTAAATACCATTGTCTATACATTTCCTCTGTAGTTTTTGCCCATGCAGGCACTTTTTTCCATTTGTAGTCGAAAAATGAAAATGTGGTTTTTTTGGCAGGGACAGTTGTTCTCATAGCCCCTCTCCTCATAAGGTTTTTACGAATTCTTTTAGCCAATCAAGAATATTTACACTAGCTTGCCAGTTAAGCAATTCCCTTGCGCGGGTAAGATCGGCCTCGTGGCGTTCTACTTCATAACCGCGCCGCGGGATAAAGGTGATTTTACCGCCAATTGCCTTGGCCACTTCCTCTACCGTGTTGACGGTTCCTGAGCCGACATTTATGGTTTCGCCATGTCCTGTTTTTTCTGATTCCGCCGCTTTTATAAATGCCCGGGCGATATCTTTGACATAAACATAGTCACGTTGGCCGGTTCTAAACGATGACTGAGCCGTTGTTTCGGTTAAGGTCATTGGTCGGCCGCTTTTTTTTGCCTGGAAGAAGGCATAAAGAGCCGAATCTTTCCTTTGGTTTTCGCCGAATACCTGGAATAACCGGAATACAACTGTTGGCAAGCCGTATCTGGCATTCCACATTTTACAAGCGTACTCGCACGAAAGTTTCTGCCAGCTGTACGGCTCGATCGGATCAGCGAACATATCCTCCTGCCAGGGGGTAGGATTGTTGCCGTAAAGCGATGCCGTTGACGGGAACACAAGTTTTTTGATACTGGCTTTAGTTGCGAGATCCAAAAGATAAGCGGTCATGTCAATATTGTCTCGCGTCGTTTCTAACGGATGTTGGACGGAGTTGGGTATGTTAGTAACAAAGGCGAGGTGAAAAATATAATCAATGCCGTTTAGATCAGAAAGCGTAAGATCGCGGACATCCTTTTGGATGAATTGAAGGCGGGGATGATTTATTGCGTGTTCAAACGGCAAAAGGTCAACGCCAATAACGTCCCAACCTCTCAGAAGGGAGGCCTCTACGAGATGTAAACTGATAAATCCCGAAGCTCCTGTTATCAGAACTTTGCTCATGGTATTTCTCCTTTTTTTAAAGTAACTATTTACGCTCCCAAATTTTACAAACTACCAGTTTAGATGTCAATCCTGCCCAGTTAAAAACAGCAAGTCAGACTTGCGTGTAGTTGCTATTGCTTCTTACGGGGTCAACTTCTGAATTTTGTCTATACGAGTGTATTTTTGTGGAGTTTCTCCCACTTCTTGCGTAAGAAATTAAAGTAGGCGCCTCGATCCCAGTCTTTTCTATTAAACCACTTATTAAAGACAATAGAGAGGCCCTTTTTTTCCGCGTAGAGCGGGGTATATATACCCTTCTTGGCAAGGATTTTTCGCAGAATAACTTTTTGATCAAGGCCGTTAATTTTAAGTTTGGGAGGCAGGCTGAAACCAAATTCGATAACCCGCCGATCCAGAAATGGACAGCGGTTCTCCAGGCCAAACGCCCCAGCCATCCGATCGCCCATCTGAAGCAGACTCGGCATTATCAGTTTAAAATCGGCAAATCCCATAGCATTAATAGGGTCTTCAAACATTTCAAAAAATGGCCCAAGGCGCTCTTTTATGAATTCCATGTCATTGTTTCTGGCAGTAATTTTCGCGAACCCTTCTATGTAAGGAGAATAAAATTTTCCAAACAAATAGTCATACGAAGGATACTTATGCCTCATTTCGTATTCTCGAGCGATCGGAAGATATCGCACGTAGCCGCCAAATATTTCATCTGCTCCTTCTCCGGAGAGTACGACTTTTACTTTTTTACTTGCCCGTTCCGCGAGTTTCCAGAGGGGGTAAGAAGAGAGAGAACCAACCGGAAAATCCAGATGCCAGGCAACTCGCTCGATATTTCTGAAAAAGTCGTCTTTCCAATTCTTAGAATCGTCAAAATAAAACTTATACTCGAAATCATAAAGCGCTGATATAAGGGTTGAATCTATGCCGCGCGAGTAATACAAGCCATAAGGCACGTCGCTGCGAGTTCTGATTTTAACGGCGTCGGTAAGTAATTCTTCGAGTTCTTCTTGGGCCGTCTTGAGGTTAATTTTTCGGGGCCTGAACTCCCAGTACGGTTTTATGGTAAATGCCTGCCTACCAAGATCATAAATCATATAATGCGCGGCCGGTAATTCGTGAACGTTTTGCCAGAGAGTTGTGCCGTGACAGTGCTGAAATGCTTCAAAAAATCTATCTGACTGGTGGTGCAAGGACGCTATTTTCGTGAACGCTTTAGCTTCTGACGCAAACGCGAAATTTTTCCCGCGATGATAGTAATAGAGCGGCTTCTCACCGGCGATATCTCGAGCAAGCAGAATCTTTTTTTGGCGCTGATCATATAGCGCCATAGCAAACATCCCATTTAGCCGCTCGAACATTTTTAATCCCCACTCTCGCCATGCCTTCATGAGCACTTCTGTATCTCCTGTTGTTCGGAATTCCCAGCCTTTTTGTTTTAGTTGCTTTCGCAATTCCAGATAATTATAGACCTCGCCGTTATAGGCAAGTACAAAATGGTCTTCTCTGTATGGCGCCAAACCGTTTGAAACAAGGTCAAGTATTTTTAACCGACCCATTCCCAATTCAAGCGGCCCATCCTTAAATACTCCCTTCTCGTCAGGGGCGCGGTGTCTTTGGATCTTGAGCATTTCTTCGGCTCCAATTTTTCCAATTATTCCGGCGATACTGCACATAAAATATAGATTCTTCTAAAAATTAAATTTCTCAACCCAAAACATTTAATTCGTGTCTAAACAAAAGGGACAGCATGTGGCGGTGATGAGCGAGTTCGTTTTTAATGTTACTTGTATCTTTTTTCTTTTTGTTTGTCAGATTAAGACGCAAAATAGCAAGAAATTGATCCAAAATGAAGAGGAACTTAAGAACCGGGTATTGTATCGGGTGATGTTTTTTAAAGTATTGAAGCGTGCCAAGAATACTATATTGGAGTTTTTTCCCTTTTTCGTGCCGATTAAATGCGGCCGAGCGATGATGAATGACTCTTGCTTCCGGCAGGCCGAGGATTTTATACCCCCTTTGGCAGATTCTTTTGCAAAGGTCAACATCGCATGGCCCAAGGGGTATCTTGGGCTCAATGATCGGTTCGTTGCCGATTGCCTCGCGTCTTAACATAAACGAACAAAGATGGGTTCTTTCGATTGGGAATGGCTGTGACGGGTCGGCTGTTTTAGGTAGGGTGTAGGATAAATTGAAATACCGCGACAGAAAAACACCGGGCTTTCTGCCTATTTCTATCATCCCTCCCAAAAAAATCAATGGCAGGTTCGTAAACTTTTTGTACACATTTTGGAACGTTCCATCGCCATTCATAAATTTTGCCGAGACGGCACCAACTTCGGGATGCCGGTCCAAATAGCTTTTCATTGTTCCAACGACATCACTTAAAAATGGAGCGCCGGGTGCAGCGAGCATTATATATTTTCCCTTAGCTAGGGAGGCGATTTTGTTAATCGCCGGAATATATCCAGGGATTCTGTTTTTCAAAAAATGAAAATCACCAAACTTTCCATATTTTTCTGCCACCACGTCAAACTCGGGGTCATTAGAACCGTTTTCAAGAGTGATTACCTCTGTGGTTAGATTCTTTGGCGTGTATTTTAAAAACATATCAAACCAGTTGTGAAGAAATGGCGCGTCTTTCCAGCTTAATATCAGCACAGACACCTCTTTATTAAATTTTAGTAGTGGAGGAGGGCGCATTTGACTTAATCTAGCATGCACCGGTTTATTAAACAAATTTTACTAAGATTTGTTGTTTTGATTGGCGCGGTTGCGATATTGATGACGGTAGCGCGAGGCTCGATTTTGGCAATTACCGCGGGGTTCACACTTTTTGCCATCTTTTTGTTATTGTAATATTATACAGGAAGTTAAAAAAAATATGAAGAAATCAGTGATTATCATCCTGTTAACAGTCATCATCGCCATGGCGGTCTATTTTTTGATTGGCAAACCAGTGATGATGGACGACGGGTTTCAATACGAGGGCTTTACGGAGTCGCTGGCTCATGGCAAGCTGGATTTTAAATCGTTTTATGGCACACAGGGCTTGTCAATTTTAGCGGTGCCGGTGTTTTGGCTGACGGGTAGTCATAACTCCATAATTATTACTTCAATTATTCTGGTTTTGCTTTCAGTACCGCTGGCCTTTAAACTCGGCTGTGATTTTTGGAATTCGGAAAAAGCGGGTTTATATATGGTTGGCTTGTTTTTACTAACGGCCTTTCCCTACATAACGCTTATGCGCGGTTTTCAAGAAGCGGCCGTTTTATTTTTTTCTTTGCTCATCGTATATCTCGGCCTTAAAAAATCCGACTGGACGCCCATCGCGTGGGCTTTCGGCTCTATCGTTAAACCGTTTAATCTTTTCTTGTTCCCGCTTTTTATTTTAGATTTTTTAAACAGAAAAAAAATTAAATACCTGATTCTGGGCGTTTTAATGGGTGTAATTTATTTAGGCTTGAATTTTTATCAGACCGGCAACTTAATAAATACTGCCGTTCTGACCAGCTTTGAGGGAAATTATAGCTCCGAGATCTCACCCCCGCTGCTTAGTAGTTTTACGGTCAGTTTTAAAAATTTCGCCAGAGTAGGCGCAAATATGTTTATGGAATCCAGAAAAATAATGATTTCTCCTATCGTTGCGGTTCTGGGTTTAATCGGAATGATTAAGTATTTTCGCGACGCACGAACAAAAAAATTTATTTTTGCTTTTCTGTCGCTGGCTCTATTTTTGGCTCTGTTACTATATTCTTTCCCCAAATATTTGCTTCCTAACATTGTAATTACTTCTCTTTTTGCGATTCCCTTCCTGATTAGATATAAGTGGCTGATGCCGTTGATTTTAGCCGATTCAATTTTTGTATTTTGGGCTATATTTCAGCATCACGGTCACGCTTTCTGGTCAGCCAGGATTTTTTATTTACCAATTGTTTACGCCGGAACCCTATATATTTTTATTCTTCTTAATCATGAAAGATCACCAAGCGGCGCTTAAAAAAGATTGGGATAAAGTTTGGTCGCGCAAGGGGTTGCTTATCCGGCTGGTTTCTTTGGGTAGAAATTTTTATAATTTATTCTTCAAAAACCTGTTATCCAGATATATAAGGCCGGAAACGGATATTATTGAATTGGGCTGCGGGACCGCCAGTCTGGGTTTTTTGCTCGCCTCAAATTTTAATAAGTATCACGGAGTTGATATATCGCCGGTAATTATTGAATCGGCCCGGAACGACGCCAAAAGAAAGGGAATAAACAATATGACTTTTTCCGTCGCTGATTGCAGAAATTTGGGCCAGGAGTATGAGAGTAAATTTGATCTGGCGTGGAGTCAGGGACTGGTTGAACATTTTGATAACCCCGGCGCTATGGTGCAAAGCCACATTCGGGCGGTAAAGCCCGGAGGGACAGTCCTGATCAGCGTCCCGTACAAATATTCTTATCACGTTCTTTGGTACAAATTTACCCGCCCGAGGATTTTAAGGCGATTTTGGCTCTGGACGGAACAAAGATTCTTTTCTTCTCAAGAATTGGCGAGTCTTGGCAGGCAGAGCGGCATGCCTTATAAAGTTTTTATTTTACCCCCGTTCGTGCTGGGTTTTTTGTTGGGCATAATAATTTTGGAAATAAAAAAACCGCTAAAGGACATGGTGTATACTAGTAATTATTATCAGTCGTTTTGAATAAATAAATCACGCCCTCTAACGGGATAAAAAACCCCGCCCTTGAAATTGATCTGTGGTTTTATTGCGAGAGCAAATATCAATTTCAAGGGCGGGGAAAACCGGCCAAAATCTAAATTATCAAGGGTCCGGTTTTCGCTTTCCTATTATTTTCCTATTATTTCAAATTTAGGGCAGGGGACTATAAATTTACCGCCTCTTTCCAGAAAGCACGCCTCACGTTTTTTAAATTCGCTGATAAAATGCCACGGCAGGATTAACAGATAGTCGGGTTTGCTTTTTCTCATTTTTTCTTCGGAATAGATCGGAATATCGGTGCCGACCGTTCTTAGGCCGAATTTAGCCGGCGATCTCTCGGCAATCGCATCAATCAGAGAACTGTCCAACCCGAACCACTGAAGAAGCGTGTTGCCTTTTGTGGAAGCCCCGTAACCCCATATTGTTTTGCCCCTTTTCTTTTCCTTCTTGATAAAAGCCACGGTTTGATTTTTCAGATCTTCGGATTTTTTGTAAAAGTCAACGTAAATTCGCGGCTTATTTAGCCCAAGTTTTTGCTCGTGACTTAGAGTGGTCCGTACCCTGTATTGCGCTACATCTCGGTATGGCGCAGTTGCGAAACAGGCCGGATCGGCCTTAGTTTTTTGGATGTAAATTCTAAAACTTCCGCCATTAACATCATTTAACATGCAATCAACCACCTTTAGTCCATGCCGATCCAGCAGATTCGTAAATGAGGAGAGACTATAATATTCAAGATGCTCGTGACATATGTTATCAAAAGCCAACTGCTGAAGCATCAGGGGCAGATAGCTCATTTGGATCACCCATAGTCCGTTATCATGAAGCGAGCGCCGTATGTCTCTTACAAATATGTTCGGATTCTCAAGATCGTAAAACATGGCTATCGAAGTAATTGCCATCGCCTTTTTCTTGCCGTAGCGGCTTTTTGCCAAGGCGGGATAATTAAAATAATCCTCAACGATTAAATTGGCATGTTTTCTAGAGAGTTCTTTATAGCCATTTTGGGCCGGATCAAAACCAACGCGGATTAAATTTGGGTCAACAAACGAAAGCAAGGTACCATCGTTGCAACCGATATCAATAAACATATCGCCCGCCTTTGTTTTAATAAGATCTTGAGTTGTTCTGGCGATTTGTTCAAGCTCTTTTGCCATAGTCGCGTTAGTGCCGGACCGATACCAATAATGACGGTACATCTCATCGCTTGGCACTGTATGTGCTAATTGAATTAAGCCCGATCGGGGGGCAAGACATAGCCTAAGGTCAACAGGTGGGAGATGCGGTTTTTTGCCGGAGGCTACAAAATCAGAAACATATATTTCCCCCAACGAAAATAAATCAACCAACTTCTCATTAGATATTCGGCAAGTTTTCCTGGTTGTTATTGGCCGTGATGAGTTCAAAGCAATTAACGTCGCTAATATTAATACCAAAAATACAATATAACAATATCAGCCGGGGAAAAGCAATGCGACGGATTCCCTGATCTATGGTAAGAATTTAATAATGAATCAAAATAATATTTCCTCGAAATTAATTGCAGTCGTGCCCACTTATAATGAAAGACAGAATATCGGTCTTCTGGTCAGAACCTTTTTTAATATTTTACCCTCGGCTTCTTTGCTGGTGGTAGATGATAACTCTCCCGATAAAACAGTGGAAGAAGTGGCCGATTTAAAGAAAGAGTTCCCGCGGCTGAATTTTTTATTAAGGCATAGCGAGAGAGGACTGGGAAAATCTTATATTGATGCCCTCAAAAAACTGGCGGGTGATAACCGTTATGAAATAATCGTGATGATGGACGCTGACTTCTCTCATGATCCGCGCATGATCCCCGGAATGTTAGAACGTTTGTCCCAGTACAAAATTGTTATCGGTTCCAGATATGTACGGGGCGGGGGAGTGGCAAATTGGAATATGAGGAGAAAAATGTTAAGCCGTTTCGCCAATTTCTATGCGCGTTTTATCCTTGGGCTTTCCATCAAAGATATGACCGCCGGTTTTTTTGTCTTTGACAGAAGTGTCTTGTCCACTCTGGATTTAAACTCAATTAAGTCAGAGGGCTATGCTTTTTTAATTGAATTAAAATATAGATTTTCCAGGCTGGGCTACGAGATTTATGAATACCCGGTTATCGTCAGCGACAGAACTCAAGGCCAGTCAAAAATATCAAAAAAAGTTATTTGGGAATCTATTTGGTTACCATGGAAATTAAAATTGCGAAAAATCCAGAATTCTAGTAGTATAAAACCATGCACAAAGAACCAAGATTAGCGATTATATTAAGATACTTATTATATGCAACGGCTTTTGTGCCGTTGATCATTTTCTCGCAATTTATCTCGCCATTTCATTTCGGTAAAGTTATAGTTTTCCGGTCGCTGATTGAGATAATGGCGGTTTTTTATTTTGTTCTGATTCTTAAAGACCGTAATTATCTGCCACCTTGCCATCCACTGTTGATAATTTTTGCCTTGTTTGCGCTTTTGTTCGGCATCTCTTCTCTAACAAGCGTTAATCCTTATTTAAGTTTTTGGGGCTCGCTTGAAAGGATGGGCGGCCTATGGACATTCCTGCACTATTTGGTTTACTTTGTGATTTTAATATCAGTTTTCAGGACAAAAGAAGAGTGGTTTCATCTGCTGAAAATTATGGTTCTTGTGGGAATTTTGTCAGCCTTCTATGGTTTTGGACAAAAAACCAACATTAAATTTTTTATTGGTTCAGGGGAGAGGGCGAGGATTTTTGGAACCTTGGGCAATGCTGCTCTTTTTGCCGGCTACCAAATTGTTAATTTGTTTTTGGCTTTAATATTGGCGCTCTCTTCTTCGGTCTCATTAAAACAGAAACCCTTCTTTTGGTTAGCCGCGCCGATAAATCTCATTGCTATTTTAATGACGGCGGTAAGAGGGTCAATTCTTGGTGTTGGGGTGGGTTTTCTAATCTTCGCCTTTCTTTATTTTTTACATTCAAAATCACGAGCTGCGAAGAGAGCGCTAATCGGAATTGTCGCCGCACTGGTTCTGTTTGTTGCTTTTTCTTTCGCTTTCAAGAATTCCCAGTTTGTTAAGAATTCCGGCTATCTAAGCCGCGTAACGGAGTTTTCTTTGCGGGCGTATACGGTCCAAACGCGATTTTGGGCATGGCGAGCGGGTTTTGAAGGATGGAAAGAAACGCCAAAAACCGTTTTGCTCGGCTGGGGGCCGGAAAATTTTAATGTTCCGTTTTCAAAACATTTCAATCCCAAGTTTTTCAGGGGGATCGGCTCTGAAACTCTCTTTGACCGCGCTCATAATATGTTCGTTGAGATTTTAGTTACAATGGGGCTTTTAACCTTTTTGGTTTACGTCGCAATGTTTGTTTTTGCCTATCGTTTACTATGGAAGCTTACTTTTAAGGAACAGAAAATTGATAAAACGATCGGCATCGGCTTGATATCGTTAATTACTGCTTACATTATCCATAATTGTTTCATCTTTGATACCTCGGCCAACTTCCTAGTTTTCTTTGTGGTGTTAGGTTTCATCGTTTTTCTGACCGCCAAGCCTGCCACAACTATGGTAACTCAAGTGCGGCACTCTAATCCTCCAATCGCCGTCAATTACAAACTAAACACGGGCCTCCGAACCCTGATGCTTGCCCTTCTGATCGGAGCCTCATTTCTAATTTATAGGACTAATATTTTACCGGCTAAAGCAAATTACGCGACAACCAGGGCCATTACCAAAACTTGGGCAAGAGATTTTGACGGTGCCGTAGCCAAATACAAAGAGGCCTTGTCGTACGATGTCCCGGGCAAATATGATTACCGGCACCGCTACGCTCAATATATTTTAGAATATACCAACGGGAAGCAACTGGGTGAAAAAGAAATATCTGCGATACAGTTTGCAATCTCCGAGGTTCAGGAAAACGCCTCCGAATCCAAACAGGATTACCTACCCTACCTTTACCTTTCCCGGCTTTATATATTTCTGGGCAAGAACGACCCACAATCGCCGTATAACGATATGGCCCTTGATAATTCAATGAAGGCATTGGAGATTTCGCCAACCTTTATCAGGACCTATTATGAAGTTGCCCAAGCACATTTAAACAAGAAGGATTACGATAACGCCATTAAGTACTTTGACGAAGCCGCTAAACTTAATCCGGAAGTGGGCATGTCGTTTTGGTATCTGGGTGCTACTTATCTGGAAGCGGGAGAAACCCAAAAGGGATTAACGGCTATAGATGAAGCAATGAAAGCCGGTTACGGATTATCCGAGTCGGATTATCTGCGCTTAATCAATATTTATTTAAAACAGGGCAATTTTGAGAAAATTAGCGAACTTTACGAGGCGTTGATTAAAGGCAGCCCCAACAATCCCCAATATCACGCCTCTTTGGCGGTTGCATATGCAAATATAGGAAAAATAGATGAAGCGGTTAATGAGGCGAGGAAGGCGGCTGTCCTTGATAAAACCTTTGAGGGTGAAGCAAAAATGTTTATTGAAAGTTTGGGACGGAAATTTTAGGCGTTTTTTATGGAGAAAAAATTCCCGCTCACAAAAGAGAAGTTCAAATACATATATTCTAGAGTGCCCAGACTTTGCGTTGAAATAGTAATTAACACCCCAAAAGGCATTCTCCTTACTCTTAGAGATATTGAACCATGCAAAAATTTATGGCATATTCCTGGCGGCACCGTATATTGTCGCGAAACAATTAAGGATGCAATCGGGAGAGTTGCGAGGGAGGAGTTGAGCATCGAAGTTAATATTGTCCGCCTTGCTGGCTATGCAGAATATCCAAGCGAGGAAAAATTTAGGGGCTGGGGATGGCCGATAGCTTTTCAATTCATTTGTAAGATCAAGTCGGGCAAACCGCGAGTCAATGAGCAGGCGAGGGATATGCATTTTTTTAAAAAGTTTAAAGATATTCCCGAAAACACCATAGAAGAACATAAAAAAATC
>ERZ1292629.334-Hain-H43-01um-R1-334-length-49590-cov-25_pt1 | contig 49590 bp, 41 predicted proteins | sample MGYA00564399_ERZ1292629 | MGnify/ENA primary metagenome ERZ1292629 (study PRJEB36523, sample SAMEA6512636) | groundwater metagenome | collected 2019-01-08 | study: AquaDiva: Metagenomics assemblies of 32 groundwater samples
GTCATGGGTTGGTCATGCAGCAAAGCCGCTAATGACGTGCTCCGGAGCTGGACGCAAGCGTGCGTTCTGGAGACCGGCAGCCAGAATACGTTCCTCTCCGGCGGCAAGAAATACTTCTACGAGTTGTCGCGCGTGGAGCACGACGACGGTGCGATCACAGGTACGATCCAGCGTGTGGTCCGTGAGCTCACGGACGGTCGTTCGTGGTGTCGGCGCACTGATTCGTTTCGGATCGACGGCGGCGGGCGCGTCGTTCGCGGCCCGAAGTCACTCAAGGACGCAGCACGAGACGTCGTACGCGGACCGATAAGTCTCATCGGCTCAGGAGGTCCGGTATGGTGAGCACGAACGCGATGATCGCAGCATACCGGGAGCGGTCGGCACCAAACCCGGAGACGGGTGAGCCTGGCATCCTGCGAGACGAGTGGCGCGTGCGTGGGATCAGCGACTTCATGCCAGAAGCGCTCACCGCAGCGTGGGGCTCGGACTGGCGATGTTCCCGACCGTGCGCGAGCCATGTCCTCGAACACCGGTATGTCCGCCGAGGCGTCGAGGAACCGTGGCGATTATTCGACGCGGCAAACGATCATCAGATGGCACTTGAGTACGTCGACGGCAGTGCCGTCGCACTCGACCCCGAGCTCATCGAGATTCAAACGAAACGTGCCGCGGCCGCTGAAGCCGCACGCCACAAGGCCGACGTGGAACGGACGGTGACGGTCGAACGTGAGGCGCACGCTCGCCGAGAGGCGCGGTCCGCCGCCGCTTTCCGGCGACTGGCCACGTCATCCAGAGATCAAGTGTGGGCAGACCGCTGGAATGCTTTCGTCGTCCAGTACCACGACAACGAAGCAATGAAGGCGCAGGTCCTGAACAATATACGGCTGTACGACGCGGTGCTCGCGGCGGAGACCGTTCCAGCCAAACGAAAGGCCATCAAAGCCTTCCTCGTCGCCTTCGAGAAAGCCGACGACGTGCGATGACGACATGCAGCACGCGGCGCGCGCGGTTCAAGGCGATGGTCACGCGTGTCGTCGCCCTTTCGGTGCTCCCTGAACCGCCTCCGACCTGGCGATGCTCTCGATGCGCCCACATCTGTGCGTTGAAGGAGCGGCTCTACGGACGGTGCCCAACTTGCTACGGACTTCCGTCTCATGACCACAATCCCGGCCCCGAACCCGAACCTCCGTCATGCGGCCAACCTGGCAGCGGCGGCGGAGAATGCGCTGATTGACGTTGCAGTCCTCGACACCGCGCGCGACTTCGAGCGCGAGTACCCAGCTGTGACACACTTTCTTGTGGCGTATAGAGAAGCGGTCGCGCGCCTGCTTCAGGAAGCGACCGTTGACGTCGCTACTCACGCCGAGTACACCGACGCTGAGTTCGACGGTTATCTCTCGCATCTTCCTGAAACAGGGCGCGGGCACAAGTCCAAGCCCTATTGGGCGCGACTCTGTTGGTTGATTCGCTGCTTTCTCGCAGGACAACGGCATGCGAGCCTTGAAGCTGTGCTTGCTTCGCTCTCCCGCCCGGCGCGGCGCACGCTCGTCCGCGCTTATCTTCCGCGATAGCAAGCAGGCACGGCGTTTGCTATAGGCACCGACCATGACACGAGACGAGCTTGTCGAAGCCTTCTGCCAAGGCGGTCGGCGCGGCGTGGCGCTCCTCGACCTCCTCGAACAGCTCCCCGAAGCGGCTGCCGCACTCGCAGTAGAACTCGCTGAGGTGCTCGCTGCAGCCTACTCGGAGGGTACAGACGAGCGCGTCGAGGCGGAGTGGCCCACACGATGGACGACTGCGCCGGTTGCTCTCGACGCATTCTACACGCGGAGTGTGACCGTCGGCGAGTACGGCCACAGGCCACTCCGGCGGGTCAAGATCGATCCGCTGCACCTCGAGGAGCAGCTCGCTCTTTACAAGGACGCAGGGGCCGTCCTCGACGAAGAAGAGCTTCGACATGGTCGCGCACTCGGAACGGTCACATACCGTGAGACAGCGCTCGGGGCTGGCATATGACAGCCGTTTTGAGCCGCCAACTCGCTACGTCGACACCGGCGATCCGGCGCGCGGTCAACAACCTCCGTACGTGGGGCAGCTTTTCACCTGGTGTACATGCGGCGCTCGAAAGATATCTTATCGCACGGCGTGCACCCGGCGGATTTCTGCTCGCTGTACTTCGGAACGACCTCACTCAAGCCGTCCTCTGCCGTAACGAAGAGACAGAGTGTGACAGCCTCGACGAGCTCGTACAGTGGCTCTGGTTCTACGCACCAGATGAAGTGTGGGGGACCTTCGACAAGGTCGAAGCGTGGTTGGCGCGCGGGGGAGAGTAGAACATGAGGATGATCATATGGACGCCTAACCAAGCGGGCGTATTCGAGCACCTTCGGTCGGGTGCCGGCGACGCAGTCGTGCAGGCCTACGCTGGGACGGGTAAGACGGTTACGTTGGTCGAGGGGTTGCGGTACGTCAACCCGCGCGATTACGTTCTCTTGTGCGCGTTCAACGCGCGGATCGCAGCAGAGCTCAAGCTGCGCGTTCCGGAGAACAAGAGACACAAGATCACGACGACGTACGCCAACGGTCACGGCCGCGTCGTGCGACAGTTCGGCAAGCTCAAGGTCGAGTCCGGCGACGTCGGCCGCCAGCACGTCCGCGCCGTCCTTGCGGCGTACGGGCTATCTTCGGGTAAGAGCGCGCGAAGTAAGGACGACCTTGCGGAGGACATCGCCGGGATCGCGGCTATCGTCAAATACTGCAAGCTCCGGCTCCTGGTCTCGCCCGACGCTGTGCGTGAAGCGATCACCGAGAGCGAGTACGTTCCCGTTCTCGATACGTTCACGGACGACGAGCTCGTTGCACGAGTTGTTCTCGAGGCGATGGAGCGCGCTGCGACCGTTGTCACGGGCGCGATCGATTTCGACGACCAGGTCTGGATCCCGTGGCGCCTCCAGCTCCCTGGGTTCGAGAACGACCTCGTCGTCGTAGATGAGGGGCAGGACCTGTCGCCGGCACAGCAATGGCTTGCGGTCTCGTCGATCCGCCCCGGCGGGCGGATCGTTGTCGCCGGCGACGAGCACCAGTACCTGTACGGATTCTCGGGTGCGGATCTTGGATTGATGAATCGTAGCGGAGCCACGATTCTATCCCTCCCGGAAAGTTTTCGTTGCCCGAAGAAGGTCGTCGAGGAAGCACAGAAGTACGTCCCGGAGATTCAGGCCTGGGGCGGCGCCCGCGAGGGCACTGTCACGAAGACGAGCGCGCTCTTCGAGCACGCGCGACCTGGCGACGTCATCCTCTCACGGATGAATGCTCCGCTCGGCGCGATCGCCGCAGGGCTCATCGAGCGTCATATCCCCGCGGTCATCGTCGGTCGCGGGTACGATGGGCAGATGGGCCTCTTCACGCTCATTCGACGTTTCATGGGATCGTCACTCGGCACGCGAAAGAGCGGCGCCGCCGACGTGCCGTCGCTCGTTGCGTGGACTCGCGCCCACCAGAACGAAGTCCTCGCGCTGCGAGAGGAGCAACCGGCGCGTGCTCACGCGATCGCCGACCAGCTCCGGATGCTCCGCGGGTTCGCACACGGTCTTCAGACCGTCGACCAGGTCCGGCAGCGGATCGCGGTCGTCTTTGACGAACGGAACGCAGAGCGTTCTGTTCGGCTCTCGACCGTCCATCGCTTCAAGGGCCTTGAGGCCGACAGAATTTTCTGGTGCAAGGACACTTTCACCGGCCGCGATAATCCGGACGACGCAAACAACATCCGCTACGTCGCCGTGACCCGATCTCGAGACACGCTCTTCCTCGTCTCCGGTGCGCCCTGGGGTGAAGATGAAGACGACGAGGAAGAGCGTGCGGCCTGGAACTCACTTTGTCCTGTCGGCGCCGAAATCATACCGCCGTTACCAACATCGGCGTCACTGCCGCCAGCGCCAGCACCGGCGTCGCCTGTACTCACGTCGGGCATCGGCATCGACTTCAAGGTTAGCTTCAGGGACCTCGCCGAGGACCTCAGGAGACACCGTGGGCTGCTCTCAACCACAACCCGAACCTGACGCTGTCGCCGGGGCAGTTGACGTTCGACTCGACTGGACAACGGTCGACAGCGCAGCTCGAAGAGCCGTCGCCGAGCACCTCGAGAGCCGCGGCGCACTCCGGCTCACGCAAGCCGAGACCGAGGTCGCAGACCGAGACCGGTGCGTGTCAGGCTCCGCTGTTGCGGGGGTTGCTGCGCATGCCGCAGCGCGACGCTTCGCGCTCGCCACCGCGCATTTCGCAGCGCTGGAGGCCCTCGGCTTCCCGCTCCCGGCCGCGCTCCGAGCGCGCATCGTGCGTGTTCAACGCGCGTTGCTGAAGGGATCATTGTCGTCATGCGACTAGCCGAGTACCAGGACGCCATCCAGCGCCTCCTGGGTGCAAAGCACGCGCAGCACCACGCACGGATGAAGACGGTCCCCGTTGAGAGGCGCGGCGGCGCGATCGTTGCTGAGGCATTGATCTTGGCTGGGCGTGTCGGATCGATCACGGAGGCAGCGGGCCACGCGCAATGCAGCCCGCTCGATGAAGAGATCCGCGCTGTGCTCGTCCGCCATCTCGGCGGCGTTCTCGGTGTCGTTGCGCGGATGTGCGAGGCGCTCGAGGTTCCGCTCGAGGTCGTCGCCAAACAAAACCTCGAAGAGCTCGCCGAGGTCTTCGAGAGCACCGTGGTTGTCCCCCTTGAGCTCGCGTGTCCGCGCTGCAGTCTGCGGCACGCCAACTGCAATCGAGGTTGCGATAGTATGGACGGCGGCTTCGAGCACTCTTGCGTCCGTTGCACAAATGCGTGGCGTCCTTACGCTTTCCAGACCACAGGGAGTGGTGAGCCATGAGCTGGATACGCACACGTCCCGAAACAACAGGATGGTACTGGTTCCGCCAGCCTGATGCCGCACCGGCACCCTGCTACATCATCAGCATCCTCGAGCATCCTGCAGATGCCGGAGCCGGGGTCGTGGTTGGCGAATGGTGGAATGTGCCGATCCTGGTACCGCCGAACGAACGCAGCGAGCCTGACGCTACGCCGTGGGTTGCAGCGCCCAAGGACGCCGAGGCGTGGCACGATGACCACGCGTGGGCGACCCGAGAGGAGGCTCTCGCGAACGCGCCCGCGGCACTTGAGCTTCAAACCGGCGATTTGTTCGAGATCGGTCCCCGCGAATGGGCAGGTGTACCAATCTTCAGTCGTCGCAATGCTCTTGACCTCATCGAAACGATGGCGGAGGCCGCTAGCGATGGTGATGCGGGGGTCGACCGTGCCTCTGAATGGTTGACAGATATGCTGGACGCCGAGGTCGAGGAGCTCGCGCGGCAGATCGACACGGTCTGGCGCGCTGGGCTTGAGCACCACAAGCTCGAGCCAGACTGGTGGACGGTCGTACCCGAAAGGCCGTTCCATATTGCTTCAGGGAGAAACAACGAGGGAACCTCGTGAAGCGCCTCGTGCTTGTCGCGACGCGTGAGATGGCCGACGCGGTCTCGGTCGCATGGGCGCGTCGCTTACCGAGCCCACTCGTCCGAACGATCTTCGACTCGACGGCGCGCGACGATGCTGCCACGAGGGTCCTCGCCTTCGAGAACGCGCCCGGCGACGCGGTGCTCGTCATAGTTGCGTGCGCACTTGTACCAGAACGGATTCGACATGTGGACGCGGTCGTCGATGCAACCGCAGGTCTGGTCGATCCTACTTTGCTCGCTCTCGCTTGTACACGAGTAACAACAGAAGCGGCAGGAACAGCCCAGGAGGTCCCGGTTCCTTGAACGACAACGGTAAAGGAGAGAAGGCACGCTCGAGACGCCCGCAATGTGAAGGATTCCACGAGCGGCTCGATGAGCTCATGACCGAGCGTGAGGTCACGGGCGGCGAGCTCGGACGCCGAATCGGTATGCGCCGCGGTTCGGTTAGCAAGTTGACCCGTGGACTCGTGCAGCCCACGGTCGAGAACCTCGCGCGAATCGCCGCGGCGCTCGAGCTCACGAGTAAGGAGCTCTTGTGGCTTCTCAACCTTGAGGTCACAAACTCGTCGCACAAGCTCGTTCGGAGCGTCGGCGCGCAGAGCGCTGCGTAATGAGCCTACAGGAGCTTTTCGTTTTTCGTGCGTTGAAGCCAGGCGAGATATTCCGGCTCAGTCGTACCCCACAGAAAGCCGCATGGACCCTGGGCGAGCGGCCCCTCCATGTTGGACCGGACCCGCAGCTCGAGACTTTGTGCGTCGTTCGCATCGACCCACCACGGGCGTCATTGCGCTGTCGGAATACCTCACTCCAACAGCGTTGCATTGGGCGTATTCCATGAGCCTTGACCTTTGGAGCAAGTTCAACGTTCGTTGTGTTGACGCCGAAGGTTGGGGTCTTCTCGCCGAGTTTCTGCGCGGCGGCGGGCCGATGGCCGGGGTGGAGCTATAGGGTCGACGGTTCATCGTCGCTGACCCCGCTCGTTCCTGTCTCGATCCGCACTAACGGAGGCGGATGAAGATATGGCGGTGGGGGTCGTAGTCCCACGTCTCGTCAGGACGGTGACCAAGTACAGTTCGAGCGACATCGTTGACAGCGGCGGTGAATGCTGTACGAAGAGGCGCGACGCTGGCGTTCTCGAGCGCCTGCGCATGACGGAGGAGCTCGTCGTAGAGCCCCGCCTTGGTCACGAGCATTGCGTGATAGAGCATGTCGAGCTGCTCGAAGCTGGCGGGCGGAATCTCGACGGTCGTACCAACAGGAAACGTCGCAGGAAGTTCGGTTGTGCCCGCACCCGCACCCGCACCCGCACCCGCACCCGTACCTGTGCTCGTGTTCATGCCTGGATGATACGAACGGCGCGTGGACAATACAACCGTTCAGATCAAGTAACACGAACGTCGCCGCCAGTGGCTACGACGGAGGCTCGAGCGTCGTGTCGAGCTCGCAGGAGTCCAGCATGTCGGCGATCTCCGTGAACGACGGATAGACCGGCCCCGCGTCCGTGCCGTTGTCCACTGCCCAGAGGTCGGCTGAGATCAACCAGACCTTCGCGTGCGGACCGTCCGGCGCCGAGGGCTGGTGAACGACGAACGGCTGTCCGACCAGTCGCGTCAGGAGCACGTCCATCGACGTGTACCGCACATCGCCCGCCGTCCAGACGCCATCACCAACACTTCGATCGTTTCTCGTGAACATGAAGATCCTCCTAGGCCATCCACTTAACGAAGAAGCCGCCCGCGCCCGGAGCAGCCGCGCCGAACGTGACGGTCGTGCCCGGCTGCTCCACGTCGTTCGTGGGGTTGTAATAGAACCACGCGCCCGCGCCGTAGAGACAGGCACTCAACAGGGCGTTTGGTACCATCAGTCCTGTATCGGCGTAGGCCCAGATCTTCCCGAGCACGGTCCAAGGGCTCAACCAGACGCGCCGACTTGCTGCGAGTATGACAACTGGGCCTAGGTCGGTGGTCTCATAGACCGTCTTCCCCTCGCCATACCGGTGCGTGAAGATCACCGCGTTCGCGACGGACACCGCGGCGGCGTTGACCCGCACGACCGCGAGCTTGCAGTCACCCGCAGGCACTGCGGGTTCAACTGGTAAAGCGGCCGGCGTTCCAGTCGTCGCTCGCAGAACACCAGTGGACCGGAGACTGATGACGTCGTATCGCGGATTCGCTGGATCGGACGCGGCGAGCGCGACCGTCAGTTCGCCCGCATTCGCCGTGAGGTAGCTGCCGTCCGTGCCACGGGCGCGCTTGCCGGCATTCGCCGCAATCACCCGCACCGTCATCGACGCAACGGCGGTCTGCTCGACCTGAAGCTCTGCGCCGATACCGTACACGAAGCCGGTCGTCGTCGGGAAGTCGTCCGGCAGGTCAAGCGCATAAGCCTGTGCCGCAGACATCAGCCCCGGCTGCGCGGATGTCGCGCTCTGGATCGCGTCCGCGCCGACGTGCGAAGCCGCGTGTGCTGTTGGTGCAGCGCCTGCTGCGGCGAACGCGCCCGTTCCTGGCGTCAGATCGACATCCTGATCCGGAACTGTAACGGTGCGCGTCTGTCCGGCCGTCACTGCGCCAACATCAAGACGCGCCTGCTTCGTCGGACTGACAGGGTCCTTCACGAGCGCTGTCGCATCACTAATCGGATGCGCTGCCGTGACATTGGTCTCATCCGTAACGTCAGCAAGAGCCTCAATACCATCAAGCTTACCAGCATAAGCTACCGTCATCAGGCCGATCTGCCCGGCGGTCGCGCTCTGGATCGCGTCTACACCGACATGCGAAGCCGCGTGCGCAGGAACAAGGCCACCGCCGGTGAATGCGGTGAAAGCGAGCGCCGTTGTCCCGACGACGATCGGCGCATTCGTCGTGAGATGAAAGAACCGGTCGGCGAGCGTTGCGCCTTCGGTGACCTCGACAACGAGTCCAGGAACGAGGGACACGGCGTCGTATGCGTCTGTTGTACGTGTCAGGCGCCAGAGCGCCGCGGGTCCACCGGTGCCGACGACCTCGTAGAGACCATACGTCGCGCTCGCACCAGCGCCCTGCCAGTAGAGCAAGCGCTCGGTGGCTCCGAGCACGATACCGTCGATGGCAGGCAGTGCACCGACAGCGTTCGCAACGAGGTCGACGCCGCCGACGGCGGTGTGCGCCGGGAGCGCGACAGCGTTGGCTGCCCGCACGGTCGTCTTGACCGGGAAGACACGGAGGCCCGTCTGGTTCGAGAGCGTCATGGCCGCGTCACGACGCTCCAGGCGTCACGCCGATCGCCGAAAGGCTGACCGTGATGTCGACGGCGTCGTTGTTCGTGATCGCGACAGCGACCTCGAAGGGGTCGATGCTCCGTGCAGCGTCTCCGAGGCTCACATACGGGAGCAGGTTGTTCTCGCTCGTCGCACCACCTGACGAGTAGAGGACGTCCGCCGCAGCCCTCGCCACGACGGGCACCGCAGGGTTGTAGTTCTGCCCGTTGATCGTGAGCTGGCAGCTCGCGTTCACGAGCACCCGGCGACCTGAGTTCGCCCAGAGAGTCAGGCGCTCGAGCACCTGGTCGACCGGGACGACAGTCGTGACCGTCGCCCCAGCCGTCACCGTCACGAGTTGATGCCACTGCCAGATGCCCACGGCTACCCCGCGCTCGCGCCGGCACCGGGACCGGGACCGTTGACGCCGTTGGTGTCGTCGCCGTCGCCAGCGCGCTCGGCGAGGTTCAGGGCGCGCTTCCTGGCCCACTGCTTGGCCAGGTGGTACGTGCCGTAGGCCTGGATGTGCTCGAGGTCGTCGAGCGAGAAGCTCATACCGTGGAGCTCGAGCTCGTTCATGAGCCACGCGGCGCTCCTCCGCTGGCCTTCGGGGAGCGCCATCGAGACCTGCTGGCAGAGCTCGAGCGCGCGTGCGCTGACGATCTCGTCCATTCGGAGTGGGGCGCCCGGTGCCGCGAAGCCTGCGGCCTGTGCAGCCTGTGCGATGGTCGCGCCGGGTGCGTTTGGAGCCGACGCGTTCATGAGCTCGAGCTGGGACCGAGGTGGAGCGAAGTTGAGCCCACTCCCGATCGGCGGCGCGAGCGGGTTCTCGAGCGGCTCTTTGCGACGGAGCCGCGCGAGCGTGTCCCGGCACTTGGCGAGCGCAGCCTCAGCCGACGGCAGTCCCCACTGCGGTGCAGCGTCCTCACACCACCGGTAGACCTCGTCCTCTTCCATCAACCGGAGCACCGGAGGCTGGCGAGAAGCGATGAGCTTGAACTCTTGCGAGTCCCGAAGGATCTCGAAGGACACGTCGTTCGTCAGCTCGATCGGCTCGCGCATGAGCGGGAGCAGGATCGGGATGCGCTGTCCGTGCTCACGGTCGATGGACAGGCTGATCTGCGAGCCGCTCCCCCCTTGCATTCCGCTGACGTTCTGGACCCAGATCGAGCGCTTGGTCTCGAAGAACCGATGCCACGAGTTCTGGAAGAACCGTTGGGCAGGCCTGGGCGCGGGCGCAGGCGCAGGTGTCGTGTCGAACGAGGTCGATGTCGAGGTCACGGGGAGACTCCTTTGCTCGGCCCCAACAGGAAGCATGACGATGGGAGGGCTCTTCTGGACGAGCGTGACTCGTCCCGCTTTGAGCGCCCGCCGTGCCATGGCAGGTGAAGCATAACCGGCGAACTGCTCCGCCGCGTCGACGACAAGAACGCGAACTTCGTTCGTCGCATCGTGCTTCCGCTTCACCTGCCCCTCGGGGCCTCGCCTCGGCTAGCCGGCCGGTTACGGCAGCTCCGCAGGTTCACACGCGCCACCAGCGGGAGCTGGATGCCGGCGGCGCACGCCGTGACCAGGCCCGTACCTGATCACGGTTCACTGTCACTTCACTTCATTCCCTTCGCGACGCCGCGGGCCGAGGGCATCACGAGGCCGACCAGCTCGCCCATCGCCCACCCCTTCACGAAGCGGAACTGGGCGAACATGTTGAAGGGCTCGCTGAAGAGCTCGATGCGGACGCCGAGCTCGCCGAGATAGTCGGGGCCGACGGTCGCGTAGAACGTGCCCGCCGGGACGACTTCCTCGACGCCGGTGCCGGCCGTGGTCATGATCGTCGCGTTGAGGATCGAGCCGATGTAGCCCGCGAGGATGAGCTCGCGCTCGGTCACCGGGTCGACTGCGCCGGACATCGTCTTGACGATGTCGGAGAGCTCGGCGCGGTTGATGAGGAAGTTCTCGACGACGAGACGGTGACGCTCGACCTGGAACCGGACGTCCTCGAAGGCGCCGATGCCGAGCGTGCCGATGGTCGTGACCGTGTTGACCGCGTTCGCCGCGGTCTCGATGAGCGCCCGGGCGCGCTTGTCTTCCTCGAGCTCGATCTCCTGGCGCGCGGTGTCCTGCGCTCGGTCGAGGACGTCGAAGTTCATCAGGTAGATGTCCTCGATGTCGACCGTCGGGAAGGAACCGATCTTGAACTCGCTCGGCGTGACGTACCGGCCGCGGATGCGAGACTCGATGCCCTGACCGTCCTGGCCGATGACCCAGGCCGTCGACCGGATGTCCTTGGCCATGCGGAAGTACTCGCCCTGCTGGAGCGGCCGCACGCGGAAGATCCGCCGCGTCCAGCCCTCGTAGTCGACGATCTCCTTGATGGGCAGGAGGAGCTCCTGTCCGAGGATGCGGAAGCCCTCCTGGTCCTGGACCGCCGCCTGGAGGACCATGCGGCGTTCCTCGAGCTCCGCCGTGCTCGCCGAGCGCCGGTGGAAGCGCGGGTTCCGGAGGTCCTTGGCCGCGTTCTGGATCAGGTAGGCCGCTTGCTGAAGCGCGTCGCGCTTGTCGTAGGCGTTGACCTGACCCTGGCGGTTGAACATCCGCTCGGCCGTGTTCGGGATCGCCTGCCGGATGCCATTCCGGAACTGCTCGCCGCCGTAGGCGTACGGTGAGTACTGCCCGTCGCCGTCGTAGGTCATCTCGTCCTGCCGGGACGCGAAGCGACCGAGCGGCGCGACCTGAACGCCGCCGCGCTGCCGCGCTCGCTGAATGGCCGGCGGCTCGTTCGGGTTGATGACCTGCGACTGCGCCGACGCCTGCCGCGTGTGTCCCTGCGCGTAGTCGGGCACTTCGCGCAGGGCGTCGCGGGGGTCACCCGAGACGGGACGGAGCGCCCAGGGCTGGCCGCCCTCGAACGCTGCGCCCTGTGCGGCGTGAGCACTGCGCGCGTGACCCAGGCCTTGCGCCTGGCTTCGCTGCCCTCTGTTGTAGAGGGTCTGGTACGGATTCTGGACGGCAACCATGGACTGCTCCTTCTCTCTCGACTCGTGCGACTCGTTGTGGATTGGGCTACGCGACCGGGTCGCCGTGGAGCGTCACGCCCATGTACCGGAAGCCACTCGTCGGGAGCTGGAAGACGTTCCCGAGGAACTTGGCCCCACCCGCCGAGACGTTGGTGACTCTTGCGCCCGCGCTCAGGTAGAGCGGCTGGTCGACCGAGTACGTCAGACCGTCGGCCGCGCCGTAGGCGACACCCGTCTCGTACTCGGTCAAGAAGAGCCGGGACCAGCCGGAGATGACCGCGATCCGGTTGTCTGCACGCGTGACGTCGTCCTGCGTCGTCCGGTAGTTCGTCCCGTCGAACTGGTCGTCGACGGCGGTGAGGTTGTAGGTGTACGTGACGAACACCGTGGTCCCGACCGCCGGGAGGTTCGTCGCGCCACCACCTGCGCCCCACGTGAGGACGCCGGTCGTCTCGTTCAGTGTCCAGGCCGTGTCTCCGCCGGCGTTGGCGTGGACGACGAGACCGCCCATGTTGATGACCGTCCGCATCGTCAGCGAGTTCGCGACGATGGAGCCGCGCCCGACCGAGACAGTCGCGGCAGCCGCGCCGACGACCAGCGCACGGTCGACGAAGAGGCTCGTGCCGAGCGTGATCTTGTTGTGCTTGGCCACGCCGAGCGGGCGGTCAGTCGCGGCGGTCACCTGCGTGACGTTGTCGCCGACCTTCCGGAGCCACTGGCCCTGCCGGAATTGAGACGCGGCCGTGGCGATGTAGGTGCCCTGGTCGTCTTTGATGACCGACATCCCGAGGTGAATGCCCCTCGGGTGGGTCTGGTTGTCGAAGGCCTCGAGTCGGTCGCCATTGGTTCCCATCGTGTTCTCCTTGCCCCGGACGCCGGGGTCCGTCCGTCAGCTCGCGGGGCCTCCGCCCCCCAGCCGATGGAGCATGGACCCGACGAGGGTCCCGTTTCCGACCACGCCTCGAATCGCCGCCCGCCGGTCGTGGCCATTGACCCCGCTGCCTTGCGGTGGGGTCTGACCCGGCAGGTACGTGAAGTTGCCCGCGGACGCTTGCCGGCGGAGGGCCTCTGCGCGGAGCGCTGGTTCGTCGAACGCAGGCTCCGCAGGTGCAAACGAAGCCACGACCCGCGGGATCGGTGCGGCCTCGACGTGCGCGAGGTCTGCTTCCGCGCTCACGAGGTAGCTGTCGCCCATCGTCGCAAGCTCGCTTGCACGTGCTACGAGGCGCTCGAGGTCCGGTTCGTACGCTTCGTGAAGCAACGCCCCTGCGAGGTGCTGCGCGACTGCGGGATCAGCGCCGTCGATGATGAGCGGCTGTCCGTCCGGGCTCTGCCCGACCTCTCGCCGCGTACCGAGCACGTGGAGCACGCCGTCTCGCATCGGTGATGGCTCGATGCCCGCGAGCTGCCTCCTGGCCGCGACGCGAAGCGCTCGCTTGAACGTCTCCACCGCGCTCGTGGCAGCGTCGGTCTTGGCCTTGTCGACCTGCCCCTTCGCCCACCGCTGGTAGCGCGCGGCGACCGTCACGTCGCCTGAGGACGCGGACGCGGAAGTGGAAACGGGCGCAGGCGCACGCGCCTGCTTCTGGTGCGCGGCGTCTTTGCAGTCGACGGCACCGCACACGGCGCACTTGTCGTCCATGGCGTGGTGAACAGCACCAGCCGCGGCCTTCGGTGAAGGTTGGTCGAGCGCAGCCCACGCAGCAAGAAGATCGGCGCGCTTGATCTCGGCGGTCGCACCGTCTTCACGACGAAGCGTGTAGACCGGCCCTGCGGTGCTCAGCGCGGCAGCAACGACCCGCGCGCGGGTCCTTGCCTGTCCGCGGTGCTCGAGCTGCTCGCCGAGCGCCCCGGTTGCCTTGCGGCGGCCACCGGCGAGCGGCTCCTGATGGTCGTGGATCTCGTTGTCGAGGACGGAGTCTCCCCGGAGCGAGGGCGCTCGCCGATTCGTGCTGCGCATGTCGGGGTGGTCCTCCTCCGCGACGCCGTCCGGCGGGTCGTGCGGGAGCGCATGGTCCTGGAACGCATCGTCAGTGGCGGCACTCGGCGGTGTCCCGCGCGCGCCGGCCATGTCGTCGGCGTCGTCTGCGGTCGTCGTGTCAGATGGCGTATCTCGGCTGAGGTCCATGTCGTCGGACGGGTCGCCGGGAGCGACTTCCGAGACCATGTTCTTGTCGGAGAAGTCCGCCATGTCGTCCGCGGCGCCGTCGATGACAGAGGTCGCGAGCCGTGGAGAGAACGCGCCACCGAACTTCTCGGCGGTCGCGAGAAGCCCGTGCTCGAGCAGGTGTGCGAGCACCACACGACCGCGCGCGGCGTGTGCTTCGGCCGTCTTCCCACCACGCGATGGGATGACCAGCGCGGGCGCCTGGTCCGGCGTCTCGATGCGAGTCGCGCCGGTGTCCGTGACGAAGACCGACCAGTCTCCGTAGGCACGCGCGAAAGCGCCACGGAGCGGGATCACCGTGGACGGCGCCGACGCACCTCGCGAAGCACCGGGCGGGAGAATCCCGACCTCGGCCGGACTCATCGCTCCAGGACGTCCGGGAGCTGGCGCGGGCGGCGGCGCAGGTTGTCCAGGCGGTGCGACCTGCTGGTCGGTGAGGTCCTCGATCGACATCCCACCACCTGGCGGCTCGCCTGGTAGTGCGGGCGGCTCGCCCGGAGCGCCGCTTTCAGGCGGCTCGATGATCAGGCGCTCGCCCGCGGGCGGCGCAAGCGTGATGTCCGCTTCGGCGTCCATGCCCCCGAGCAGCGACGAGTCAACCGGTGACCACGCTGCGCCCTCTGTCTGGAGACGTGCAGCCCCGGCATCCGGGGCCTCGACAGTCATTTGCTCGACGGTCGAGCCAGAGTCGGGCGCCGCGAGTGCAAGGGCTTCGTCGAGGTCCTTGCCTGCGTGCGTGTCGCGGTCGTCCCCGTCGACGCGCACGACGACGAACTTCGCAGCGGTCCTCGACCTCGGCGCAGAGTGAGCAGCGGCAGCACGGGAAAAGGTCATGGACGGCTCCTGACTTGGGTGAGTTGCACGGTAGACGAGAAGCTCGGACTCCCGCCGGAGCTCCTCAAGGGTCGGAGTCCGCGGGGCCTGCGCAGCGGTCCGTGTGAACGCCTGGTGTTGCCGCTCAAGGCGCGCGGCCCGTAGAATCTCGCGTTGGACGGCCTTCGGGTCCGCAGGCGTGTGGACCCGCGAGTACTCGTCGAAGATGACCCCAGCGCAGTTCTCGTAGGCGCGCCGGATGACAAGACCGCGTCCCGATGTCGCAGTACGATGGTCGGCGCTGGTATCGATGTAGCAGAAGTCGCGGTCCTCGAGCTCAAGGCCGGCCTTGGCCATCCGACTCCGCGCGTCGTCGTAGCTGATCTTCTGCCAGTCGCCGCGGTCGGTGGCGATCCAGAGCGTGCCCTTGTTGGCTCCCTGGATGTGCGCGCAGAACTCGGGCCGACTGTAGGCGACGTGCTGGCAGACGTTGCAGACCGTCGATTCACAGTTGCAGCCCATCGATCCCGCGCGCAGGACTCCGCGGCGGACGTTGTCGGCGAAGAAGGGGTCCTTCTTCTGGTCGATACCAACGAGGATCTCGGTGAACTCATCCCGACAGAGTGCGCCGCACTTGCGGCAATGGAGACCGTCCTCAGGGTCGCGGTTCGTCCGTTCGGCAGTCCGTGTTCCGCAGCCCCGTCGCGGGCAGACCTCAAGCGCCGGTGCCTCGTCGTTGTAGTGTGCGTCGAGGATGACGCCGCGGGCTGCCTTGGGGTTATTAGTGCGGTGATCCAGATGGTGCGGCTTGCGAACGAAGGTCTGGTAGACCGGAACGCCTGCCTTCAGGTCGAAGCGGAGCTTCTCGACTCGCCGGAAAGCGTCGTTGTTGTCGTTCGGTGCGTTCGAGGTGCATGCTCGAATGGCCTCGAAGACGTAGTCCCGCGGGTCCGCACTGAGCGCGTACTTCTCGGCGGCCTCTTCGAGAACACTGCGAACATCGATCGTCGCCGCACCGTCGAGATAGTACGAGCGCGCCCGTACGAGCACAGAGTCACCGGCCGCGGCTGCGGACGCCGCAGTCGCTGGCATCGCGATCTTGGCGAAGCGATCACCTTCGAGCGTTGCGATGCCCAGAGGCTCGGCGCTGGCGGTCTTCCAGAACACGCGTCAGTGGCCTTTGCGCTCGGGCCTCGATACCGGCTGCGGCTGCGGTTGCGGCTGTACGAGCGGGGTCATCGTTGACGACGGGGGCGCGGGCGTGGGTGTGGGAGGCGGTTGAACTTCGACGATGCCGAGTGAGGTCCCTCGGCCGGTCTTCACGAAGCTCACGCAGACCCATATCACCACCAACACGGCCGGTGACCGTGAACGCCGGACCGTGTAACGACCCTGACGAGGGCGCTATCGCCGGGAGCTGCGCGTACTTACGTCGTGGCGCGAGTATTAGACGCCGCGAGGCGTGACAGGTATACCGTACGCGGTCAGGAGGGTCCTGAGGTCGCGGACGTCACGGACTGTGTATCCGTGAGCAAGGAGACCGTCTTCGAGGAGCTCGACAGCACCGTGGGGATCACCGCCGGTCACGGCTGCGTCGAGCGCCGTGTCGCCGCGGAAGAGCTCGGGCCACGGCTCCTCCGCGTGCTGCGCCGCGGTTTCTCCGCGGAGGACCTGAATGAGATCCTCCACCACCGATCGTGGCCAGTTGCCGTACCGGCCGCCTTCTGCCCACGTGATGCCCGTTGGGCCACCGGTTCCCGGCGTGGTGGGCTCTGCATGGACACCGCTGCCGCCACCACCGCCAGCGGCGCCCTCGGGTGTAGGACCGGGACCAGGGCCGCCCGGGGGCGGTTCGCCCGGGCCGCCGGGCGGCAGGCTCTCACCGCCGGCGCCGAGTCCCTCGTCGCTCGGGGGCATGACGGGCGGCAAGACGCCGCCGAGGCCTCCACCGCCGCCTCCGCCTCCGTTCTCGCCGCCGGCCGGTGCGAGGAGCTGGGCAGCCGCCGGGTTCTTTTTCGCGAGCTCGGTGAGGAGCGTCGACTTCGTCTCCGCTTCGGTGATCGCCTGACGGAATTCCTTCTCCCAGTCCTTGCCGGCAAGAGCGACCTTCGTCTGGTCGCTGAACCGGACGCCGATCCCCTCGAGCGCCCGGATGGCCTCGATCTTCGACTGGTCGATAGCCGGGTCGAGCGCGCGTTCCCATTCGACGGTGGGAACGATCAATCGTCCCTGCATCTCTCGCCAGGAGCGTTTGGTTCGTACGCGGTGAGCGAGCTCGGCCGGCGTCGGCAGGTACCACTCGTTCATCTCGGCCATCTGCCGGAAGAACTTTGGCAGGAGCCAGGTCTTCTCGAAGAACGTCCGCGCAGCCTTGAGCCGCTGCAGAAAGACCGTCAGCGCACCAGCAGTCGATGCATAAGAAACTTCTCCCCACAGGAAGGATTTACTGATGCCAAGTGCCTCGAGCTTCTTCCGCTCGATGTACTCACCTGTTTGTTCAACCTTCCAGGTTCTCTCCTGAGAGCCCACAAGCTCGAACTGAACGCCGAAGTTCCAACAGTTGTGCGTTGCTACACCACACACCTGATAGGTGTGCGAGTTGCGGACCGTGATGTTGTAGACCGGCTTCGAGTTCGGAACGACCCGCACTCGGCGGACGAGACGGAAGACGTGCTTGTTTGTCACCTCGTACGTCGGCTGCGCGAACCGCTCTGTTGGCATGTCTTGAGACGCAAGGCTGGTGTCTTGCCACAAGAGATCCGCGAGCCTGCGGGCGTCTCTTCCTGTGCATTGTGTAAGGTAGTGTACGGACATCTTGTGGCCGTGCTCGCACTCACCTGGAAGGTCGGGCGCCGGCAGCCGATATAGAGGATGTCCATGACAACACTTCTTACGGATGCAAACACGGCAGGCGGAGCCACAGCCGATCTGCGTGAGCAATGTACGGACCTGTGTCGCCAGGTACCGTGACGCTGTTGTGTGTTGTACGAGAAGTTGTGGTCGCTTTCTTCGGCCTCCGTGGACGAGGCTCTGAGAGCCGTCACCGCGGTACAACCCGCGGAGGAAGGCGATCTTCAGGTTCTGCGGCCACTCCATCACGTCACGGCTGAGCCGCTTCTCGTGAGAGTATTTGCCCGCATGTGTAAAGCACCATTGTGCAAAGTGGGCGTGTTCCTTCTGTGAGACGGAGACTATCGCGTGGCTGTGTTCTTCACTTACGGCCAATCGTGCAGGAAGACCCAACTGCGTGCACAACGCGACCGTCTCTGCAGCGAGCGTGTCTCTCTCATGGTACCCGAACGACCAATGCACGCTCCGGATCTCGCCACTTGGTGTAGTACCGTAATCCAGGTAATTGTCCTGGACGTGGCCCTCGACAGCGTACAAACCCAAGAGCTCTGCGTGAACCTCTGTTACGCCGTCTGGTATACGAGTCTTGAAACCGCGTGGAGACAGTAGGTAATCACCTGCTCGAAGCTGTGACGATGTCAGATCCTGGTAAGGCTGCCAGGCCCGCGGTAGTCGCCGGACGAAGGTCGAGCGACCTGCAGCAATGATCTGTGCATCATGCTCGAAGGCCGGAACCAATTCGTTGTCTGCCTCTCGACGCCGGTCGTTATGCCCGTTTGCGAACGACCTTCCAGGTTGGACTTCCTGATCACAACCGCATGCGCAACTCCGTGGCCACATCCATACTGGCCACTCGTGGTTCATTGTCGCCCGGATCTTGATCTTCCCGACGAGCGCGATTTCAACAACCTCTGGTGGGGTGCCCTCGCGCCAGGCGCGGTCGACGACTTGGGGCCGTCCGTCTGCGTCGAGGACCTCGTCACCGACCTTGATATCCTCGATTGGTTTCTCTGTCCCATCCGCCATGACAACAGGCGTGCCTTCGACGAAACAGAGCCATGCTGCCGGATCGCTCTCCGATTGGACCAACAGCTCGAGGAGTCTCTGGTCTTGTTCCGGGGACGGGATCCATCCGCTGGCAGCGTCGCCGGTCTTCGCGACCTTGAGCGGAGCCGCAGCACGACGCGCAATGGCAATACTCGCGGAGTATAAGGAATCCTCGTACATTAAGTCGCGCCAGAGGCGACTGATGATGCTCGTGCCGCGGGTGTCGTAGGGGAAGAGCTTCCGGGGGATGAAAGTGAAGTTGACGGGCGACAGCTCGATGTGCTGCCGGCCCATGATGGCGGCGATGAGCTCGTCGGGCATCGCCGCGCGGATGGCCTCGATCTGAGGGCTCGTGGCCGCGAGCGTGAGCATCTGCCGGAGCCGGTCGTCCGGCTGGTAGCGGACAATGGGTGGGTGCTTGCCGAACGCGAACGGCGCGTCGATGACCTCGAGATGGTCGGGATTGTGAAACGCGAGGTGTGTCCACATCCCCTCGTCGTTGTCGTAGAATAAGTGTGGGGCCACCTCACCGACAACGAGATACTCGCTCAAGAAGAATTTCATGAGCGCTGGGAGCTGGCAGGCCTCGATCGACGCCTCGAACCCGCTCTTGACTGACCCGTCGACGCCCTCTCCAGAGAGCTTGAAGTCCCCGAAGACGAGGTCGGAGATCATCTCGACGCCTGTCCCGATCGCCCCATCCATCCGGTAGAACATCCGAAAATGCGTATTGGCAAGGCTGTTGTGCGTGACGAGCCCGCCCGCCAGGCAGTAGCGATGATCACCAGAGACAGTCAGATCGTAGACCGGTCGTCGCTCTGTGTTGTCAATGATCTCGATACGCTGTACCTTTACGTGGGCGAGATCGTGCCCGTTCGCCGACTCCTTGCCGTTATAGGCGATGTTGCCTTCTGCCGCATAACAGTCGGCAAGCGCGGCAGTTGCCGGGGTCCCCGCTGGGCATTTGTGTACGATGAAGCATATGTCGTCACGAACGAGTTCAGCAGCGCGCACGTTTCCACGTGTCGTGGGCCAGGTATGCTCCGAGGTACAACGCACGACGTGTCCATTCGACCAGTGAATCTCGACAAGTCGTTCAGGACTGCCATCTGTCCATACTGATAGCACACGTCGTGGACAACCGTCCGGACCGAGCAGTGTGTCACCGGCTCTGACGCTCTCGATAGGACCGACACGCCCGGAGGCGTACTGGACGAGAGTCCCCTCCAACAAGCAGCGGTGCACCGGATAGTTCTGGCGATCAGGACTTTCAAACTCCGGAAGGTACGGGCGCTGGGCAGTGAAGAATGTTCCGCCGACACCTGTCGACGACGAGGAGTCCGCCGTTCGACGTCCGTTGCGGGCGGCGGCGAAAGACCCGCCCGCACCGGGGTCGAAGGTCGCGCCTTTGGGAAGGAGCTTGCCGAAGAACTTCTCGAGCTCGCCGGGAGTTGCGGAGCCCGACGACGCGAGACGCGGCATCGACGCGTCGCGGCGTTCCCACATCCGCTGAAAGGCCTCCTGGGGAAGCCAGTGCGGCGAAGGGTCCTGCCCGCGGGAGATGTCCTGGTACGTCGCGACACGGCCCCCGCCTGCAGCACGCAGGCGGTCGGCCTGCACGTGCGGATTGCCCCATGCGTTGGCCACTTCGATGAGCGGGCCACCGGAGCGGGAGGTCGGGTCAAATGGTGTCGTCATAACCGCTTGCTACCTGCTTCCCCCGGGTCGCCACCCGCCGGCGCCGCCGCTGCCGCCACCAAATCCGCTACCGCCAAACTGGCCGCCGCTGCTGCCGCCTGCGCCGAGGCCGCCAGGACCACCAAGGCCCCCCGCAGGGAGACCGCGACCGGTTCCGCCCATCCAACGACTGCTGCCGTGAGCGGAGACGACCGCGCCGCGCTCGGACCACTCAGAGGTGTTGCCGAGCAGGCGTTGCCGGCGGGCGCGAGCGGACCGGTCGTCCTGGCGCTCGACGTAACCCGCACGGGCGACCATACGCCGCCCATGGACCACGACGCGCGCGGCGTCGTCCGAATTCGCTCCGCGCGCCTGGCCTTTGCGGGGGTTCGAGACCTTTCGGGTGGTGGGGTCCTGCTGCAGGCCGAGGAGCTCGTAGATGGCAGCGCCTGCGGGTGAAAGGAGTCGCGGGTCCTTTCGCCGGTTGCCACGCTCGTCGAAGTCGTCGGGCGCCGGTGGGAGGAGATGAAGGCGTCCGGAGAGCCCATCTGTCCGGAGAGCCTCGTAGTCGCCGTCGGGCGTCGTCTCCTCCTCGGCAAAGACCGAGAAGCGTGCGCGGCATTGCTGAACGAGCTGGTGGCTCTGCCAGTGGTCGAAGGCGATCGCGCCGACGTGGACCATGTTCACGGTCTGCTCGACGATGGCCAGGATCGCCTCGAACCATACCTCTTGACCGGCCTCCGGGACCACTCGGAATATCCAGTCCTGGAAGACCTCGACGCCGACGGGTTTGCCGTTGTCGTCGACGATGGGCTCCCCGTACATGCACGTGCCAGTGAACGCGTCATGTGTAAGCCCCGCGTCGAAGGCGAGGAAGCGCGGGGCGTCCGAACGAGACCAGCCGACGGCCTCGACCTCCGGTGCGACGTACGCGTGTCCTGTTGCGTCGTCGAAAGTCCGTGTCCGGAAGGTCATAAGTGGTCGAAGAGTGTCGTCGATCGACAACGCGCGGAAACGCAGTGCGTCGTGAATGAGCGGGTACTCCGCGCCTGGCGGTTGCGCCCCGAAGTCGCGCATTGTCCCGACCGGGTCGGTCCGCATCAAGAGCTCAAAGTTCTCGTAGGGCTCCATGGGATTGAAGTCCCAGGTCGCCTCGTGCATCGTGTAGAGCCCTGGGTCAATCTCCGCCTCGCCGAGGAGCTCCATGCCCTTATCTTCACGGGATGCGGGCGACGTCAGCGCCCACAGCACCCCGAGCCATGGCCAGGCGCCGCACAACCGTACGCGTGAGCGTGCGGTAAGAAGCTGATTCCGCATCACGCGGTAGTTCTCCCGCGCCGACCGCACGCTGTCGGTCTGGAGCATGTGACTGATCTCGTCGATGAACCCGTAAAGGCGTGTTGCGCCGCGTTGTGCCGGGGAGTTCGTCGAGCCGCTCAGGATCGAGAGCCGGACGTGCGGGTGCTCGTTCGAGATGGCTCGACCGGTCTCGGTATAGGCCCACGGAAGGACGCCTGGTGCGCGGATCTGCCGGGCCTCTTCCTCTTTCACCCACGCGGTGTAGCGCCCAAACCAGGGTGATTCGTGTCGGAGCGCGCAGTAGGCCGCCCAGATCGTCTTGGCCGCCTGCACGCGTTCTGCCGCGAGGAAGAGCGCGTCGAACATCGCCGTCCGCGGGAGCCCAAGATGCCCCTGCAGACCTCCGGGAGCCGAGTGCGCAATGCACAACACGTAGTGCTCGATGACCCGTGCGATCTCCGCACCGATGGTCGTCTTCCCGGCGCGCTGGCCAATGACGAGTAAGCCGCGGTTGTACGCACGGAGCGCCTCGCGCTCGACGAGCTCACTTCGCGTCGAATGGCACTTGGGACAGACGTCCTCGCCGTAAGCCGTCGACCACGTGAGGTAGTCAGCGGCCTCGACTTCGAGAAAGGCTCTTGTCGTCTTCGGTGTGATCTTTCCGTCGCCCTTCGCGCAGGCACAGCGAAGGGAAAAGAAATCGCGGACGATCTCCCACTGCTTCGGTTGGTCGAAGAGTGTAGGGCTATTGCCCCACTTGGGTCCAACGATGAACGTGATCGCGTTCGGCGCTGGAGTAAAGAGCATCTGGCGCGCGGTCGCGTCCTGACTATCTCCGCGCCACAACGCTCGTAGGTCGACACCCGCCGCGCCTCCACTCGTTTCTGTAGGCGTCCGCGGCAAGGTTCACCGCGCTCGGAACGCCGCGACCAGGTCGAGGTCGCCCTTGACGGGCTCGAGGGGCTCAAGGGTGCAGACGTCGTCTTCGTCACAGACCTTCCTCGTTTCCGTCTTGGTCGACGGGACAAGGCGGTAGTTCTGCGTCGGGCGGACGTCGACGCCGGGCACGGTCCTGTGGACGCTCTGTGGGCGCTCGGGGGCTGTTACGGTGCCCGGTGCGAGCGTCGTTGCGAGGCCGACCGCGCCTGCAGCTAGCCAGTCGCGGGGGCCGCCTTCCGCTTCGACCGCGCCGCGCCGACCGAAGAGTCCCGGTCGCACGATCGGGACCTCGGGCATGCGTCGCCGACCTGGAGATGGGACGCCAAAGACGTTCGAGCGATCGAGCAGGCGTATGGCGGTCTCACCGCGTTTCAGGATCTCGTCGAAGGCAGCCTTTGCAACGAGGATTCGCCGACCGCGCCAGAGCATCACGGACGGCGGCATGATCCGCCCTTCACGAACCGTGAACGGGAGCACGACATGCTCGCGCACGTCGTTGGGTGGCCGGAACAGGACGTCGATGTCGACGTAGCCTGCGGTCGTGTCGAAGGCACCCTCCCCCTGCGCACGGCGAACGCCGCCGAACCGGAGGTCAAACGGCGGGAGCTGGTACTGTCCAAGGAGCTCATGCGCGAGGCGAATGGCCGGCACTCCTGGGTGCTTGCCCCGAACATCGACACCGTAGGCGACTTCCGTGTCCGTTTTCGGTCGGATGGTCATGACCGCCTTGGCGGTTCGCGAAGGCACAAGCCCCTCGAGAACATATTCGAGTTCCCGATATCCTTCTCGAGGCCCGTCGACTTCGAGCTCGAGGTCGCCCGCGCGCCACGTGCCGTCCATACGGACTTCCCAGTTCGAGTCGAGCGCAAGGAGCTCGCGCCCGAGGGTCGCGGCGTCCTTGACGCCGGTGTCTACGACCTCGGCTGTCCACGCAAGCCCATCCTCGTCGGCGTCGGGCATGAGCTGCCGGAGCTCGTACGTGAGCATGTAGCCGGCGGCGGTGTGACGACCGAGCACGGCGCGCACTGAGGCGCGCAGGGCAATGGCGCTGATCGCCTGGGCGATACCAGGGACCTCGCCTGTAGCGTAGACACGAGCTGCCCACGGCTCAACCGGTTCCGGCCGCCGTGGGAAAGTAACCGCCGACGACCGGATCTTCGGTCCGAGACGCGGTTTGAGCACCGCATGAAGCGCGACACCGATATCTGTCGGAGCAGCGAACTTGACCTCGACCACGAGCTGGCCGTGCCGGCTGTCTGTTGCTGTATTGATGACCCGCCCACCGAGCTCGAGTACAGCATCGCGCAAAGTCGACACGAGCTCTATCAGCGCGCCCATCAGTTCTCCCTTCCTATACCACGCCAGAGGCGCAAGCCGCGACCGCGAATGCGAGCAAGGTGAGCAACTCCGGCGAACACGAGACCGTCGGCGAGCGTCTGGAGGCCACCCTCGGTCAACGCGGTCTCCGCGAGCACCTCACGCGCACCAGGCGCGAGTTCATCGAGCGCTGCAGCCCACACACGAATCGTCTCTTCATCGAGCTTGGCGCTCTCAGTCGCCTTCCCGTTCAAGACGTCCGGCGTCCAGGTGAGACCGAAGGTCGAACCAAGTCGCGCACCACCCTCAAGTAGGACTGTGACCATCTCTGCTGGGTCCCAGATACTACCAGCGCCCGCGGCAGTACGTTCGTCGGAGCCGCGAGCATCCTCGTACGAGATCGGCCAGACCGCAACGTCGCCGGGTTCGATGCGCGCCCCCTCGATCTTCGACCACGAGTAACCACCACCGCGCTCGTAGACGCCCGGGGCGATGTCGACACCAACGGCCTCGCGCGTCGCGTCGTCGTAGGCGATGAGCCAAGCGTGGTCGTCACCCTCTTGACCACCCTCGGTCGTGTCGATGCCGGCTTCGCTGAGCACAGCCGCCATCGCGCTGCTCACGCGGTCACAGATCCCACCGAAGCCGACTTCCGGATCGCCTTCCTCCATATCCGGCTGCCAAGCGTCGCACTCGGTTTGTGCGGCGGACACGAGCGCAGGTCGGAGCATCTCGAGACGCACCAGGAGCCGCTGCCCAGCGGCTGGTTCGCCCAACACAGGCGCGAGTACCTGAACAATGTCCGGCAAGAGCCCTGGACTGTATAGCCCGAGTGCTATGTACCGTCGGACCGGTTTCGATGGTGTCTCCTCCGAGGTGACCTGTGCATACACGCGCACTCCGCGGCGGGGGTGGCGGGACAATTCCTTCTCGTCGACCAGACCGATCATCTGCAGATCGTCGGAGTCGAAGACGAGAAGCTCATCGTTGACCGTCGCACTGTCACGGACACCTTCAAGGTACACTGCGCGATAACCGGCGGCGGACGCCTCCCCGCCGATGTCCTCGAGGTCAATGACGAGCCCGAGCTCAGCCTCGGCTCTATTCCGGGCGTTCGTGGCCGCGCTGGTGAGCGTATCGATCCACGAAGCAGCGAGTTGTTCGACAACTGCGTCATCGGCGACGTTGTGGCCTTCGGCTTCCCAGCGCTCCGCAAGCCCCGAGCGCATGAGCATGTCGTCGAGGTCGTACTTCAGGTCTGGGATTGCATCGACGCGTGCAATGTAGCTTGCGATCTCCGACGGAAGCGGCAGTGTCGCTGCCGCAGCGTGGAAACGCGAGAGCGCAACCTGATCGATGAGCCAGTCGCTCCCGACAGTGTATGTCTGCTCACCGATCTCGAACGAGAATGGCTCTATGTGCTCACCAACGAGCATCGAGTGCCCAGCACCAGCCTCGGGCCGCTCAACCGTATCGGGTGTGAGCCATAAGATCTGCTCGTCCGAGATCAACAAGCGCACAGCGTAGACGTACGGCCCGTAGAACTCGGCTGTCTCCTGGTCTGGTGCGACGTAAACGCCGTGACCGATACCACCCTCGTAGTGTGGCATGAAGGCGTCGAGCTCGGTGAGGGTCCCGTCCCGGGACCCATGGTACATGACCCGGTCCTCAAACGACGCGCGGCGACCTGTCCCACGGTCGAAGACGCCGGGCTGTTGCGGTCCCGGCTCGCCGAGCTCGCTGTTCGAGAACGACGGTCCGGCCCACGGGCCGACCGCAGGTTGACCGTCGAACTCCTCCGGGCGGTCGACAGGGCTCAGCGTCATTCGTGGCCACGCGTCGGCGTCGCCTTGGGCGTTCGGGTCGCCTTGGGGACCGATGGCCCGGTCCTTCCACCGGTTCGGTGAGGCACCATCGTCGGTGCGGAGCGTCTTGTTCCGCCACTCGTCTGCGAGGTCCTCATCTCCGTAGCCCGGTCCACGGACGCCCTCTTCGTTCGGTTGTGCGGGCCGCCAGTCGATATCGTCGAGCGACGGCGCGGGCGCGACCGCTGTTCGCGGACTGCGGACGATTCGAGGATTGCGGATCGCAGTCGAGAGAGACCGTGCTGGAATCGAGTAGTCCTTCCGACCGCCTGGAAACTCATCATGGAGCGTGAGCCGCCGCGGATCGATATCGAAGGCGACGACTGTTCCGTCGCCGTACTCTCCCGCGACGCCCTCGGGCGTACTTGAGCAGAAGACTTCTGGCTCACCTTTTGAACGGAGGCGACGTTCCCGCAAGATGTCCTGCGCCGCTGCAGCGGTCGTCGCGTGGTAGACCGTCACGGACCCGTCGGGGTTCCGTCCAGCCGGCATGTCTTCCGGCTCGAGCGCAGCGGCCTTGTTGCTACTGCTCTGGACCTCCGTAGCAAATAGCTTCACGGCCTTCTGCCAGAGTTTGGGGTCGACTGCGCGGAGCTTCTGGAAGAACGGCTGCGATGCAACCCAGGCGTGGATCTGTGGTGGCTCTGCCGGCACGAGATAACGACGAAAGCGCTGAACTTCGTCTCGCACGAGCGGATAGAACTCACGGAGCGCCGGGTCGAACTCGCGCGTCGGAATAGGAAGCCCCGCCATTCCACCAGCGGCTGCCCCAAGGATCTCTTGCGCGACATGCTCAAGTTCGTGCTCGATCGTCCGGCGGGCAAGGCCGTTGGGCTCAAGCAGCGCCTCGATGTTTCGTGCTGCCTGCGGCCGTGGAAGGAACAGAGTCAACGTACGTTCTACCGTGTTCCAGCTTCCCCACTGGCCTTCCTCTCGGTTTGGTCGGCCATAGAGTTCAATGCGGATTGGCGGTGCTGTATAGCCGGGCACACGGTCCGCGTACTTCCATCCGGTCAGGTCGACCGGGATCTCGCTGGCCATGAGCGTCACGCGCCGGTTCTCGCGCCACGAATCGAGCACCGCACGCGTACGTATGACAACGGCCTCGACCATTGCAGGTGGCGCCTCGAAAACGCCAGCGGTATGCCGAGCCTGACGGGCGTAGCGGGAGACGTAGACCCAGACCTCGCGGCCGTCGTCGAGCCGGACCTTGCGGCGGACATGGGAAGGTCTCTCGTACTCGTCGAGGCGCTGGAAAGCGTACGCCGGAACGGCGTAAAGCTCGCCGAGGACGTAGCCCGTGGGGTCCGGGATGAGGATCGGACCGTCTTCGTCTGCTCGCCGATACCGTGGGAGACGAGCAACGCCGAGCGTCCGCGCACCGCCAAGACGCCAATGGTTCGAGCCGCCGGCGCGGAAGGTCCCGTAGGCAAAGAGCGGGAGTGCCGCCGTCGCTTGCGCCGGCAGCGCCGCTATGCGACGATGTGCCTCGCTTTGCAGAGCACGCGACACCGCGACTCTGCTGTTGCTTGACATCTCTCTTCCCCCCATTCCGGAGCTCGAGGTTGCTTGGCGGTGACCTCGGGCTCCGGCCCCTTTGAGCAAGACGAGAGCGCCGGTGTGAACGCCGTGTGCCTCACACCAGCCACCGGGCGCCTCGACGATAGCGACAACCTCGTTTGCGGACCAAGTCCCGAGCGCACCCGGCGGCACGCGCGCCACGACATGCGCCACGACAAGAGCGCCGCCGGCGTCAGCGACGCGGTCCCTCAGGCCATCGGGCGTTGGACCGCGACGGACGAAGATGATGTCGAAGGGGTAAGAGACCCGACCAGCCCGAACGGAGACCACCCGCGGTGGATCGATGGGGAAGAGCATGCCCTCGTCGGCACTGAGAGCTGCAACGTGTTCGAGGCCTGCGGCTTGTGCCGCGGGCGTATCGGCAACCCGACAGGTAAGCATCGCGTTGCCGATGCACGCCGTGACCGTAACCGTAACCGTAACACGTGGTGGAAGAGGGACCGTCGCCGCCGCGCCGGCCGCGGTGTCGGCGACGATCCGCATCGCTTTACTCGCTCCAGACCTCGACCTGGAAGTCTTCGAGCTGGACGAGGACGGCGTTCGCCGTGCTGCAGGTCGACGTCACGGTCAGGTTTCGCGCGACGGTCGTGTCGAGAGCACCCGCGACGACGTAGGTCGTCGTCTCGGCGGCCCCGACGGTCTCGTGACGTGCGGTCGTCGCGGTGAACGTCCCGCCGCCGCCGATCGTCCGGATCTGGAGCTCGCCCTCGAAGTACCAGACCGTCCCGGTGACGGGGTCGATGGCACCGAAGTTGGCGAGCAAGACGCCACCGACACCGGCCGCACCGAGCTTGAGCTGCACTTGCCACGTGCCCGCCGGTGCTCCGTCCGTGCACGTGAGCCGACCGCGGTAGCGGACCGTCCGCCGCGCGGTGTTGATGTCCGCCGACGCGAGGGTGATCGGCGTGTGCGCCGTCTCCGTCGCCGCACCGATGACCGCACCGCTGAACGCCGAATCCGCCGCGAGCACAGAGCGCGTCCGGATCTGGGAGAGGATCGACGACGTCCCGTTGATCGTCGTCGTGACACCTGAGCGACCGACCGCAACGGACAGCGCGTTCGTGCCGCCGACCGTGAGCGTTCCGTTCGTGCCTGCACCGGACCCGGCTCCGGCATCGAGGGACGCGTTGCCGCCGTTCGCGCCGCCCGCGCCACCGTTGACACCCGCGGCTCCGCCTGCGATCGCGACGTTGCCACCGGCTCCTGCGGTGCCCGTCGCCGTGCCCGCGCCGCCGGACGAACCTGTGAGGTTGAACGCCGAGCCGGCGCCCGCGGCTCCCGCACCGGCCGCCGCAGCGCCACCAGCGCCCGCCTGCACGGTGAGCACGCCGCCGATACCGCCCGCCGCCCCTCCGGCCGCAGGCGTACCGGCACCCGAGTTGACGGTCAGGTTTCCGCCCGCCGTCGTGGCTGCCGTGGACGCTGCGACGTTGACGAGGTGGTTGACCTCGCGCGTGAACTGCTGGTCCTCCGCGACGGTCAGGTCGCCGAGGACATTCGTCGCTTGGCCGGCGCGTCCGACGTTGACGGCGACTGCAGTGGTACCGCCGATCGCGACCGAGCCCGAGGTGCCCGCGCCTGTTGCCGCGCCCGCATCGAGTGAAGCGTTGCCGCCATTGGCGCCGCCAGCGCCGCCGTTCGCGCCCGCCGCACCACCCGCGATGAGCACCGCACCGCCGTTGCCGGCGACCACACCCGCGGTGCCCGCACCGCCGACGCCGCCTTCGACACGCGCGGGGCCACCGACACCGTTGGTCGGCGCCCCGGCGCCGTCCGCGCCGCCGCCGCCCGAGCCGCCGAGGAGCCAGGCGGTGCCGCCGAGTCCACCGTTGGCGTTGTCGATCGCGCCCGCCGAGGTACCCGCACCGCCGTCGCCCGCCGAGTAGATGGCCTGGCCACCTGCACCGGCATCCGCTGCGGTTTCACCTCCGACACCGGTCCCGATGCCGGCGACGCCGTCGGAGCCCGAAGCCTGGAGCTGGCCGCCCGCACCGCTCGCCGTCGGCGCGACGCCTGCGGCGCCCGCTGTCCCGAGGCCGCCTTCGACCGTCAGGATCCGGCCCGCTGAGCCCGCCGCCACCTGCGCGGCGATGTTGACCGTTCGGTTGGCGCCATTGGAGAACTGAAGGTTGCCGGTGGGCACCGGGCCTGCCGTGTCGAGGAACGTCGCGTTCGGCACGAGGCTCACGTTCTGGTTGGCCATCGTGAGCACGCGCGTCGTACCCGCGCCGATCGTCGCCGCGTCGAAGCGCAACTGGCGCGTCGGGTCGGCGGCGTTCTGGACGAAGATCGTCGTGTCCAGCGCCGGGAGCAGACCGAGCAGGCGTGTGAAGGTGAGCGCGGTGACGTTGATCGTGATGGCGCCCGTCGTCGTGAGCTGCCAGACCTGCTGGTTGTTGACCGTGCCCTCGAGCACCGGCACACAGAAGCCGCCGACGAGCTCGATGGAATCGTCGCAGTCGGTCGCGCGCGTCAGGCGCCACGGCGCCGTACCCGACCCCAGGCTCGTCACCGTGTAGATGCCACGGTTGGCTCCGGCGACCTCGTCCTTGGCGAGCAGCCGATCACCTACGGCGAGCGCAATGCCGTCGGTGAGAGCCATCGCGCCGTTGGCGTTCGCCTGGAGGACGTTGCCCGTTCGCGTATTCGCGGCGAGAGCCGCCGCTGTCGCGACGCGGACCGGGTATTTGATCCCGGTCGTCGTGTCGGTCTCCTCGAGCGTTCCCGGCGTCGTGACCAGGTCGAAGGTGCCCGCATCGAGAATCGGACCGAGGACCGGGTGCCGGAGGCACTCGTCCACGGTCGCGAGGGTCGAGATGTCGTGGCTCTGACCCGGTGTGAAGGACAGCCGGATGACCCGACCGTCGTCGAAGGCGACGTCGAGCGAGTAGACCGCGGCGCTGCCACGGTAGACGAGTGCGAGGACAGGAAGGGTCATGCGGATCTCCTCTCGGGCGTCGGCATCAGCATCAGTGCACGCTCACCCTGAACTGTGCGTAGGACTGCTCGAGTGCGGCTTCTCTTGCCGCATCGAAGTAGTTGACGATGCCGGCGCCTTCGACAAGCTCGGCTAGGCGCGCGGTGGCTGCCGCATAGGCGCCCTCTCGAAGGCTGCTCAGCACCTCGAAGAGCACGCTGCGGAGACGATGAGAGAGCTCGACCTCATGGGTCTTCGTGTGGGCCTCAAGGAGCCGGCGCGTGAAGTCGTCGGCGTTTCGCATCCGGCTGATCGTTTCGAGAAGCTGCCTTGTCTCCTTGACGAGCTTGAGCCAGATCATGAGGGCGTAGGCCCTCCTGCCAAGCGCCTCACCGTCCTCATCGGGCTGCGGCTTTGCGAAGGCCGACGAGACGTCAAGCCGGTCGAGGAAGGCCTTCAACCGCTCGTAGAGCGTCCACGCTTCAAGGTAGTCGCCGACGATGTCGGCGCTTTTCTCGAGGCGCATCCGCGCGCGCGCCGCGGCTTCCGCTGCGTCTTTCATCGCTGCGAGCGACGGCACGCCGTCCATCGTCGCAGGCAGGTCAACGACACGGAGCGCCGATGAGGTGACGTCGATGTGCTTTCGGTGGCGCGCGATCACCTGGTTGTGGATCGCGGTCAACCCCGCCTGCAGGAGGCGCGGCTTGAGGCGATTCTCGATCGCGCGCACGCCGAGGCCCCGAGCGAAGTAGGAGTGGGCCTGGTGAAGGAGCTCCGGGTTCGTGTCGATGAGCAGGCACAGGCGGCAACGCGCCGCGCGTGCGACCACCTCCGGGAAGTCCGGGACGACCACCCGCATGACCGTGTCCGCGATCTTGGTCTCGCGCGTCTTGGTCACGATCGCTCCCCTTCTCCGCCCGCGCCTCCGGCCGTGCCCCCCATGCAGACGTTCACGGTGGTCACCGCACCAGGAGAAGGGTGGAACGGTCCGAGGTTCGTGATCGTGCTACTCGCACTAGCGATCACGCCCGCACCCGCCCGCGTGTGCGTGTGGATTGCACGGAGCACGTTCACCTTCGACATCCCGGCTCGGTTGAGGTCGCTCAGGCCCTGTGCCTCTGCGTAGGCCCGAAGCTCCGTGAGCTTCCAATCCATCGACGGCACGCCCTCTGGCCACATCAACGCCGCTGGCGGCGCGAGCACCGCAGGTGTCGTCAGCGCGTCGGGGAGCTCCGGCAGCGCGAGCGCCAACGCAACCGCAGTTGCGTCCGCCGGCACCGGCGTCGTCGCGGGCGCAACCGGAGTTGCCGTATCGACCAATGGCATCTCTGCGCCGTCCGGGGTCGCCAGCGCGACTTCAGGTGCAGCGGGAGAGGCGACCGCGCCGATGGTGATGGCCGCAAGCGGAGGTGGATTCTCGATGATGGCGAGCCGACCGCGGCGGACGGCTTCGGCGATCGGGTCCTTCCGCGTGAGCTCGCGCGCGACGATGAGCGACACGCCGAGCACCGCGCACAGGTCGACCTGACCGTAGGCTGGAATCTTGAGCGGCGTCGGCAACGTGCGACGCCGAAACTGCCCGGTGTTGGGACGCGAGAGCGGGAGCTCGAGCGAGTGCGCCCGCGCGAGCGGATCAACGTTCACGACAACGACAGTGGAAGCGAGAGCGGTAGCGGAAGCGGAAGTCATGCGTTCGTCTCCGCGGCGACATGGACGGTCTGCGGGAGTCCGGCGCCTTTGACTCGCATCCGGACGACAGCGACACCGGCCTCAGCGTCAAGCTCAACGACCACCGGCCGGCCGCGCATCCGTCCGAAGTCGAAGCCGTAGCGGTCGATGCCGTGCGTCGCTTCGCGCCTCACAAACGACAGCACGTGGTAGCGGAGGCCCTCCGGTGCGACTTCGGCTTGTGGCGCGTCCGGGTCCCACGTCACGTCGACGGTGAGATAGCCACCCTCGAGCCGCGCACCGCTGAGCGCGAACGGGATCAGCGTGTCGCCCTGGTAGTTCACCTTGCCGAGCGCCGCTTGCCGCGACGCGACCGACGGCTGCCGCGGCTGTGCACCAAACCACGCAGGCTCATTGAATTCAGCCTCAGCCCCGGGCGCAGGTGCAGGTTGTGGTTGACCCGACGGCGCAGGCGCTCCTGCGGCAGGCGCCTGCTCAAAGTAGCCCTTGCCCATCGCGCGCTCGACATCACGCATCTCGAGATTCACGCGCTGCTCACCCTTTTGACCGTAGGTCCACGGCTTGTACCAAGCGCCAGGCTTGCCGCTCGTGAGGTGGGGCGCGAAACGCTGCTTCAAGTTCTGGTAGAGCTTTGGGTTCTTGCGCTGGACGATCTTGAGTGCTGCCGGGAGCGCCCGCGGGAGCATCTCGGGGCTGTCAGCGTTCGGGACGTAGGCGCTGACATACTCCCGAACGAGCTTCTCAAGCGCCTCAGCGGCACCGGGCGCGTTGCTCTTGTACGACCAGAGCATCGCTTCTGCGAGCTGTTGGTCGTAGCCCGCCGCTGGCGCCGCCGGTGCGGCCGGTGCACCCGGCCGCTGGCCGGTGGGCGGCGCACCCGGCCGCTGGCCGGTGAGCGGCGCACGGCGCGGGCGCGTGCTTGAGCGTTCAGCGGGCGGTGAAGGCGCCTGCCCCTGTTGACTGTCGGTGTAGCCCTGGTTGTAAGCGTCCTGAACGGGACCGGCCTGGAGAAGCAGGCTCACGCACCGGAGAACGTTGCCCGCAGGTGGGTCGGTCACGCCGTCCTGAGCGTAGCCCGCAAGCACGCGCCGCGTGACCTGGCGTGCAACCTCGCTTGCACCTGTAACGGCGCTTGCACTCTTACGCTTGTGGATCGCCCACGCGAGCGCGAACGGATTCTCGACGTCCTCGCGCTCCTTGAGCTCGCGGACGAGGTCCTCTTCACCGGGGGGTGCCTCGGCGACGATCTCGAGGTCGGGACCGGCGATCGTCTCGATGACGGCGCCATCAGCCTCACCGGCCGGCGGTGACGGCGCGTTGGATGCGTCCGCACTTGGCGCGCCACCGAACCTGGCGCCGTCGAGGTCGAGGCCGTGCAACGTGACCTCGAGACCCGAGACCTCCGGGCGGACCTGTCCGAGGACGAGGTCCATCGCCGTCTGTGCCTCCTCCGGCGTGTCGAACTCGTACTGGTAGGCGACGTGGTCGCCTTCGCGCACCATCGACGAGGGCATCCCGACCGCACCGTCGAGCAGCGTATCGATCGCGCCGAGCGCCTCGTCGTCCTTCGCCGTGAACGTGATCGCGACCTCCCACGTTGCGGCCTCGTTCCCGTCTCCGTCTCCGTCGTCATCGACGTTGGTGTCAGCGTCGTCGGAGAGCGCAAGCCGCCGGCCGTCCGGTACGAGGAACGTGAGCCGATCACCTTCAACAGCGGCGAGCGCCGGCACAGCGCCCGCGGCGAGCGTCGCGCTCAGGTGCACACGACCGTCGGTCGTCGTCGTGACAAAGAGCGGCCCGCCATCCGGGCGGAGGACACGAACATGCTCGCCGTCGAGCTCAAGTCGATAGCCAGGGTAGCGATCGCCAAGCGCCGCAACGCGATTGACCAACGGAAGGAGCAGAGGCGCAACCGGGATTGCGACCGCGGTCGCAACGCTCGTTGCAGTTCCAACACGGCGCGCGCGCGCGGGTGGCGCTGCGATCACCACCAGTTGACCGGGTCGTGCGTCGTCCGCGTCGAGGACGCGGTAGCCGGGGTACTGGGCCTGGACGTAGGCCTCGACCTCGGCGGCGTCCGGGCGGAGCCCTGCACGGTGGATGAGGCTGATCGAGAGGTCACCGCCGGCGTTGATGGCGAAGGCCTTCCGTGTCTCGTGGAGCTCGGCGGTCGGGCGCCTCGTCGCTTGGCGGATCACCTCACGCGGAGGAACGTAGGGTCGGAGCTCGCTGAACGGGATGATCCGGTAGACGCCGTCGCCGACGTCGACGAGAGCATCCGTCGCGCTCACGTCATGAATGCGACCTGCCTGCTTGGTCCCGTCGGGGAGCACGTACGAGGTCGGATCGTCAGGTATCGGCCTCCACGGCTCGGTCGCTGCGACACCCTGTGCCGCGAGCACCGGCTCGAGAGCGCGCGCGTCGCGATCGCCGATCCCTGCGAGCCCCGCGGCAAGCTCGCTCTGCGTGAGCGGAACACGCGGCGCGTCAGGCCGTCGCGGGAGCAAGAAGGGGGCGTCGGAGAGCTGCATATGCACCGCACTGCCCTTCAGTGTTGAGGCTTTGCGCCGTGGCTCACGGCGTCCCACGACTTGGTCGTCTTGTTGTCACCCGTCCCGTGCTCGGCGGGCGGGCCGTCGCCGAAGGCCGGGGTCGAGTAGCTCGTCCCCGGCGACGGTGGCACCTTGCCTTTGGGCTTGGGTGTCGCTGGGAACGCCGACTGCGTCCCCTCCTGATGCCCCTTCCATGAGGGCTCGGCGAAGGTGCCTTGCGGCTTTGGTTGTGCCTTCAGCTTGCCTTTGGGTGCGGGCGCCGGGTGACCCTGTGCGGAGTCCGACCCGAGCACCTGCCCGGCGTCACCCGGGACGGGTACGTAAGGCCCGTGCTGCGGGTTGACCTTCGAGGGTGTCGGCATGCCCGCCGCAGGCGCCGTCCGATCAGGAACGGCTACACGCCGGCCGGCGGCGACGAGGAGCGCAGGCTTGGACCATGCGTCCTGCGCCGCCTTGACGATCACGGCACCGACCGTTTGGCGTGCAGCCGAGCCCTCGTCCCCGAAGGACGCGAGGAGCGCCTTGAACTGGCTGCGGAACTCGTCGATGGCGGCGTCGATGGACATCCCGGTGTTGCGGTACGTCGTCATCGCTGCGGCGATGGCGTCTTGTACTTGTGGAGGAACCTCACCCCCCATGCCACCGAGTGCCGGTGGTGCGCCCGCAGGCACGAGCCCCAGGCCGGCCGCCGGTCCGTCGTCCGCGAGCGGAACGTCGTCAGGTACAGGGAAGGGCGCGAGCTGCGCCTTGATCCCGAGAATGGCGTCCTGCCCGACGTACGGCGCGAGGAGGTCGTAAGCCGCGCGCGGGTCAGCCGCAGCAACAGGAATCGTCTGCATCTTCCCGTCAGGTCCGCGTACGGCGGCATGAAAGAGGAGCGGTACACGTCCTGGTCCTGGCCCCGACTCCCCTTGGTTGCCCGGGTCCAGAACGCGACCCGCGCGACCCGCGCGACCCGCGCCACCTGCGCGACTCGCTTTCCGCGGCGCACCACCAGGTGCGGGCGGCATGAGCGGCGCGGGTGGTTGCCCCACGCCTTGTGCAGCACCCGGGCCGCCGGGACCGATCATGGGCGCGAGCCCCGGACCGGGCGCCGCTGGTGCGGGCTGCTGTCCAGGCTGCGGGAGCACCCCTACCGGGAGCGCCCCTGGTGTGCCGGGGGTCGACGGTTGACCTGGTGCGGTCTCCGCTCGGATTCCGAATCGGTCTGCGAGGACACGATGAATGCGTGCGAGCTCGGCGGGACCCGCAGAGGGAAGCTCGACCTCGAGCCGCCCTGCGCTGATTGCGCCGACGGCTGCGGGGATGACTTCACGGATGCCCGCGAGCACACGCCGTGCCTGAAGAGGCGCGTCACCTTCCTCTCCGGGGAGGTCTGTGACGAGGAAGTAGCCTGGCGGTGCTGCGTCGCGGCGACTGAAGAGCTGCGCGGCGACCTCCTCAGGAGAAGAGGTATAACCGCAGCCGCACGCGAGCGGCGCGGCCTGATCGGGCTGGATGTACGAGCTCAGCGAGCCGCACCGTGCGCAGCCGAGGACGATGAACGGTCGAAGGTCGAAGCGAAGTGCTACCTCGGGTACCTCACCGCGGGCAACGCGCCCCGCGTGCTCGACGAGCTCTCCGACCTCCTGATCGAGCGCGGCAAGAGACGCCGTGCGCCGGATGCGATCGCGTGTGACCTCGAGGTCGCCGTCGTCGGTGATCCGGAGCGCCCACGTCCCGGCGGTCACCTTGCGCCCCTCGTCAACGAGCGCCGCCTCGACCTCGAGGGCGGTGAACGGCGCCGCCGCCGCGCACGTGCCCGCGCCCGCGGTCTTGTAACCGGAACCGGAGGATGGGCCGAAGTGCTCGGCTTCGAGCGCCTGCACGCCGTCCTCAGGGACCTTCACCGCGTCGTTTGGTTGCTGTGGATTGATCTTCGGCTCGAAGTCGGCTGCTGCCACACCCGCGTCCGAAGCCGCTGCGAGGTAGAGGTACTCGCCAGCGGCGGCATCCGTGACGACGAGCGCGCGGTGGCTGAACTCCTCTGGAGGCGCGCGGACCTCGGCGCGGAAAGGCGCGTCCGCGTCCACTGTACCGAGACGCCGGCCGAGCTCGGAGAGCGCGCGCGGCATCCCCCGCGCGGTGAAGCCATCAATGGGTCTCCCAGCGCGAAAGCCGCCTCGAACGACGAACACCGCCCAGTGCTCTGGAACGGCAGACGCCTCGGCTACGAGGGCGGATGCCACCGACGCCGGCGCTGGCGCTGACATCGCGTTGTCTCCCGGTGCGAGCAAGACATCGATCGTTTTGCCCGGCGCTGTGGGATCAGGGACCGAGGTTTCGGTCCGGTCATCGAGCATCGACGGGCCACCCGCGTCGGGCTCCTCGTCGGGCATCTCGTCGGACCCCTCGAAGTCGCTGAGCTGACCGAAGTGCATCAGGCTCGCGACATACTCAGGCGTCACAGGCGTGGCACCGCCGGCGTCGTCGTCGAGCGGCGCGAGCTCGAGGAGCATGGGCTCGCCGGAGTTGGGTGACATGACCTCGATGCTGGTTTCATTGGCCTCGTCATGAGGCGGCATCCCTGGGTCGAGGTCGGCGCCGTACATGTCTGCGCCCGCATCTGCGTCTGCGTCTGCGTCTGGGTCCATCGCGACCGTACGGAGCGTCGGGTCGGCGTCTGAAGCCAGGCGCGCGATCGTGCGGCTGGCGGCGCCCGCGCTTCCCTCTGCACGAGCTGTCGCCACGCGAGAGGCGTCGTCGGGCTCTGCTTCAGGCGCCGAAATCGCGACGAGACCCCGCAGGTAGGCGCGTGCCCGGACCTGATCAGGGCGACGCCCGTCGACACCGAGCGCGCGGCAGGTCTCCTCGTAGGAGGCCTGGTCCGTGATCGCCGCCGCAGCGTGCGCAAGCTCGCGAACCGGGAGGGTCGTGAACGCGACCTTCGGGATCTCGGCGTCGAGAACCTGGCGGACCTTCGACCGGGGATGAGCGCGTCCGTAGTGCGCGCGGAGACGTGCGAGGTCGCCGACGGCGAGCGTGCCTTCCGGGTCGTCGCGCCAGAGGCGCATGAGGTGGGCCGCGCAGAGCTTGAGCCCACGGTCCCTGCGGGTCTTGGTGCTCTGGGCCTTGACGACCTGATAGGCATCGAAGCGCGAGACGACAGGGAGAGGAGAGTTCTCGAGGGACGCCTGCCGCGCTTTTTCGAGAAAGCGCACGAGCGCGTCGGCCACCGGCCCGTTGACCGCAGCGCGGGCCTCTGCATGCTCGAGCCGTGCAGCCTCCACGCTCGCGAAACGCTCGAGGAGCTCGGCGGCAACCTTGGCGAAGGGACCACCCTCCGCCCAGTTGCGCACGGCCTGTCCGGAATAGGCGCTGAGCGCCTCGCGCGTTTGCGTCACGAGCGTGCTCCCCGTCCGGTGGGCAGGGACCGGGATTGAAGGCCCAGGAGTTGCCCATCGGGTGCGAACGTCGCGGCGAACAATCGCGTGACCGCGACGTCGCGGTCGGCTGTCCGCGCCGTGGCGAAACCCTCGAACTTGAGTCCGCCGTCTGCGAGCTTCGTCCAGCTCTCCGCGCTGACAGGTCGGATCTTGACCTCGGGCGCACCCGCACCGCCCTGTCGCACGAGCTCCGTCTGGAGCTCCGAGGCGAGCGCCGCGGTCACCCGACGGGGGATGTCCTTAGTCCAGGCTTTCCCGTAGTCGCCGAAGTAGGCTTCCCAGTACGACTTGGCTTTCGGGTCGACGGCCTGCCGGCGCATGCTCACGCCGAGCCATGTTACCCGCCACCCGTCGGATAGCACTGAACGCGACCGCGACAGCGGTCAGGTCGCGCCCGCCAATGTACAGCGAAGCTCACGGACGGTGAGCGCGCGACGGGCTATCAGATACGCGGTGGGACGGGCGGCAGGACGACGCCGCCACCGCCGGCGGAAAGCGTGACGCCAGCCAGAAGAACGCGAAGGCCCTCGCCGAGAGCGTGTCGACTCCGGCGCACGCCTTGCCTACGCCGTGCCGGTACGTCCGGCCGTCGAAGATGACACCGAGTTCCTTCACTTCTTCTGAACGGAGACAGAGCCGGCGCCGCACGGACATCGGAGGTTCCCTTCGGTGTCCGGTACGAGCGGCTGGCCGCAGACGGCGCAGGTGATGCTCGCGCTCGCACCGAGCGTGATTGACCCTCTCATAGCAGGCGGCGTGCCGGGCTACTGTGCGTTGACGACATGCCAGGGGCACCAGGCGTCGATCAGCGCGAGCTGGAGGCGAAGCGCGAGGTCGCGGCGCTTGCCGCCGTAAGTGGGGATGCCAAGCTGGTCGAGCGCTGCGGCGAGCGCGGTGCGCGTGGCGGTCCTGGTGAGCTTGTCGGCTTCGACCAGAGCGGCGCCGAGCGCGGGCCGGTGCTCAGGCTCGCACCACGTCGAGTAGGTGCCGCCGCCATTCGAGCGGTGAAAGGATTCCTCGGTCATCCGGCCGTGGAGATCGGCCATACGCTCGCCGCGCGGAGCAAGGTCGACCGTCCGTTTGCCGAGGGCCAACGTGGTTCTCATGATACCTCCGGTCGCGACCATGCTTTTCCAGCCGGCCTCGGCCGCGGCGCGAGCCATGTTCGCGAGCTCGCGTTCGGTCTCGCTCCACTTGTTCGGGTTCGTGATCTTGTTCACGACGGTTGCCCTTCGATCCAGTGCTGAGCGTCCTCGACGGTCGCGCAGTGGCGGTATTCGCTCGGGCCGTCAGGGCCGCCGGGGTAGCGAACGGCGTGGATACCGCCACCTTGTTCCGCAATCTGTTCAGGTGTCCGGAAGGGCGTGTAGTCCAGGTAGTTGCCACGGCACAGGCCGCTGCGAAACAACCACCCGCGGTCGGTCGACGCCCATCTAGAGGACGCACGCGGCGTGTTCATCGTGAATGCCTGCCAGCCGTCGTTCTTCGTCGTCATGACCGATTCTTATAGCAATCGGGATGCCGATATCGACTCGACATCAAGATCGGTGATGAGGTCACGTACGAGAACGAAACACGTCGACCGATCGCCGGTCTTGTGAACGTACCAGATGCCGTTGTCGCGAGCAGGACCACCGATGTACAGAATGATGTCGTTGTAACAGATCTCACTGCCGTCCATAATCAGAAGCCGACCTGGTTTCTGCCCGACGAGACTGCGCTCGGCGATGACCATATACGGAGGCAGGCGGTCGACGACGAGATCAACATGCGGCATGGCAAACGCGACCCACTGACCCGGTTCGGTCTCGATGAAGTACGACTCCGTGTGAATGTTGCCGCGGTTGACTTGGACGATCGTCATGACCTGGATATAGCACGCGGTGTGCCCTACGCCACCTGGAGCGCCTTGGCCGCAGTGTAGGCGGCCTGATCAACTGAAACGGTCATGGTTCAAGTCCGGAATGGGATGGGCCGTCACCTCCTGATGTCGACCGGTGTTTGAACGCGGAAGGTGACAAGCACTGAACCACCCGCAACCGTGACGAACGCATCGTATCCGTCAGGGACAGGAATGACGATCGCCTGCGGTCGGCGCGCACACCATTCGCGATACCACGCACGAAGTCGTTGCAGAAGACGCGTCAATTAGCCTCCTTCAATGGGACAGCTTCGCCGGCTTTCGTCAGGTGCGTCGGAGGGTTTCCTTGTCGTCGACATCACTCTTCCCAAACGGCAGCCATCGCAGATAGCACGCTGACAGGCACACCATCACGCGACTGTCTCGCCGCACACGGTGCAGTAGGCGACCGTGTCAAGAGCCAGCTTCCTCCACGGGTTCGTAGGTGACACAGCCGCAGAGGTCAGTCGGTCATTTGATGTGCCCGGCAACCAGATCGATGAAGCGTGCTTGCTCGTCCGGTGTCCGTAGTGGCGTCCAGATGCAGACAGCCTGAACTTTGATGGGCTTGCCGCTCTTGAGCCCGACGTACTCGACGAAGAGCTCCTCTGGATGGATCCGGAAAGCGATCTCACCGGCGAGCTCGTCGAGCTTCCGCGTTGCCTGCTCGATGAAGAGCGACTGGACGACGAAAACGTGGGCGCGCGGGCGACACGTAACGGGTACGGGTTCCCAGCGCACGTAGAGCGCTTCGACGTGAGCTTCCGGCTGGCCGAGACCGTTGACGATGATCGTCTCTGCACCCGGCAGCGGTGCCCGCTCTCGTTCAAGGCGAGGGAACAGAAAAGGCGCTGGCGGCGGCACCAATGGTCGCGGCATGTTCATCACCCACCCGCTCGGTCGAGCAGGAAGAGCGCGTAGTCGACCCGCGCCTTCTGGTGCTTGCTGCCGTCCTTGTAGGGACCGTCGAGCTCTGCCGCTCGCGCCTTGGCTGTGGCCAGTGCCTGATCAGCCCCGCGCGCCTGTTGGACCTCGAGAAGATTCCGGCTCGCAGTCACGATCGCCGCACGAAGCGCTACGGCGTCGAGTTCCTCGAGCTCTCCGAGCTCTTCCCCTCGAAGCTCCTTCCGGAGGCGCATGAGCCGCTTGCGCTCCGCTTCCGGCAGGTCGTCAGGAAGTGCACTTGTGCCGTCTTCGTCTTCCGGCGTGACATCGGTCTCGTCGACTGCGTTACTTTTTCGCATTGACCTGCTTCTCCTAGCCGCTACAGGCAGCAGCGGTGCGTGGGGTATCGTTGCCGTCTCTTGAGACAGCGACAAGTGTTGGGACGGGCGCACGCCCATCTCCGTCGCGGTTGATAGAACGACGTTCCGATGCCGCAACAAGCTCAGCCTCTGGCCAGAACTCCCGGACTAGATCACGAAAATCGGGCGTGTCGGCGTGGGTACAGACAACGTGTGCACCGCGTTGCGTCCAGAGCGATGCGAGCTGGATAAGGTCCCTGAGATCGTCTCTGGACCAGGCGTCCTGGGTGTAACCCGTGAAGTCCCCCAGATAGGGCGGGTCGAGGTAAACAAACGCCTCAGGACCAAGGAAGATCGAGCCGTCACCCGACGCGTGCGCCGCGAGCGCCCGCGCATGTTCCTCCTCGGCGTCGGGGTTCAGGTGCAAGTGCCCATGTCCGTTCTCCCATCTACGGAAATCGAACGGTAGGAGCTCAACTCCAACGAGTGCGAGCGCGCAAGCCTGGAGCGTCTCCAGCGAAGGGATACGGGGTGGGATTTCCTTGTTCCAGCTCATGTTGAGCTGACCTTGTCGATTCCGGCGACGGAGTCCGTTGAAGCTCGCGGCGAGTAGAAAGAGGAAGTAATCCGAGCGGTGGGCGCCTGCATTCCATAAGTCACGGATCGCGGTGAAATACTCACGAGCGCTGGCTGCGGGCATCCCGTCCATGTCCGCCGCAAGATGCGCAACACCCGCCGCGAGTCGCGTGGGATTGCGTTGGACCGTCTGGTTCAGACGAATCAGCGCGGAATCCGCGTCACCCAGAAGGACGACCTTTCCTTCCAGCACACCGCGCTCTTGCAGTGCATAGAAGACGGCGCCGCCACCCAGGAAAGGCTCGGCGTAGACGGAGAACGCGCCCGGGACATGCTTCAGGAGCAGCGGGACCTGCTCGGCTTTCCCCCCTGCTTGTCGATGAAACGGGTGCGCCATCGACCCAGCTCCATTGCGAGACGTATGCCGATTCAGGAAACGGTTACGGCGGATGTCTCCGGTGTGCCCGCCAGGACGATGTCAGCTCATTAGGGGACGGCCCTATGCTGAAAGGCGTATGAAGCGCCAGCGCATCAGACCGGCAGATCTGTGCTCACGCCGGTGGCGTTCGAGTTCATAGGAGCGGGCGCGGGCGCGGCTGCCTTCGGTCTCGGCTTGCGTCCCACAGCCGCTTCGGGCTTGTGCTTCTGCAGGAGCGCCGTGTCCTCCGCCGAGCCGCGTCCCTCTGCCACCCGCCGTCCAGCCCAGTAGAGGACTTTGGCAAGGCTCATTGCCGCGCGCGTGGCCTCCGACAGCTGCGCCGTACGGCCCCCTTTTGCCGGCGTCGGCGTCGGCGGCGGCGTCGACACTGAGGCCTTCGACTTCGACTTCGGCTTCGGTTCTGCGGCTGCGACTGCGCCGTTAGTCGCCTTCGGCGGTCGACCGCGGCGGCGCGCCGGAACCGATGCCGCTGGCACCACAGCACCGACGCTGTCGAGCGCCGCACGGACGGCGGCGAGCCGTTCGGAGAGCAGTTCGGCAACGAGCAACGTGGTCAGGTTGCTGAGCTTCTCGCTCAGCTCTATTGCAGGGCCCTCGGCGAGGTACTTGCGAACCTCACCGAGGATATCGAGGGAGGTGGGGATGAAAATCGTCATGTCGTTGTCTCCGGGAGCTTCCGCTCCGCTTCGCTTTTATTTAGTGGCGTATCTGTAAGCAAGTCAAACAAAATGCGTTGCGGCCAGCGATGTTCATAGCAGTCGGCGTGCCGCCATCGATGTCGGCATCAGGCGCCGAGGTTGAGACGGAGCTCGAGGTAGGCCTCGACGCCGAGGACGGCGTGAGCCGCGGCATCGCCGACGTGCTCCTTGAGCGCCTTTTGTGGCACGCGTTCGGCAATATCCTCGGCAAGACCGGAGACGATTCTTTCGACGCCCGTGCGAACTTCGTCCTTGCTCGCACCCTTCCGTCCACCGAAATGGACCTTCAGGTCCGACGGCTGGAAGACGAAGACCGGGATCTTGTGGACCCGTGCGATTGCTTCGATGGCGCCGAACACCCGAACGGTCTTCGCCGCTTGACCAAGTCCAATTGCGTCTCCGGAAGCCGTAAGACACCGTGCAAGCTCCTGGAGCGCCGGCTCAAGCGCAGAGCGCTCCAGAAGACTACACAACGACGCGTTGAGTCGTTGTGCGTCGTCGAGCGGGAGACCGTCGATGAGCGCGTGGGCCGCCTCGCGGAGCTCCTGGACCGAACGCGGCTCGAAGATCGAGTAATTCTCGATCGCGATCACGTCCGGTTGCAGGACGCGAACGACCTCGGCGATCACGTCGATGTGGTCGTTGATGCGCCGGTGGTCGTCGACTGCAACGCGCGCCTTGATGTGCCCCTTACCTTTGGCGGGCTCCGTCCGCGATAACCGGACGCCGCGGGAGACATATGTCCCGTCGACCTGTCGAGTAACGCCTGCGATTCCACACGATGCCAGCCCCGGGTCGAACCCTAGCCCGGTTACGACGGGCGCCAGCGCGGACACAGGTGGAGAGCTAATCGCGGCAACGCCTGGTGTTTCGAGCTGCCCTGGGAGTCTCATAATGCAAGTCGACGCTTTCACGGGGGTGCTGTCAACGGTCTCGACCCGGCTATGAGAGCTTCGGAAGTGAAAGAGACGTGAACACGCTACCTTCGACACCATCGCCGTCGACGACGTCACCAGCGAATTCTTCGAGATCTCCGGCATCGGCGGCGTCGGCAGTAGCGGCGGCATCAACGCTGACACCAGCGAAGTCATTGCCGGAACGGAGGTACAAAGTGGGGATAGGCGTCTGATTCAGCCGGTCGAGGAGGCTCGTGCGGCGGAAGGCCCCGCGGGTGTTCCGGACGGCCTGGGCGACCATTGCGGCTTCACCGATGAGGAGGCAGAACTTCTCTGCCCGGCTGATGGCCGTGTAGAGCCACCGCCGCGTCAACATGTAGCGGTGCGCCGCGGGAACCGCCACGACCGTGCACGGAAAGCCCGAACCCTGGACCTTGTGCCCGGACAGGCAGTAGGCGAGCTCGATCTGCTTGACCTCATCTTTTGTGAAGAGGACGACCTTCGACCCCGAAGGACTTGAGAAGTCTACGGCAAGGACACGAGCGTCCTTGAAAACGAGTTCGCCATCATCGTTCTCGATGACGCCCGGCGGCGGAGCATCCGCTCGCCGCACGGCAGCATTGTCACCGGCGTTGTCGTCCAGGACCAAGTCGTCTGCACTGACGTCGGCTGCGGTCTTGGCCACAGACCAAGTTGCCGACAGGTAGGCGCTCGGGCGCAGGCCTCGCGGATTGGCTTCGACCACGCGGCCGACTTCACCGTTGGCGACACCGAGCTGCCGGTTGTTGCGGGTCACGACGACACGATCCTTGTCCCGGACGCTGTAGCCGCGTCCGACGAATACGTCGTGCTCGGCGCCGACGGTCGGGTCCTGCGGGTTCAAGCGATTCTGGATCGCGCGATTCAGCACCACGATCCCGACAGGTGAGTAGTCCGCGTCGGGGTTCCTCGACTTCGGCTCGCCGTACTGCGCGGCGACCACCTGGATCTGATCGTGCGTGAAGCCCTTCCGTGCCGGAAGCTCGTCGCACACCGCCCGAACGATCCGGTCCGCGGTCGCCCACTCCTCCGAAGTCTCCCAGTGCGCGAAGTCCGCGAGCGGAGACAGGTCGGGCACACGGCCTTCGGCGATGTCCCGGCACACGTACGGGATACGCGACTCCGTCGCCTGGCGGTGGATCTCCGTCAACCGAACTGCGGGGAAGGCGCCGCTCGTAAGCAGGTCCGCGAGAACTTGCCCAGGGCCTATAGACGGAAGCTGGTCGACGTCGCCGATGACCAGGAGCCGTGCCCCGGACGGGATCGCCGCGACGAGGTCCGCGAAGAGACGGACGTCGATCATCGATGCCTCGTCCACGACGACCGCGCCTGCGACAAGCGGCGTCGCCGTATTCCGCTTCGGACGCGCGCCGGGGCGCATCTCAAGCGTCGAGTGGATCGTGTCCGCCGGCCGGCCCGTTTGCTCGACCACACGGAGTGCCGCCTTCCCCGTCGGTGCGCAGCACTTGACGACGAGACCCGCAGCTTCGTACGTGGTGATGATCGCCTTGGCGACCGTCGTCTTACCTGACCCCGGCCGCCCGCTCAGGATCAAGATCGGCGACGCCGCCGCGGCGTCGATCGCCTGCTGCTGCGACGCGTCAGGCGTGAACGCCCCGAACGCGTGCTCCGGGATCGTGAGCGGCGCCGCAGGGGCCGAGCCCTGGAGCCGCCGCAGGTGCTGAGCGATCTCTTGCTCAGCACGATAAAGGCCTGTCGAGTAAACGCGGCGGGCGTTGTCTGCGCCTTCGACCACCACCGCAGGAGGCAGCGTGATCCGCGCCCCTTTGCGCGTGATCCCCCGCGGCTTCTGGAGGGCCACGAGCCCCCGCTCGATGTCCTCGAGCGTCAGTGTCGCCGGGAGCTCGTTCACGTTCACGTTCGCCACAACGTTTCCTATAGCAGCCGCTATGCCAACTGCTCTTCGAGTTCGACTCTCATAGCTCAATCTCCTCATCGATGGTGAAGAGCAGCCGAAGCAAGTCGACCAGCGCTGTGGAGACGGAATCCCCGCGTCCGAGGTACTCGAGGTCGTCCTTCCGGCGAGCGACGACCTCCCAGGACCCGTCCGGCCTGCGGGTTCCTCGGAGGTCCTCGATCCAGAGTTCCGCTTGGGTCCGTGCCAGGACCTCGTTCCGGTCGAGGTCACACGCAAGCGCGGTCCGGTTCTGTACGCCGATCGCGCGGCCAGCCGCGATCTCCTTCGGAGTCGCGTTCGCATGGAAGCCGGGGAGCGGACGGTTGATGCAGCCCGCTTGACTCCCGTCGCACGCCGAGACCCGGTGCCCACAGGCGCAGAAAGGCTCAAGCAATTCCTTCTGCTCATCGTACAGCGCCTGGACCAACAGGACTGCAGCGTCGATCCGCCCTGGGCATTGTGGCGCGTCACAATGCCCGTCTGTGACCTGCTGGGTGAATGCCCCGCAGGAGGGGCATTCGATAGAAGTGTGTGTCATGTCGTCTCCTCCTCTAATTATTCTCACGCGTCCCAGGGGAGCATCCCCCGTCTTCTTCCAGCGCCTCGCGGTCCGGCGGAAGTTCGCGGTGAGCGCGACCCCGCGCTCCGTGAGCCGCCAGCCGCGGCGGGCTTCGTAGTCCGCGAGGCCGACGCGCTCGAGCCTCACGAGGTGACGCTGGACGATCCGCGGCTGGTCGACCCCGTTCGCGCCGCGGACCAGGAGTCCAGCCGCGAGCGTCAGCGGGTCGCGGAGCTCACTGACGGTCAGTAGGCGAGATCTCACCAGGCGATCTTCCCGCCGCGTGCCGCTTCGAGGAGGTCGCGTGGGGAAGACCAGACGTGGCCTTCGTTCTCGACCTTCTGGATGAGTGAGAGGACGAGCGCCGCGGTACGGCGCACGTCGTTTGAGCCGATGCCGAGCTTCCGGGCATATTCGTCGGCCGTGGTGAAACCGACGTTGTCGATGTCCATGAGCTGGTAGGGATCCTCAGAGAGGACTGCCTTCGCGCTCTCTCCGAAGCGCTCGAGGATGTGCGCGTGGAGCGCGCTGCTCTCGGCGATCCCGAGACCCGCGAGAAAAAAGAGCGTGTCTCGGAGACCAGCCTTTTGATGGTACTTGTCCGCGATCGCCTGCGCACGCGCCGAGGTGATCCCGGAGACGACTGTCAGCCGCTCCGGGTCGTGGTCCAGTGCGTCGAGGACGCACTGCCGGCCGCCGAGCTCGCGGACGATGGCTTCCGCCCGCCGGGGACCGACGTCCGGGAACGCTTGAAGGAAGCGCACGAGCGCTTGGTCCGTCGACGCGATAGCCGGCACGGCGACGCCGGCCTCGAACTGCCACCCCCACCGCTCATCCTGGATGAATTTCCCACGGACTTCGACAACGTCGCCTACAGCGACGCTCCCGAGCGGTCCGACGACCGCGAACGGCCGCCCCGCCTCGATCGGGCTGTCCGCCGGGGCCTGCTGGCCCTGGTCGAGGACAGCGGAAGCCGACGTCCACGTACCGTCGGGCTTCACGAACTTCACGCCGACGACTCGGACGCGAAGCTCGAGCGGCGGCGCCGCCGCCCGTGCACCGAGCTTCGGGTCACACGCCCCGCACGCGGCGATCTTCCGGTCTGCAAACGTGACCGGGTCCCCGGCCTCGACCCGGCCACCGCATTTGCACTTACCACCGAATCGCGCTGAAGGCATGTCGTTTCCTATAGCAGCCGGCGTGCCACCGTTACTCGACAACGACGATCTCGGGGAGGGGCGGGAGCAAGATGGGCAGGGGCGAGGTCAGCGACGGTGTCGCTGTCGCTGTCGGGACGACCACAGGGAGCGTGGACGGGAGTGCTGGTACAGGAGACGCCGCCACGGACATCGTGATCGCAAGCGCGTTCGGGAGTGGTGACGCTTCGCGACCGAAGAACGACTCGAAGATGCTGACGATCGCCGCGGTCCGGGACACGTAGCGTCCCGTTTCTGCATAGGCATCGATCTTCCGGAGCAGCTCGTACGGGACGGAGAGGTTGACTGCGCACTTGGGCGTCGAGCATCGCGGAGCCATGCACCCGTCCTAGCACACGATTACTGCTCTGTACAGAGCGATCCAAGATCAACCACGTACAGATATCGTCGCCGTGATCAAAGTCACAACCGGGGCGTATGTACATAGCCCCAGGCCAGCTACGGACCTCCATCCCACTCAGCCCACTACCATCCCACTTACGATCCCACTTATAGTAACCTATTGATTCTTCTATCTTTTTTAGTCAAATTAGAAGAAGAGAAGGGATCAGAGAGGTGTTAGCCGGGAGCTGCACAGGAAACATGTTTATGTACATGGTTACGCACGGTAGAAGGGGGACGCCGGTTGGAGGCCGTTTCTGTACATTGTACAGAAAAGCATGTTCTCTATGTGGAGCCGGTTGGAGACCTCTTCGATCCCACTTGGGGACGAGATCCCGAGTGCGGACGCGAGGTTAGTTCAGTGGGATCGCAAGTGGGTAGAGGGATTCCATCCCACTTGGTCCCACTTGCTTGAGTTTTCTAGTGGCCAACCCGTGGGTCAGGCCAGGAGCAGGGTGGAACGATCGGCAGCGAACAGCGAGCAGGCCGTCCCTGAGGTTCCAAAGAGCCTACGGCAAGTCTTTGTGCACGTCAAGCCCCGCCTCCGGGAGCGCCTGAGGCGCCGCAGTGAGGGCACCGGGTCTCAGGGCGCCGCAGGGCATGATCGCACATTGCATCCGAATTATTTGTTGACGGTTCTCTCGCTCGCACCCGACGGCGCAATTACTGTGTCGAACTCGCCGACGTCGTCTCCCCACCGGACCTATGCGCGTCTTCGTCCTACCGCGCCCCCGGAGGCCCGCTTCCACCGCGCCGCACGCTCCGTGCCCTATTACGCGCGTCGCAGGCCCCATCACGCGCAGGACCGACCGACGGCGTGTCGCGCGTAGCACTCGGTCGCGTCGCCTCCGCAACACCGGCAGCGCTGATCGGGTAGCACCTCCAGTCGTCCCGTCGCGCGGAGGATCCCGGCGCGCAGCTCGACGACGCCGACGGACCAGCGCTGCGGGTCGATCGCGCCGCCGACGAATACACCAGCGATCTCCGGATGCGCTGCGACGTGCTCGACCGGTGCGCGCACCTGGACGATGTCGCCGTCGGCGTGACCGTCCTCGTCGCAGATCTCGTAGCAGCCTGCCCACAGTCGTCGCGCCCACCGGTGATGCTGCGACTCGACGCCGACATCGAACGTGAGCGACACGAGCGGCCGACCGTGGAGCGTGAGCTTGTACCTGTTCCACGATCCCGGCCGCTTCACGTCGCCTCCTGCTCAGCGTACACGAGGCCGCCGTCCACCACGCCCGTCAGCCGCCGCGGTGGGGCAAGTCGATCGAGCCGGTGACCACGCACCGTCATCCACTCGCCGTCACGAAGTCCGGCGCAGGCTACGCTCACCGTCGCCGTCCGCCGGTACACGCGGAGCACATCTACGTTGCATGCGTACACGTGCGACCACGCCCGCCGACCCGCCGTCGGCTGCCACGTTCCATCGCCGCCGCCATCGCCGACTGCCCGCCCGCCAGGCAACGACGAGCCAGCGAGGAACGCCTCACTCGATCGATGTGTGTGCGTCATCGACGCCGTGAGCCGGGCGCCCCTCGCGGGTCCCGGCTGCGGCCCCCTCCGCGGGGCGGTGTGGAACATGACGGCGGCATTTACTATAGCAGCCGGCGTGCCGGTTAGTTGACGAGTTCGAGGCCGTAGACCCGGCAGCCGTTGACGACATGGGCGTGCCGGACGAGGCGCCGGTCGACGAGGACGTGGCCGAGGTATTTCTCGAGGACCTGGGCCATCCGCTTTCCTAAGATGGCGGGGTTCGTCGGTGGGCGATCGCGACCGCGAAGGAGCGGTCCTTCGAGGAGCCCGTACTCGACAGCGAGAAGCGCGAGGGCGATGG
>ERZ1292629.237-Hain-H43-01um-R1-237-length-58494-cov-38_pt1 | contig 49574 bp, 57 predicted proteins | sample MGYA00564399_ERZ1292629 | MGnify/ENA primary metagenome ERZ1292629 (study PRJEB36523, sample SAMEA6512636) | groundwater metagenome | collected 2019-01-08 | study: AquaDiva: Metagenomics assemblies of 32 groundwater samples
GGCGGCGTGGGCGGCGGCGGAGGCGGCGTGGGCGGCGTGGGCGGCGGCGGCGGCGTGGGCGGTGGAGGGGGCGGGGGAGGCGAAGGCGGCGTGGGCGGCGGCGGGGGCGGCGGCGCTGGCTGGCGCGGACGTAGCCGCTATAGCAGAAAGCGTGTTCTACAGAGAGTGCCTCCGTCCAACTGGTCCCCACTACGAAATGGGGTAGGTTATGATTGGGGAAGGAACAGGCGTTGGCTAAGGCGGTGGTGTTAGTCTGGTCTCTGGATGACGCGTCGGCCACTGAAGCGGCACTAGGCTATGTCGCTAGGTCGCTACCCGCGCTACAGCCCGCAGAGACACTAGGGACGGGGAACGACGACTTCCCGGAACGGCTTGGTGCGCTGCTCGGTGACCAGGTGGACCGTTGTAGGCATGTTGTAGCGGCATCGCTCCGTGAGATCGGCAGGCCAGTGGGTCTTTGCGTCGAACGGTGGGTAGCACTTGACCGAATGGGGGTGACAATCCACTCTATCCAGGAACACATAAACACCTACCTGCAGCCGCATTGGAAGCGGCTGTTCATAGCGTTGGCCGCAATACCGGAGGCGGACGACCACGCGGGGGGTGCACTAGACCCACGGGCCAGGCTCGGGCGGGCACCGTTTGGGTTCAGGAAGATTCTGGGGCGGCTAGTGGAAGACGATGCCGAGCAGGCTGTGGTAGCGCGTATCATCGGTGCCAAGCAACGCGGGGTTGGGGTGGGTGAGATCGCGAAGGGTCTCAACCGCGACGGGGTACGGCCCCAGAAGGGCCGAACCTGGAAGCCAATTCAGGTTGAGCGCGTGTTGAACGGACTCCACTACCAGCGGCACTGGCTGGAATGCCCCACAGAAGGTGGCGACAGTGCGTGTTGAGCAAACCGCGCAAATATGGGCTTTGTCGGTACCACGTGAAACCCGAGCCCGAGGAGAACCGCGAGGTAGGGTACGCCGAGTATCCATACGCCTGGCGGAACGGGCTACCCATCCCGCCCAAGCCGAGGATCAAGCCGCCCAAGGGGAAGGAGTGGGCGTGGCGACGCATCAAGGGACAAGGTAGTATCTGGAGGTGGGTGGCGCGCAGGCCCTGTGATATTCACCAGTGTGGTAGCCACGACCTCACCGGCAAGTGGGGGCTCCATTTTCTTACAACTGGCCTGGCGTATCTCAGGCAGACAGCGGGAAGGACGAAGGGCATGGTGTGTGAAAGGTGCATCCGTGGTGTCTTGAGACCGCCCGAGCGGCGGTGTCCTGAGTATACGGAGGAGTTGGGCAGGACTTGTCCGATCCTACAGCGGTTCGCTGAGGCATATACCAATGGCCTGATGGAGAAGCCGCACATCGCCGCCACCCTAAGCCCATACGACCTGAGCCGGCTGGTGCGGATCGCGGTACAGTTAGAGTATGCCCTGTGGTGTGTGGAGGAGGTGGGGCAGGCTGAACAGATCACGCGCGACGATGGCGGGGTGGACTACCGACCCACGGAAAGCGCGAAGATGGTCCTGACTCTAACCAGGGTATTCGAGAACACATGGAAGGGGTTCGGCCTGCAACCAAAGGACGTGCTTGTCTTGACCGAGGCGGTGAAGAAAGCAGACGGCAGGACCCAGCGTGAGCGGATGCTGTCCGCAAGGATCATCGAGGCGCTCCCGTCCGCAAGTGAGGTAGACTGGGATGCCCTGAAGGAAGGGGGTGGCGACTAGATATTGACGTATGTGTAGTTGGCTGTTTACACTTGGCTTATGGCAGACGCAACTGACGAACAACTCTCGCTATGGAAAAGCGACATCCTCGCCTTCGTCCGGGACAACCTGTTCATCGAGAACCCCCTGACGGGCAAGGTAGAGCCGATGAAGCTCTACCCGCACCACAAGCGGTGGCTCCGCGAGGCCACAAGGCGCGACAAAGACGGCAACCTTGTTTACACGCGGGCTGTAGCCTGTTGGCCGAAACGCGATGGGAAGACGAACTGCGTGGCGGTGCTCCTGATATGGCGTATGTTCGTGTTTGGCGCGGACCAGCACATGGGCATCCTCTCGAACAGCAAGGAGCAGTCAGAAGGCAACGTCTTCACTGCTATCTGCAACATCGTTCTAAACTCCCCCAGACTGGCCGAGATGGTGCCTGGCACTGCAATGCAGCGGTTCACCATCCGTGTCCCCGACTTCAACAACGAGGTCAAGTGCTACCAGAACAACTTCCGCACGATCCAGGGTAAGGCGTTCAAGGTCCTGGCGTGTGACGAGCTTCACGCGGTAGACGACGGCGGGAAGGCGTGGCACTTCGCATCGAACCAGACAGAGGCCCTCAACGCGCAGGCCGTTATCTGCTCCCAGGCCGGGCTCCCCATCGAAGAGAACCCGATGTACAAGCTGTACCAGGCCCGGCATGAGCCCACTGTGTTCTTCGACTACAGAGAGACAGTCGAAACTCCGTGGGCCAAGGTTATGTGCGAGCGCGAGAAGAAGATTCTGCCCGCTGCCGAGTGGCGGTACCTGTGGACAAACGCCTGGGGCGCCGGCGCAGACTCTCTCTTCGAGAAGGAACTGATCGACACCGCATTCCGCGACTTGCCGGAGATCACGTCGGCTGCTGAGTGGCAGGACCTCAAGCTCCGGTTGGCCCCGCAGTGCGTGCGGGTGCGGATGGGTGTCGGGGTAGACCGTGGGGGCAAGGGCAAGACTGGCTCAAGGACGGTCTGGACGGTGGCGGCTGGTCTGTACTCACAAGGGGCGATGCCGGTCCATGTCATTGTGCGGCAACGGGTGTTCGACTCGGCTACCGAGGAAGACATCTTGATCGAGGAGCAGATCACCAGGGGGCTGTTCGGACAGTCTATCAGGATCATCTTCGAGGCGTGGGGATGCGGCGACCTGGCGGCGAAGGTGCGCGGGGCCACCACTGAGTCGGCCACAGAACAGAGCCAAGACCGAATCATGACACACCTGCGTGAACTCATGGTCGAGGGTAGGCTGGCGATTCCGCAGTACCTGACAGACCTGCACACGGAAATCACCCTGTTCAAATGGCAGTTCCGCGGCGAGAATAGGCGTAGCCGATGGCCGAAGTACGGTGTGGGTCAGGGACGCGACGACACGGTGTACTCGACTGCTTGGGCTCTGGAGGCGTGCGATGCACCGATGATTCGTCAACAAGAAGCGAGGTCGCTCAAGCCAGTAGAGCCATCCCGCGAGATACAGCAACTTCTGGCGAACCTTCGGACCTATTGACAGAAGTGTGAGAGTGTGTTTACACTGAGAATGTGGCTTTGTGGCTAGGGTGGGGCGCGAATGTGGTCGTTCGTGAGTCTGGTTAACGCCCTGCGGAAGAAAGCGCCGCCGACCGTTCGGCCGCGTGTGGCTGATGCGGATGTCCGCGCGTCGGTGGGGCTGAGCCGTCTGTCCACGGTAGAGATCAGCACGCGTGGGCTGCAAGAAACTATCGGGATCATCCAAGAGGAATACCAGGATGACCTCGCCTCCCTCTCTGATCGGCTGACCCTGTTTGACCAGATGCGGAAGAGTGACTCCTCGTGCGCGACGGTCGAGAAGGCCGTGTCTATGCCCATTCGCAGCGCCGAGTGGACCGTGAGGACCAAGGACCCTGCACAGGCAGAGATGGTCGCGCGGCTCAACCGCAACTTCTTCGGCGGGATGACGCATACCTGGGACTGCTGGCTCTCAGAGGCGTTGACCTCCCTCGTCTATGGGTTTGCTGTATTCGAGAAGGTGTGGGAGGAGGAGCCGGGAGGGGTGCGGCTCCGCAAGCTCCCCGGTCGGAACCCGCGCACGACCTACAGGTGGATGTTTGATGACACCTACGGCCTGGCCGGGTGGATTCAGCAGGGGTACTGGCTCGAAAAGGGCAACATGGTCTTCAAGCAGGTTGAGGTCCCCATTGAGAAGTTGCTCGTCGTGAGTTACGGCTCCGAGTGGGGCAACCCGGAAGGCTGTAGCATCTTCCGCTCTGCGTACAAGCATTGGAGCATCAAGAAGGCCCTGGAGACCCTAGCGTGCATCCGGTGTGATCGCGCGGCAGGCGGGCTGCCCATAGGGGTGTTTGACAAGGACGCAGACCCCTCCAACGAAGAGGTGGAGGCACTCCAGGAGGTTGTCAGCCGGATCAGGACGCACCAGGCGGCGGGCATCGCACTCCACCCACGCATGGACATCAAGGACCTCGAGCTGTCGGCGGACGTACCGTTCCAGGAACTCATCGAATACGAGGCCCAGGAGATACTCAGGGCGTCCCTGGCTCCGTTCTTCGGCATGGGCCAGGGCGCAAACACGGGAACTTACAACCTTGCCGACCGTCTTATGGGGTTCTTCCTCGAAGCCGAGAACAGCATCGCCGATGGGATAGCCGCGCAGTTCGCACTCTACGTCATCAGACCGTGGGTGCACTATAACTATGGCCCACAGGAGACCTACCCCTATCTGCATCATACCGACCTGCGCCAGAAGACCAGCCTAACCGAGTTCGCGAAGTTGCTGACGATACTGTTCGACCCCGACCTCGACCTTGACCGCAGGTTGCCGGAGATTGCCGACTTCGCGCGTGCTGAATTGCGCTTGCCGCCACGCCAAACTGTAGACAGTAGCACGCCAGGGCCCGCGTCACTGCGGCCACTGTCGATTGTGCGCGATGCGGTTGCCCCGAATGGTGCCGCGAAAGACGAGCCAAAGACGGGCGCGGAGAAGAACCCCGCCCCGAAGACAATCGCCGCCGCGCGGTCAGGCGGGAATGGGTGGTCGGCGAAGACGCACGGCATCCTTGAACGCATGAGCCGCGAGTACAAGCTGACGGTAGCCCCTATGGTCGCGACGGGCGACCTGGCAGCGGCTGTCGGGGTGAAGGTGCCCCTGATTGGTGCCTTGGAGGCGAGCTTCCGCCTAGACCTGGCCGAGAGCGGCAAGGCGCAACAAGCACCCGTCCTGGCCGAGGCGTTCGCCACCGATCTACGTTGCTCCATGTTAGAGGTTGACAAGTCAAGTATCCCCTGTTTGAATGGGGATGCTTGAGGCGCATCCGGGTGCGGGTCTGAGCCTGGCCCCTCTCCCTGTAAGTCTTGGACTCGCACCCGGACATTATCGTGAGCAAGAGGAAGTTGGGGCCGTGGACCGCAGGGTATGGCACGATTGCCAATGACGCGAATAGTCCGGGCGCCCCACGGCCCCGCACTTGGTTGAGCGACAACTGAACGTAGCTTGAGCCAGGCTGATCCCCTGGCTGACAACGGGGCATCCCGAGCCCCGCGCTAGAGATCGGGAGCACTGCGGGAGTGCACAGTTCTCTGCCCAGAGACCCCACACAGGGGGCGCTGAGGGATAACAGAGGGCACGTGCGCTCCCGCTTTGCTTGCCGATAGGAGGCATGACGATGCCAGCGACTCATTATGGTGACCTGCCGATGGGCAGCGAGACGCGCAGTTGGGATGGTGCGGCTGCGAAGCGGCGGGTCTCCGCTTGGGCGGGTGGTCCCGAGAAGGACAGCATCGACTGGTCGAGATACCGCAAGGCGTTCCTGTGGTATGACGCAGAGGACGCTGAAAACCTTGGTGCGTACAAGTTCCCCTTCGCTGACATCGAGGACGGCGAGCTGAAGGCGATCCCCGCCGGGCTATCTGCGGCCCTGTCCAGAATGCACTCCGGCCCAGGCGGGGGAGACATGCCCGAAGAGGACATGGCGACCATGCGAGCGCACGTGGCCCAGTACTACAAGAAGATGCAGAAGGACATGCCGGACGAGATGGCAGCGATGGCCGCGCAAGACGACCTTGCGGACGACTACGAGTTCGCGATTGGGATTGACGCCGAGCAGGACGTGATTTCCACCGACCAACTCTCGCCGTGGAAACGGATTCTGCCAGTAGGCGAATTCGTATGGCACGGCAAGAAGTTGTCGATCACATACGGCGACCTGGTAAAGACCGCCGACAACTTCCGGGCAAACGTGTTGGGTGCCGGTGTGCCGGTAGACATGCCCGAACACTTGCCCGACACGGGCGGGGCGTTCGGATGGGTCGAGGAGCTTGAGGCGCGGTCCGATGGGCTATATGCCCGCTTCCGCTGGACGGTCCGCGGGGTTGAGGCGTTCTCGAAGCGACTGTTCCGGTCGGTCTCGGCCTGGTGGGGCAAGTGGAAGACCACCTCTGGCAAAACCGTTGACCTTGTTCTGAAGGGTGTGTCACCCACCACGCGCCCGTTTTTCGCAGATGCCGGGACGCTTATCGCGGCGTCGGCGCTGGTTGTGGACGAAGAGGCTATGTCTGGGGCTAACCCCCCAGTGAGCGATCCCGACCCAGCAGGGTCGGACATAACAGTAGGCTCCAACGGAGCCCAGGAAGAGGGTAACTCGATGGCCAACGACAGCACCATCGACCCGACTCCGGCGACCGAGCCAGACGTGCAGGTTGAGCCCAAGACGGTCCAAGCGACCGCTGCCCCGGCTGGTTCCGACGGAGACAAGCAGTTCAACATGGACGACGTGGTTGCGAATGTGTCTGCCGCAATCGACGCCAAGTACGCGGCCAAGACGGCCGGCCTTGAGGCAGAGGTCAAGTTGCTTCGCGAGAAGCAGGCCGCCACGGAGGGCGAGATGATGTTCGCTCGCGTAGACGGTGAGGTCAGCGCGTGGCATTTCACGATGCCCGGTGGCCTCGAATGCAAGTTCTCGCCCTATCTGCGGAACCTCATCGCACGCACGCTCCTGAGCGTGGACGAGGAACTGTCGGCGAGTCTGCGTGCTACGTTCTCCGATGACAAGGCGTTCGCGGACGGCTTTGTGCCGATTGGCGAACTGAGTGGTAACCCGGAACCGGATGCGGATGCCGAGTCCGAAGATGACAAGGCGTTCAACGGCTTGCCCGAAGACACTCGCGCCCAGATCATGGCCATTATGGCCAAGCGTGGCTGTAGCCGCGAAGAGGCCCGCGAGGAGCACTTCAGCATCCTGTACGGCATCCACTAACCAGCAACGAAGTAGGAGGTGTTTGAAGCATGGCGACTATCACCGCTACCAATACCGACCTGAACTTCCCGGCTGTCTCGTCTACCACGATCACTGCCGGCCAGGTCGTGTACGTGAAGTCTGACGGGGAGTTGGGTCTGGCTGACGCTGATGTAGCGTCGTACGCACAGGCCCCAGCCTTGGGGTTCGCGTGTACCGATGCTGTTGACGGCGACACGATCTCCGTGGCTACGAACGGGCGCGTTGAGGGCCTCTCTGGCCTCACCGTAGGCAAGCCTGTGTATCTGAGCACGACCGCCGGGGCGGTCACGTCCACAATGCCCACTGGCGACGCGTATGACTACCAGCAGGCAGTCGGTTTCGCCTTGAGTGCGTCGGTCATGGTCATCGCGCTCCAGAACCCAGGAACGGAGGCGACTACCTAATGTCTACTACGACTACTCTTGGTTGGCACAGCCTTGACAACGTTCCCGCCCAGCAGCTCTACACCGAGCGCACGCAGGCTGTGGGGACGTTCAACACGCGAATGAACGACTTCAAGGTGCTGCTTGCGGGGGAGACTCGTAAGCACACGACCCGCGTGTACGACGTGGGTGCCCAGTTCCACAAGGCGGGCGAGTTGGACAGCCCGCCAGTTACCAAGCGGGCGTATACGGACATCAGCCTGACCGAGCCGCAGGCTTACGAGTTGGCTGCTGGCTTTACCCAGTACGCCATCGTCCGTGGGGTGGATGCCGAGGAGTACCGCGGGCAGACGACTCAGGGGATACGGGCCGCCGAAGACGCAAGGACGAAGATCGTGTTGTCCTCAATGATGGTCAAGGGCGGGTTCTGGGATGCGGCTGAGACGGTAGCGCCGCACGCTTACAAGTCCCATACCCATCTCACGACCCATGATCACTACCTGTACTCCGCTGCGAGTGGTGCTGTAACCGTGGCGATTATGACCACGATCAAGGGGCATATCACCCACCATGGTTACGGTGAACACGGAACGCTGTGCGGGTTCATCGGGTCCGAGACCGCCAAGACCATTGAGGATGCGGCCGAGTGGGAGACCACTTCGAACTACGTCGGTACGCCGTTCCTTGCGCGTCTGCAGGAAAACGGGCTGTGGCCGAGTTCGGTGGCTTCCCCCTCGATGGAAGTCGTTGGTATCCCGATGGTTGTGGAGGACTGGATTCCGCAGCACTACGTTCTGGTGGTTGACCTCGGTGTTTCCGACAAGCCGTGCCGCTGGCGACAGAACGAGACTGGCCTGGAAGACGGTCTGGTCATCAACGTGGTGGACGACTTCAAGGAGCGGAAAGAGCAGTTCCGCCTCTGGGGTGCGTGTAACGTGGTGCACCGTTCAGCCGGTGTCGCGTACTACCTGAACAGTGCCGATGCTTACACCGACCCGACGATCTACACGATTGACACCCTCTAACAGGGGTTGAGGGCGGGGTGGGGGCTAAAGCTGCTGCCCCCGCCCCGCCAGTAGGGGAGAACACGGACAATGCCAGGCGGGCGACCAAGGAAGATGCCAGAGGCGGTGCGGTTAGCCCTGGTGGGCAATGGCAACGCGAGCGGCAGTGACCCCGAGGGGGCAAGCGAGCCCCTGAGTGCAACAGGGCTGCCGCTGGTGGAGCGGAAGCCAGTCCTACTGACCCTCACGAGTCCCATCTTTGAGAAGCAGGCCGCACTGGTTTGCCTCAAAGCACAGGCGCGGCAGGTGGCGGACAGGCTGGTGCAGACGAATGTGTTGGGGATGGTCCGGGCACTCGTCAACTTGAAACTGGCCGAGTGGGCGGTGGAACGGGGCGAACAGGCGGACCTGACAAGAAGCCTGGTGCAAAGCGCAGAGGAAGTGGCGGGAGTGCTGGCAAGCATGAAGTGTGCGGAGTCTTAAGAGGGGGTCTCGCGAGTGGGTAGCAAGGACGAGTGTTGCAGCCTAGTGCCGGGCGGGCAGACCGACAGCTTCGCAATGGTGGTGCCCGGCACCGTTATTAAGGGCCGCGCCGCTGCACTGGCGTGGTTGACTGTGTTTGAGAACAGGCAGAAGGAGACCCTTGCGGTACTCGCCGACAAGCCGGGGCAACTGGACCGGACGAGACTCTGCAGGACGCAACTGGCGAGGGCTGGTAAGGCACGAAGGCTCGTGAATTCCAGTGCGGTCTCAGTTGACTTCAAGGGGCTGAAGTAAGTGGGCTACGCCACTCCCGCAGAGATCATCGAGATGGCCTCTGACGGAAGCATGGTCATCGAGACGGACGATAGCTTCCTGGTGACCCAACAGGCATTCTACAACGGGTGGGTCAACGCGAGACTCGGTGTGCGCTTTGTTGTGCCGGTCGTCGAACTGACCAGCCCGATCTTCTACTCCATCGTGGCGGGTATCGAGGCCAGACTGACGGCGGCGGACATCATCGACCGAGTGCGCGACGACGGCAAGGACATGCCCGACATACGGGCTGAACAGTTGCGCGGGACAGCCGAGCGTATGTTAGCAACGTTGGTGGAGCCGAGCAACGCAGCGCCAGAAGACGCTGTGGAGTTGGGCGATGACGGGGCTGACATTACGGAGAGTTCGCGGTATCGCGCGGTAGACGGGTTCACGACCGCCACTGCCCCGGACCCGTTCTTCACCAGAGATGACGTGTGGTAGATGCTGCAGGCCAGCCTGACATTCGATGACCCAACAGGAGCCGTGGACAGGATCGGTAAGTTCCTGGACCGGATGGGCGACTGGCGACCCGCACTGCAGGAGATCGCAACCGACTTCTACGCCGAGGAGACGAAGGTCTTCAACAGCCAGGGGGCACACGACGGTAGGCCGAGGTGGGACGAGTTGGGGCCACTGTACTCTAAGTGGAAGGGCCAGGAGTACCCCGGCAGGCCGATCCTGGAATGCACGGGGGCGTTGCGGCGGTCTCTCATTGGACCCGGTGGTGCGGGTGTGCTGAAGATTGAGAAGCGGAAGCTCACCATTGGCACCAAGGTGGGGACCGGCACCGGACAGGGCCGCACGAAGAACTGGAACGTCGCCCGGCTGCATCAGGGCGAGGTCCACAGGAAAGGCGTGTTTGAGAACGTGCCCCAGGCGGGTGGAGTGACGCCAGCCAGGCCCCCGCTGACGTTCACTCAGAACCAGAAGAACAGGTGGGCTATGATACTGGCGAAGCATATCGTGCGGGACGTGGCGGGAGGTCCGTAAGTGGCGTTTGACACGATATCCAACCAGATCAAGGACGCGCTTCTGGCCGTGTTGGAAGACGACGTGCAGACGGAGTTTGTAACGCTCGGGATGCCTGCGATGGCAGTAGGTTCCCTTGTGGACGAGGGGCGCATGAAGCCCGAGCAGTGGCCCGCGCTTTACCTGATCGACCTGCACGAAGTGCAGAAGTACGGTGACGCGACGATCAACGGTGCTGAGGGCAAGCAGAACACCAGCAGCCGGTACGACATCGTGTGGGTGGTGAAGGCGAGTTCCGAGGTGCAGGACCTTGCCCGGTGGGCGGTAGCGGTGGCGGACGTGATTCGCGCCAAGATGGAAGCCAACTGGGACCTTGACGGGCTGGTGTACGACGTGAACGTTGACGCGACAGAGACGAGTGACCCAATCAGCAGCGGCTCGGCCATGATTGCGCGGGGCCGGGCTGCGCTAACGGTACTGTTCCAGCGCACGCTGACGACTCACGGCGCTGAGGCATAAATGGCAGGGGTGAGGTAGCATGGCACAGGTGAACCCGAAACGATGCGCTCTCGCATACCACATACAGACAGGCAAGTCGGTGTACGGCGTAGCGGCCGACCAGATAGTCATTCCCCTGCCTTCGGATGAGAGCCTGGACTGGAACCCGAACTACGAGGACATTGAGTTCACGGACGGGCGGCAGTGGAAGGCGTGCTTCTTCTCTGGTGGTGAGTGGCTGACAGGTGACGTGCCGGTAAGCCTCATTCCGGGCTACTGCACGGACCTGTTCGACTGGGTGATTACGAGTGACGCCGACTGGCAGGGCAAGTGGGCGACCGTCTGGCGCGACCTCATCGAGAAGACGGAGAAGTACGGCGACGTGAAGGTGGCATCAGCGGCAGGAACCCTGGCTGCGGGGCGGCTGCCCGAACTGAACCTGACACTGCTCGGTCGCGTGCAACTGACTGGGGAGGCCGTTGGGGAGGCACCGCCAACAGCGTGCCCGTATGAGCCGAAGGAAGTGGCGATCAAACTGGACCCGGACGGGCAGAGCCCCACCACCGTCACGGGTATCTGCAAGCAGGTCACCTACAACATCAACAGGATGGTCGAAGACGGCGCGGAAGGGATGCGCCTGAACGGCTATGCCTACCCGGCGACGCTAGACAACCACGCGGGCATCGACGTGAGCGGCGACCTGACCGCCGAGTTCTCGGACGAGGTGGATGCGTTGGCGCTGTACGACGCGATTGCTGGACAGGACGAGGGTAGCATGGACGTGACGATGACGCGTGCTGCGGTAGCGACCGCTACGTTGACGTTCCGCCGGATCGTGTGGCAGACGAAGACCCCGGTGAAGATCACGACTGGCGGGTTCACGACGATCTCCGCTCCGTTCAAGTGCTATGGGTCGTTGGACGGGGCCACCGCCCCCATGACCATGGCAGAAGCCTAATCTAGAGAGGAAGAACACTGGTGAGCGAGACAGAGGAGCCAACAGGCGAGGGGCTCTACATCGAAGTGGTGGGCAAAGCGGAACCAGACAGTGTGGGGCCAGACCTAGAGGTAGTGGCAAAGAAGGCCAGTGCCTGGGGGGTGAGGCATGGTAGTCAAGCGCGGGTACGAGTGGAGTGGCCTGACAGCCCATACTACTTCGTTGTCCGGCCACCCAAAGGCAACAAAGAGGCGCTGACCATCGTGTCACGCACGCAGAACATACGGATTGGCGGCGGCGACGACAACGACCGTGTGGACTTCTGGCAGGCGTTCTTGGAACGGGCGTACATGCTGGTCGTGGACTTCTGCTTCCCCATGTACAACACGGAGAGCGGTGAGATCGACGGCGAGGCTCGCTACAAGAAGGACAACGGCGGCAAGAACGCGGACAACACGGCGGTCTACGACGGTCTGGACACAACCGCGTTCGCGATCCTCAACCGGGCTATGACGGCCATTGCGGGTGACGCGGAGGAGAAGGAAGACCTGGAGCGCCTAAAAAACGAGCACGGGCTGCTAGTGCAGCCTACGCCCGGGACGGCAAACTAGACCCGATACAGGTCATTGCGGACCAACTGGCAGCAGCGCAGGGCACAACCGAGAAGCCGCCGGACGAGGCAGGGCTGAGAGTGGATGCGAACTCCTCCCGCGAAGACCGGGCGGCTTTTCGTGCAAAGGTGCAACAGTCAGAGGAACACTGGCGGGCTAAGGCTAGAGAAGTCGTAGGGGCCGACCCGATGGAGCAGGCGATCTGGCAGAGGATAACGATGACCTACAGGGACATGATGTGGTTTGAGACGACCCACCAGTTCCCGAACGGGCTACCCCTGGACGACCAGTGGGAGGTAGACCTGGAACTGTGGAGTTCGGCACTGTCCGGGATTCGAGGTCACCAATATGGCCACTAACGCAGAGACCTTCGGGTTCACGCTTGACGTGAAATTCAGTGGCAAGCAGCCCGGCGACGTACAGGCCATGGCCAACGCGTTCGGGGCGCTGGCGAAGAACGCCAAAGCGGCGCAGACGGCGTTGGCGGCGGTAGGGAAAGCAACCACCAGTGGGCCAGCGCAGCAAGCAGCGAATGCTAAGTACCGCCAGATGGTACGCCAGGACGAACGGCTCCTCAAACAGAGGAAGTGGTATGCGAGTGAAGAGGCAAGGCTAAGGCGTAGCGAAGAACGGGCAATCACCAACCGCAGCATTATGACATACGTCATCAACTCGCGCGTTGGTGGCTGGAATGCGGCCGGGCGCGCGCTGGCCTCCTATGGGGCGAGTGCGGGCAAGGTTGCCCAGTTGGTAGGTCGGCTCGGTGCTACCATCGCGAAGGTTGCCGGGCCGGAACTCGCGATAGCGGTCACGCTCCTCAACGGGCTCGGCCGCGCCCTCTCGTTCGTGGCGGGCATCATCAGCAAGATCGTCATCGGCGCGTTCCGTGCGTTCGCGGCGGTAGTGAGGTTTGTCTACGGGGTCTTGCAGGCACTCCTTGGCATCTTGGGGCGCGTGGCCATGGGGGCCGTCAAGCTCGGCGTGGCTCTTACTGGCGTGGCTGTGGGCGGCTTCGTTGTGGCGACCGCCGCGGCGGTCAAAGCCACAGTGGCGTATGCGGGCTACGAGCAGCAGTTGCGAAACTCGATGACGGTCATGGGCGAGTTCGGCACGAAGCTGAAGGAGAACGAGAAGCAGTTTGATGCGCTTGCGAAACAAATCGCCATGACGACTACCGTCGGCCAGAAGCAGGCGGCGGGCATGTTCTACCAGATCGGGTCGGCTGGCTTCACCGGCGCGCAGACTGCAAAGATCGCGGGGCCTGCGGCGATGCTACACATGGCCGTGAATCCTGCCGCCGAGGACATGACCAAGGAGACGGAACTTCTCACCTCGACGCTCAAGACGTTCAACCTGAGTGCCGACCAGGCGGGGCGAGTGGTCGATATGTTCAGTGCCGCCATCGCGCGGTCGCCGCTGAATACCGAACGGCTGACGGCAGCCATGCCCTACGCGTCATCCATGGCAGCAGGCCTTGGCTTGCCGGTCGAGAATGTGTTGGCGCTGCTCGCCGCATCGTCTCAGGCGGGTATCGTGGGCACCATGGGCGGCACGGCAATGCGGGGCATGATCGCGCGGCAGGAGACGCAACCTTCAACCGTCGAACGGGTGCTGAGGCGCAACAGGATGGACCCGAACGCTATCCGCCCCAGTGTCGTTGGCACAGAGGGCTCACTGGCGGCCATGGCGGCATGGGGTGGGTATGCCGGGCCACTCGGGTCGCAGCAACAGAAGCAGGCGCGGACTCGCGACATCATGGAGGCATTCGGGATGCGCGCTGGGCCAGGTGCGCTGGCAATCATCAATCGCGTGCACGACGGCTATGAAGAGATGAAGAAGGTCATCCTGGAGACAGGCCACACGCAGAAGATGGTAGCCGCGCAGATGGACACGCTCAACTCGCAGTGGTTGCTATTCAAGAACAGGTTGGAGGTTGCGAAGAACGTCTTCGGCGAGGGCGCGCGGTCTGGCGTCATGGTGTTCGTGAAGACGCTCCAACAGACGCTTGACCAACTACTCCAGAGCGGCGCACTGCAGAACCTCGGTACCCTGTTCGGCCAGATGGCCGTCGCGGGGGCAACGGTCGTAGCTAACCTGGCCGCAATGGGGCCTGCCGTAACGCAGTCCATCGGCAAGGTGGTTGTGGACGCGCTGAAGTGGCTGGAGCAGTTCATCAAGAACGTGCCCGCCTACGTGAAGACCGCAACAGAGTGGCTGACGAAGGCACGCGACCTCATCATGCAAGGGTTGGCGACCGGCCTACAACTGCTGACGAAGGGTTGGGAGTACTTCACCGTTGGCGCAGCGAAGTCGATGGAGTGGTTGGGGAACGCGATCAAGACCGTGAGCGAGTGGATGGAGAAGCTGGGGGTATGGCTGCAAGACAGCGGTCCCGAGGTGTTTGAGGTGGCGATAAACAGCGCGGCTGCCTTTGCCGACGCCCTGTTGGCGATTGCGCGGACGACAATCATCGCCACGGACGCCCTGAGTGACCTCTATAGCCTCGCGCAACTTATCACAGCCGGGCCGAATTCACTGTTGGATGCGGCGAAGCTCATTGCCGATGCAGTGGCTGCCGGGCTGGGAAGCGAGGAGGGCAAAGAGGGCTTCTACAAGCGGTTGGACCGCCTCAAGAGGTTCAAGAACTGGACAGAACCGTGGCAGAAACTCAGTGCGGAAAACGAGCCGGATACAACGCGGATTGACAAGGCGCGCGAGTCGATTGAAAAACTACGCGCTCGCGCCGTGCCCGCCTCTGAACAATGGGCGGTGGGACACTGGGACGCCAACGGTAGATGGGTGCCTGGGGCTGGGGAGCGGGTTCGTGGCGGCGGGCAGGGTGTTGGGCAGTGGCAAGCCGAACGCGCCCCATGGGGGGGCCAGGGGACAGTGGACCGCATGAACCAGTGGCCTGGCGGGCGGGGCTACGTACCCAAGGCGTTGGGGGGGGCTGAGCAAGGCCTGCAGTGGATGAACAAGACCACGGGCGGTAGCCCGGCGAACATGCAGGGGCTACCGCAAGGCCACAGCGAATACTGGAAGGCGATCTGGGGACAACCTGCTGGAGGTCCCGGCAAAGCGGGGTTCCTGTCTGACCTGCCCGAGATGGTGCGCGACAAGGAAACCTGGAAAAATGTTGCTCTGAGCTTACTCGCGGGCGCTATAGCCGCCCCCACTGGCATGGGCTTTCCTGTAGCAGTAGGAACCAGTTTTTGGCTTGGGGGCAGGAAGAAGCTGAATGCGGGTCCGTCAACGGGCGGGGGTATTATGTCGAAGGCCGCTGCCTGGGCGCGGCGCATGGGTAGGACTGCCGCAACTGCAGCAGGCGTCGTGGCGACATTTGCTGGCAGCAGGCGGTTTAGCCAAGCCTTTACGGGGCCGCGTGGCGGCAGGGCGCTCGCGACTCTAGCCAACCCGCCCCACGCACTCGGCTACATCTCGTCCGAGGAAAGCATGACGGCAGAACTGGCCCGGCGCGCTGCCAGGACGTTTTCCCCAGAGCAGGTCTCGGCGATGCAGAACGCGAAGTTCGCTGGGATGGCCCCAACCGCGATGCCGCCCAGGCTAACTGGCCCAGCGATGGCGTTCGGACAGGGCATGGACAACGGTGGCTATGGCATTTCGCTCACGTTCTTTGTCAATGACCTGTCAGTCGTGGGGAGAACGGCAGAAAGTGCTGTCTACAACGCACTCGGTCGCCAACAGCAAGGCAACAGAATGGCCTTGGTTAGGGGGGTGTAATGGAGCCGTATTATCCCTGTCGGAAGAAGACCGTGGAGATCACATGCGCCTGGTGTGGAAAGGGGCACTGGCTCACACCACAGAAGGCCAAGACCGCGAGGTTCTGTAGCAGGCAATGCGCGGGGCAGGCGCAGAAAACGGCATTCATGCGCCCCTGCGCCTGGTGTGGTACCGAGAGGGAGGTGGAGCCCAACTATAGCGCCATCCGGCCCAACATCTTCTGTCTTGGGACAGACTGCCTCAAACTGTACAATCAGAAGCACAGGGCGGGGCAAAACAGCAAACTCTACAAGGCGGACAAACCAACAGCAGAATGCGCGGTCTGCGGCAAAGAACATGTCATTCACCCACACCTGCTGCGGAAGAATCATTTTTGCTCAACACCATGCTATGCGAAGTGGCGCAGTATGAATGTGGCCGGAGAACAACACCCAAACTTTGACAGAGACAAGGAGCATAAACCATGTGAGATATGCGGCATGGACATGGAGGTCCTGAAGTGCAGAGGAGAGACGCAGCGATTCTGTTCAAGGGCCTGCTATGGCACCTGGAAAAGTAGGACACAGGTGGGGCCAAAGCACCCACGGTGGAAGGGGGGCGTGGTGGGTGCGCGGCGTGAATGGGTGCGTGCTGGGGGGCGTCTGTGGAACGCGTTGTGTAGACGGCGCGACGGACACACATGCCAGCTATGTGGATGCGTGAAAGGCGCGGGCGCGGGCGGCATTCATGTCCACCATAGACTGTCATGGACGAAATACGAGCACCTGCGGAGCGTGCCGCTCAATGGCATCTGCTTGTGTGGTCCTTGTCACTACTGGGTGCATTCTAAGGACGGCAGCGCCACTCGCAAGCGGTTGGAACAAGAGGTCTGGGACCTATTGGTGGGCGCAAAGCCCAAACATAGGCGGCGGCAGGTGGCCTGCACAAAGGCACAACTGAGACTGGTGGCATGAACTCAGCAGCAGGGCAACCGCATGGCCATGGTGCGCGGCTTCTAGTGGTGAGTAACGCCTAATATTAGGAGAGGTGCGTTCGCGTGGCATTCGCTCAGACGACGATCTCGACAGACGCGGGCGCGAGCGCATCGTTCCTGTTCTACCTCGACGGGTTCAAGAGGACCGTTGGGCTACCCCCGCCGCACGCCACCCCCTCCTACCATAACCCCACGCTGGTGTCGCTTGGTGGTCCTGGCGGCACAGGCGGCTACTGGTTCGAGATCACGGAACACTCCTCCGGCGGCGGCTACGTCATAGACACAGACATCGAACTTCACGGAAGTGCGGCGGCGCACGGTCGCATACCCCCCTTTTATGGAGAGGCCATCATCGGGACAAGCCACGAGGTCTATCATGTCCCCCCGCCCACTCCTCCGCCGCTTAGTGACCTTACGTTCTCGTTGCCCAGCACGACCGCACACGGCATTACCGTCACGTCTGACCCGCTGCACCTGTTCAAGTACGTTGACCGCGCCCATGCGCTCAGGGACGACGACGGCAACTTCATCTACGAGGACGGCCCGCATGAAGCCTGTTCCCCCATCCAGGGGGCGACCTTCTACGCTTGGGGCAATCGCGAGAGTTACACCGATGCTGTGGCGACGGATGTTGTGTCTGATACCTGGACCGGCCTTACCATGGAGCCAGTGCGCACGAGGACCTCGCTGGGGACCGGCACACTTGGGGCAATCACCGTCGGCCTTCAGTTGTCTGCCAAGCCCATAAACCAGTACGAGGGCACGGTCGTCATCGCCCAGAGCATAACCTACATGGGCACGGCCTGTTCGTTCGACGGGTATGACGAGTCGAGTGGCGGCTGTAGGTGTGTGGGAAGCGGCAGCACGTTGACCCTCACGATTGAGGACTGGGCATCCATCCCGACGAATGGGGTAGGGTTCACGGCCACTATCTTCAACCCGGTCACCATCGCCGAGGACTACCAACTGCTCAACTGGGACGCCACGTATGACACTGACGGCTGCTTCGATGTGCCTGCCGACGACGGCAACGGCACGAAGACGGCCGGCCCGTCCTACACGGCGGTGCGGACGTTCCAGACGAACTCATGGTCCGATAGCTCCAACGTCTTCGAGTGGGAGCCGACGCTCAATTCTGCGTGGGCCACGGCCAACGACGAAGACGTGACACCCGTTGACCCGAAGTGCGTGATTGACGAGTACGGCCTCGACATGAGCGACTTCGGATGGTACTGGCAGGGCCTCGGTGTCCGGCGCAAGCACGAGGTCTCAGTGCAGTACCCGTCGGACGCGGTTGACTGGCCGAGTCTGTGGGTGGCGGGTAGTGGCGACCTCACCGTCGAACACGCTACCGCAACGCCCTGGCTGACAAGCGTCTTGGTGGCGACCACGGCAAACGGCGCGGCTATCACGCGGACGCTCATGCACGATGACTCCAACTTCCTGCACTGGCTCCTCGGCTTCGACGAGTATGGCGCGCCGGACTGCTATATGTGGTGGGTCCACTCGGGGCCGGGTAGCCCCAACATCCCGGTTGGGAGCACGGGCTACACTACGGGCTGCGACGTTTGGTGCTGGATGCAGTACCCGATCCTGCGGTTGGACTATGACTCGCAGGTGGCGGCGAACCTCACCCTCACGGTCACGTATGCGACCCTGCAGGTCACAGACAACCACCTGACCGACGCGACACGGCGCGACGAGATCGAGTTCAACTGGACGCAGGGCCAGACGGTCTCTGCGACACTCGCCATCGCAGCGGGCACCGGCTTGAGCATCTACGCCGACCTCGCGGCGGCAGCAGACGTAAACATGATGCGCGTGGACTCCATCGAGATCAGCGGCTTCATTGGTGACCCGGCGTTCCCCGCAGGCTGGTCGTTTGTCATCAATAACCTCGCGCTTGTGGCGAGTTATCCTGACGGCAGCACAGAGGTCGGCAAAGCCACGCTTACTGCGACTATGCCGCGCCCGAGTGGTGGCTTGCCCCTATCCTATACCTGGTTTCGACTCACCACAGATGGTCAACGCGCATGGCTCATGCCGGACGAGATCGTATGTCCTCTTGGCGACAACGGTATCGCAGCCGTGCGATATATCAGGACACCGCTAGGTATCATCCTTGACTCTATGATGGAGCTTCACACGCTCTACGGCCATATAGCGCGCACCGAGGGCATGGAGGTTGACGGGATTACCGACCTGCTCAATCCCGTTTCGCAGGTCAACTGCGTGAACGGAAACGCGGACTATGACGCCGCGTTCGTTGACGCTAACAACTATGATATGCTCAGCGGCGACCTAATGTGCGGTGACGTGGTAGAGACCATGGACCAGGAACTGACAGACGACGGGAACTATACCGTCGTTTTGGTGACGCCGCGGGTTGGCAAGGTATACCTCGCCTCGGGAGTGCCGGGTGGCATACCCATCCGCGTTCGCAAGCGCATACGGGGCAACCTACACGGAGTAGCACGGACGGGCGGCGCACGGTGGGGCGGGGCTACGGTCTTTCTGCACGAGAAGGAAATCGGCGAGGCAGCAAGCACTGCGGTGTCACTTGGTAGCGAGACGACGGATGCCCATGGACGGTACTCGCGCGACACACTGAGCGGATACCGCGAGAACCGCGAGGGGGGCGTATCCCTTTCAGACGATCCGACCACCGTTGCGGGCTGGTATTCCACTCTGAACGAGTTGCGCCGTTGGCTTGGTGTGACGGGCGGGTCGGCGTGGCTGGATGCCTGTAGTGACAAAGAGACCGCACAGGTCATGCTGGTAGCGCAGGCGCAGGGGGCCTCTACGGTCGCGGGTGCGCGTTGGACCATCCACAACGGCTGGACAGACCAGGGCGCTTACCCCGCAGGCACTAGGCCGCACTACATACGCCGTAACGCCGTGTCGGTGAACGACTTGGTGGCCGATGACGGGGCCAACGTGTCGGCGATTGAGCAGGTGGGCAGGCAGAACGAGTGGCAGAACGAGGTGGCGCTGTTGCCTTCCGCGGCGTTCGCGGCCGACTCGAACCACAGGGGTCTGGCGGTCGTGTATAGGAGCGGCGGCAACTACTACTGGCGGACATTCCGACGGAGCGACCGGGTGGAGGCGAAGGCCCCGGTGCTCGTCGGGGCCGGTGTAGACGGCGCGCCCGATTGTTGCTATGTCAACCACTTGTGGAAGTGGGTTGTGGCGATACCCGCCACCAGCGGGCAGGTCGCGTTGTACACACACGACTGGAACGATGCGGAGGCGGTGGACCGCTTTACGCTCGCGCGAACGTTCGACAACCTGTCATACCCCACGATGGCCTGGAACCAGAGCAACCTGTTCCTGGTGGGGCGCAACACCGCGACGGCCCAGTGGGAGAGCCGAAGGTTGAAGCTGTCAGACCTGTCGGACGACCTCGCGGCGGTGAGTATCGGCAGCGGCAGTGACAACAGGGGCGTGTTGGTTGCTGACCGCCCGATAGGCATACTGAAGTTCATGGTGTCACTCGGCGGGATGGATGTGCGCGAGTACCACTCGCGTGACGCCGGGAAAACCTGGTCTGACGCGGGCTCGTTCACCGTGTAGGCTAGGGGAACGGTCTATGCCGAACGCTGGCAGGCGGCTATAATGGGATGGTTACAGAAGGGTAACGGTGGCCGTGGCGGCTAGACGTAAGATACCCTACGCGCAAGTCCAATACCTCGCAGCGCCGCCGAACCCGTCATGCGTGGGTGGCGACTACTCTATGGTCACCGACGGCTCCGTGTTGGACCGCCCAAAGGTCGGCTGGAGTAGTTACGGGATCATCAGCGAACTCTTCGAGGGCGGGTGGGCGTGGACGCCCGCGGCCATCATTACTGGCAGTGTTCCGCCCGGCACCGTCACGGGGTATCACCCAGCCGCACAGTACGTAGACGACCTGAAGACGTTCATCTGCCATAGTCAGCCCGAGCAGTTCAACAACGCACCCACCTGGAACGTAGACCCGCCGGACATCCTGACAGAAGAGGAGGTACCCGAACTGCCGGGTGTCACCTACTTCGTGGAGGAAGCGGGTGTAGCCCAATCGAACTTCAAGATCGGGCGGAACTGCTGGTTTACGGTCTACCTGTCGCGACCGAAACTCGAAGACTCTGACGATGTAGACCCGTCGGACGAGACCCTTTGGAGCGCGTTCCAATGGGGTTCTGATGGGGTGCAAGCATGGGAGATCGTCTGGCCGCGCGGCGACGGCCCGTGGCTTAGGCGCATCTATGACACCAACCAACAGTACTGGTGCAAGAAGCTGAGTGTCAATGTGGACTCCGAAGAGGGGCAGGCGATGCTGCTCACCATTGGGGTCCTGCGCGGTCGCATTGTCATCTACTGCCACCGGAGCGGACAGTATACCGTCTATAACCAGGAGGCGGTGCGCGTAACAGGTGCAACCCCTGGTGAACACGTGGACATAGACGTACCCGAGTCAACGCTCCTGTGGACGAGTCCAGACATCGGCAGCAGCCTGGGGATATACACCTGCACCTTCGAGAACACCTACATAGATGGTCGCATACCCCTCCCCTATGACCCTGATAGTGCGGATGAGTACGGCTTCTGGTTCGGCGGCGTGGCCATTACGGCCAACGGTGCGGTGACCGGGCACTCCGACTTGGTGGACTGGAGTACAGTGCTGAGCGATGAGCCGGATTGGGCCGGCGCTGCACTAGGGAACGGCGACTTAGCGTTGGCGATCAGGACGCTCGGCGGTGACTACATTGACTGGCGGGTCCTCCTCAAGCCGTACACCTATACCTGCCCGGACACCGGATTGATAACCTACGGTACACCGGAGTTCACGGCACTCGGGGTGTGGCACGCAACTGAGCTAACGGCCAACGGCATCCCGGCGCTTTCCGAGGACCTCACGGTCAACGACCGGGTGAAGGGCATCTCGCTCGACTACGGGGATGGCGGGGCATCAGATAGGCTGACCCTTACCCTCGACAACCGCGACGGGCACTTTACCAGTGGAGCGACAGCGGCGACCAACTTCCGGTCGATCCTGTTTGGGTATAGCGGGTGGCTGTACGATGACGACAGCACTGTCTATAGCACTGACGTGCAGCGGTACTACATGTTCGAGCCGTCCACGTCCGGGTTTGTCGCGGAAGCAGAGTGCTTGAACATCCTCGCCTATCTGGCCCGCATGAGGTTCACCTCGTCGGGTGTGTTTGACAGTGCTACGGCCACGTGGGCCATCCAATTCATCTTGAAGCTGTTCGGGGTGGGCGAGACACTGTACGGCTACGTGAGTCCCACCTCGTCAAACATCGAAAACCTGTACGGTTACGAAACGGGCGTGGGCCTGCTGGCGGGTAGACTCTATGAGGAGCCAATCTGGGTGGCAGAGCGTGGCGGGAGCCCCCTGGACTTCATCAGGGACATGTTACGGTCTCCGGGTCAACGTGCGGACATTTGGGTCGAGAGTGGCGAGATATGGACAGGCTGCCGGTTCTGCCGCGCACAGCGGAGTGGGAATCCGGCAGCAGGTGCCGCATACTGGCGCAACCACAAGCACCCTGCGGATAGCGGATGTCTCGCGACCGATGCGCTGCGGGTGGCGAGTGGTGTAGACGTAGAGGGGTTCCTGACACCGGACGCGGCGGCGACCGACTGGACCCCCGAGGGCAGTTGGGAAGACGCGTCGCCAGGGCGCGGTGTCGTCGTGACACGCATTCAGGCAACCAAGCCGTGCGTGGTTGATGATGACTACGCCAACTTCATCTCGGTGCAAGGGAAGGGCAAGTACAATGAGGTCTACGTCGCGGAACTGTACGATGCTCCCTCGGTTGAGGAACTCGGGGTCATACCCTATGTGGTCTCGGATGATACCGTACGCTCCCAGTCGGATGCGAACCGCATGGCGAAGAACCTCTTCTGGGATATGTGTTTCCGGCTGGGGGCGCCGTTCACGGGCGGGGCGGCGCAGTTCTCGCGGGTTGTCTCCGGTGAGTGCATCTACCATCCCGACATCCGCCCTGGCCGGGTCATGCGCTTCCACACGGTAGACACCAACCGGCATGGGCTGGACGAGGCGTGCATCCGCATAACGAAACCGGCCCAGCGGCTCAGCAACCAGAGTCCCTACTGTAGTTTCGAAGGGCGGCAGATAGTATGAGACTCTCCCGGCTTATGGCAGAACGCGCGGCCCGACCGGCACGACCACCCGGTACTGCCGCGGCTGTCAACCGGCTCGCGCCGACCATGGGCAGCATGGCTGGCGGACAGGTGGAGGCGTTGACAGGCTACTTTGTTGTCAACCAGTCGCTTGTGAACGGGCCGGATATCGTCAAGGTGGCACCCCCGAAGGTTTGGTGAGCGAGTATGGCAAAGACTACCACCACCGTCTACGGCCTGACGACGGACTATGGCGATGAGCAGATTCTGGACACGGAGATCAACCGGGCAGCCGATACCGTAGACCGGCTTGGCCTTGGACTGAGGACGTTGCCGTTCGCCGGGGTCGTGTCGGGATGGGTACTTGCCACAGCCAAGACAGTCGGCGCGGGCTATGGCATGGTGGGCGGCTGCTACTGTCTTACGTCAATCGCCCAGGCCGTGACGGGCCTCACGAACAACACCACGAACTACGTCTACGCCGGGGTGAACACGAACAGCCCGCCGGATGGCGAGGTGACGTTCACGGCGGTCACGAGCGTGCTGTCTGTACCGGCTCTGGCCGTGCGGTTGGGGACCATGGTGCTCGACGCGGGCGGGACCTGCACGGCGGTAGACGACAATCCCGGAGCCTTCCTCCGAGATTACCTGAAGCCCCTGCGCTACCGGATAACTCCCGCCACAACGGAGACTGTGACGATTGCCCCTGGTGCCGAAGTCATGTGGTCCCTGGACCACTCGGCCCAAGTGGACTTCACCGTACCGCTGAACCTCTATGTGACGAACGTCGATCCGAATGTCCACGTGATCCAGTTGTGTGAGGACCTCACGGGCGGAACGCTGAACGTCCTAGTGCGTAACGACTGGACGGACGCCTACGGCGCCCTCTACGGTGACTACGCCTACGGGTATGGGGATGAGGATGAGGTACAGTTCACTTGGCAGCGCGACGGGTTTGTGTAACTTTGTCTGAAACTCGCGGCTCAGAGCGGGCCTGAGTGTGTTACAATGAAGTACTTCGCGAGAGGCAGGGCTCACGGTGTTGCTGGCGGGCCGCACCACGATAGACCGACAGGGCAACAGGACCACAGAACACTTCGGGGCACCAGCACCTGATGACAATGCCCAACGGCGGGCATCTCCGGGCGATACATTGCGCCTGGCCGTCATGCGCCAAGGACCTACTGGCACGAGCGTGCGGAACGTCACAGAGGCTCTCTACGCCGCGTTCAACCGCCTCGGCTACGAGGTGCGGTCTCTGGCCCATCCCCGAGAGGCCATGCACACTGAGGCGCTTGTGGGGTGGTGTGTGCCCGCTCACTGCAAGAGTTCGGAGGCCGGGCTGGTCTGTAGCGTAGACCCTGTGGATGGTTGGGGCTGGTTCCCCGATCACGTGCAACGCAAGAACGTTATGTGTGACATCCAGTTCGGCCTGAGCCATGCCTCTTGCGGCCAGATGCGGTCCCTCGGTGTCACCAACGTGCAGTGGTTGCCCATGGGGGCCTTCACGCCCACACCCTGTTACGAGGAGCATCCGCTCTCTGCCGCGATGCGTGAACACCCCGACGACTTCTGGTTCCTCACCATCGGCGCAATGCAACCCCGCAAGCGGTATCCCGACCTGCTTCAAGCGTTCTGTGAAGAGTTCGCGGATACGCCTGGTGTGCGCCTCGGGGTCAAGGCAACCGGCACCAATAAGGGGTGGGGCGTCCCGTACGGGCAGAAGACACGCGCGTTGGCCGGGACCATGATGGACCGGATCGTATACGACGACTCTGACTACTCGGGCGAGGGGATCGCGTGGCTTTACCAGAACGCCCATGCCTACGTTACAGCGTCAGCCGTAGAGGGATGGGGCCTGCCGCCGCTAGAGGCCATGAGCCAAGGATGCCTGGTTGTTGCCACCGACGCGTCAGGGCATCGTGATTTCGTGACGGAGGATAATGCTGTCCTCATACCGACCACGCCAGAGCCGATGGGGCAGGCGGGCGTGGACCGCCATTGTCTCCCACAGATTGCCAGTCGGCTAACATGGGACCGGGCGTCCATTCCCGACATCCGTGCGGCCATGCGGCAAGCGTACGAGTTGAGCACTACAGACCGTCAGGCGAAGATGGTCGCCGGGCACCGAACCGCCCGGTGCTTCTCTTGGGAGTATGCGGCTTCCGTCTTGGTTGAGGCCATACAGGAGCAGGGCTTCCGCCTCAAGCGCACACGCCAGAACGCCTGGCCCATTGGGGCGGACACACACGTGGTCATCCTCATTCCGAGCCTCAACTACCGCGCACTGCTTAAGCGGTGTCTGGAAACGCTCGGGGCCACCCAATCCGTCTCGTTCTCTGTGATCGTCTTGGATGACGGTTCAACAGACGGCACCATGGCGATGATTGACGAGCTACGACCAAGCCTTCCGTACCAGGTGATAGCGATGCGCCATGAGCGTCGCCGGGGCTTGCCCGTGTCGCGCGATGCCCTTATCAAGCTCGCCATGGGGGCAGAACCACACGCGACGCACTACTGCTTCCTGGACGCCGATATAGAGGCCACGGACCCCGACTGGTTGCTGAAGCTGGCGTCGCTGCACTTCGAGGGGATCAGCGCGCCCAAGATCGTCTTCCCTGACGGTAGGATATGGGCGGCGGGCGGCGCAGCCATAGACCCACGCACGATGGTGCTGACGTTGAACGGGTATGGGGCCAACGACGCGCCGCAGTTCAATAACCCAGTCGCAGTGGAACACGTCGGCGGAGCGTGTATGTTCATGCGGGCGGAGTTGTGGAAACGCGGTCACATCAAGGTGGACCACGGCTACCCCATGCGGTACTGCGATGACACCGACCTGTGCCTACAGGCGACCCGGGCGACGGGGGAACACTGTTGGTACTGGCCACAGGCAACGCTCGTTCACCACTGCAACACCCTTCGCCCGCGAACGCTCGTGGAGCAAGTGGAGCACGAGACCTCTTCGCGCACTGCTCGTGATCGGTTCCGTGCCAAGTGGTTCCCGCCAAAGCCCGTGCGTCGCGCTTCTGACTCACAGGTGGGCTCGGGCGCGTCGGGCATCCCGTTGGTCTCTGTGGTCATGCCCCTGTACAACTACGAAGACCTCGTGACCAGGGCCATCCACAGCGTGCAGGCGCAGACGCTGGTGGACTGGGAACTGATCGTTGTGGATGATGGCAGTAGGGACGACGGCGCTGCTGTTGTCGCCGATCTTGCCGCCGAGGACAGGCGCATCCGGTTACTGCGGCATGACGCCAACAAGGGCCTGCCCGTGGCGCGCAACACCGGCTTCGGGGCGGCGCGCGGACGCTACGTGGCGCTCTTGGATGCGGACGACGAATACCTTCCCCGCGCACTAGACACACTGGCAACATGGATGCAGGAACACCCCGAGACGGTCTTGGCCTACGGGAACTTCCAGTGGGATAGCGGCGAAAGGGGCACCGCCGAACCATACAAGTGGGAAACACTCACCGAACGGGACTACATACCATGTCAGGCTGTCATGCTTGACCGTATAGCCCTGCGGTGCATCGGGGGCAACGACCCCGCCATGGAACACGCGGAGGACTGGGACCACTGGCTGCGCGTGGCAGCGGCGACTGATGGTGCCGTGGACTACATTGGCCCCGACCCTCTGTACGTACTCCACAGGCATGACCGACAGCGCACGCGCGACGTGGCGGCGCTGCGACTGTACGACGACATCGTTGGGAAGCGGGCTGCGTCATACGCCGCCGTTCGCAACGGGGTGGTGCGAGTGGCCCATGTCAGCTACGCTCTGCGCCCCCACGGGGCGCAAGAGGTGTTGCGGCAGATCGTGGAGGGTGCCTCACCACACGTCGAGCACACCATCTATGTGCCCAAGGTGATTGGCTCAGACTTAGAGGCGACACTGGACGGCGCGTGCCACGGCGTGCTGCCGCTATCTGCAGGGATCGGTCGCGCGTTCGCGGCCGACGTACTCCACATACACTACCCGTGCGAGCCGCTGATGAAGTGGCTTGAGACGAAGCCACGCACGCCCATTGTGGTCACGCGACATGGGCTAGAACCGTTGCCCGACCAGTTGGTAGCCCGCGATGGCATCGCCGTAACCGAGGTGTGGCCGTGGGATCGAGCCGACGGATCAGTGTGTATACCCAACGGGGTTGACTATGGACTGCTGCTTGACTACCCGCTGGAACGCACTCGGGGCACAACTGTGGTGGGCATGGGCCGGTTCGACGACGCGAAGCGTGCAGGGCTGTTCGCGGAGGTGTGTTGGGCACTGCACCGCACGTGGCCAGGTCAGTATCGGTTCATCTATGTGGGCGGAGACATGGACGACCCGCACGCAGAGGAAGTGTTGCGGCTGTTCGGTGGGCTGATTGCCCACGTACCGGCGTGCGATCACACGGTGGCCATAGGCGCGCTGAACATGGGCGATGTGTTCGTGCTCACAAGTGCCAGCGAGACCCGGCCATTGTGTTTGATGGAAGCGCGTGGCATGGGGTTATCGTGCATCGCCACAGAGGTGGGTGGGACCGGCTCAATCGAGGGAGTGGAAACACTGCTGGTGTCTGCAGGATGCGCGGAGTGGGCAGAAGCAGTGGAGCGCGCTGCGGGCCGCGGGCCGTATGACCGCCCCCCCGAGAACGACGGGCGTCTCATGGTGAAGCGTTACGAGTGGCTCTATCGTGGTTTGGCGATGAGAGGAGGCGTGACGTGACCTGTACCGTCTTGCAGAAGATGCAGTCGCTCCCGGTGGAGGGTTTGCCGCCACGAGTCCTCCCGCTAGGCTTGGAGTTGACCGAACTGGCTGAGGCGTTTTGGGCAAAGGTGGGATGGGGCGGGAACACCTGTCCATTGCCTGCGTGGATGCACCCGCGTGAAGTAGAAGAACTGCTCTGGTGGGCAACCAGGGGAGAGCCGGACGGCAACATCATAGAGATCGGTCAGGGATGGGGGGGTAGCACATTCGCGCTGGCCAAGGCTAACGAATGGTACTGCGGGCGCCACTGTAGGCATGACCACCTCTGGTCGTTTGACCCGTATCCAGGAGAATGGCCCTGCGATACGTTTCGCCAGTCGCAAGTGTTTCGTGCCATTCACGGGATTGACTGTGCCCACACCATACTCGGTACGTCGGACCTTGTCTGCGAAGTGTGTGGGCCGGGCTCCGTGCGCTTGGCACTCATAGACGGCGAACACGATACAGAGTGGGCGCGAAGGGATATGGACAACATCCTGCCCGCCATGGCCTTGGGAGGCATCATCTTGCTTCACGATGTATGGAACTCAGGAGACACCCCTCTTGACTGGATGCACAATGACGATGCGCTGCCAGACGGGGGGCCATCCCTAATCTACAAGGAAGCGGCTGCAGGGCGGTTCAGTGGTGTAGAGGCTGTCGGTAGGGTCCTAACGTTGGGTATCCTGAAGTGCGTTTAAGTGGGAGGCGTCATGCCACTTGCATACATGCCGTGGCTAAAGACCATACCGCAAGTTCGCAGTAACAACCCCGACGCCCTATGGTTATGGGAGGATGGCGGCGAAGGGGTGTGTTGCGATGCGTTCTGCGATCACCTGGTCGCCCCGGAAGTCATTATGGACGTTGGGGCCGGGTACGGCCACGCCTCCAGGCACTTCAAAGAGAGGTTCCCGAGTGCCACGGTGGTACCTGTGGACTTCTACTCATTCGAGACGGAAGAACACCAGCCCTATCCCGCAAGGCTGGTGGTTGACGACGCTCATGAGCTACATCGGCAGAGCCACTCTGTTCATGCGTTGTGGGCGGCGCACATTCTCGAACATCTCCAGTCGCCACTGGATGCGCTCAGGGAGTGGCGGCGAGTCCTGTGCCACGGGCACCGCGGGCTCCTGGGAGTGGTTGTGCCGCGTGCCAGTGTTGTCGAGAGTGGGCACGTCTGGGACTTCTCCGACCCCCGGAGGCTCTATTACCTCATGCGGCTAACGGGGTTCGATGTTGTGGAGTTGGTGCGACGGACTTACAACATTGCCATTTGGGCTCACCCTGGCGCAGAACCAACCTCACACAACCTGGGTGACCTCGGTGTGCCAGAACACGTGGAGGTGCGGGACCTGTGACGCAGCCACTTCATGTTGTTCACCTGTCGCACCCACTCACGTGTGCTGGTGCTCAGAACACGCTGCTGCAGATTGTGCGGCGCACGCGCAACTGCAAACACACCATCGTGACGCCGCATCCTGACGGGGATGTCAGAGCACGCGAGTTCGTCGCCGCCGGTGCAGACATAACTCACACGGCGGCACCATACCAACCCCGGGACTACGATATCGTCCATGTCCACAACTACGAAGACGCACGCTGTATGGAGTGGGCTAGTCTGGCTGACCCGGTACCCATCCTGGTGTCACGCCACGGACCACACGAACTACCGGGTCTGTGGAGCAACATACCACATCGAGAAGCCCACGTGTGGGCGGACCCCTCGTTTGAGATGAGCGTCCCCAACGGGTGTGACTTCTCGGCGATACCCGAGCGGACGGGTGTAGGCTACAAGGTGGCCCACGTCACCACCTGTAGCCGCTTCGCGCAGTGGAAACGGCCAGACCTGTTCATAGAAACGTGTCGCCTGTTGAATCAGGCGCACCCCGGCAAGTTTCGCTTCTTCTTTGTTGGTGGCGACGAGAGTGAGCCCTGGCATGACGCGATGCGCGAAGCGATGTCTGGCCTAGTTCAGTGGATGCCGCAGTGTGAACACCGGGTGGCCCTCGCCATTATGAGGATGTCACACGTCTTCGTTCTGACCAGCGTGGATGACACGCGGCCCCTTTGTCTTATGGAAGCGCGTGCCATGGGGCTTCATACCGTCGCTACGAACGTGAACGGCATTCCGACCATTCCGCGCGTGCGGCTGGTGTCCAAAGAGGCCGGTGCAAGCGAGTGGGCGGATGCCATCCTGGAGTCCCCTGGCGTTGGTGCAGACGACCGGCCAGAAGAAAGTGGAAGCGTACTTATGGTACGACGGTACGAGACCCTCTATCGCGAACTGGTTGGGAGAATGCCGGATGCCTGATCCCGAAATCTGCGCGTGGGGCGTGTTAGGCCCCGATGATGAAGATGGGTACAACCAGGGCAAGCTGGATCGGGCCTTCTGGAACAGCTTCATGCAATGGGAGTTCTTTGGTAGCCCATCGCCAACGATGATGCACCTGGTTGAGCGCAAGTGCCTGTGGAATAATGCTCGCGACTTGAGCCTGCCTAGTGGGGCATACATAGAGATTGGTGCTGGTTGGGGTTGTTCGCTACTCATAGCCGCCAATGCCAGCGAGCAGAGGGGGCGGGGGGAGCAGGTGTTCAGCATAGACTCGTTCCCCTATGGTCGGGAGGATATCACTCGGGCCGGACTAACCACTGCCGTGGCGATGCGTTGTGGAGCGCACCTTATCACTGGTGACAGGCGCGTGTGTGACTGGCTGAGGGCAGAGGCGTTCCGCCTCGCCTTCATAGACGGCGACCACGCCTCAGAACAGGTATGGAGTGACCTCCACGCGATAGTTCCGCTGGTGGCTGATGGTGGGCGGATCATGTTGCACGATGTGTGGGACGAACACACCGAGGGACCGATACAGGTGTGGCTTGCGGCCCACGACAAGTTGGTTGTGCACGGCGCACGGCTGGAGCCCGTGGAGTTGGTTCACTGTACTGGTGTACTCCAAGTCCTGCGCTGAGAGTGGCGAACAGGGCTTCGGGGTGTTGTGCAAGCACATTGAGGGGAGCGCGAGATGCCGGTCGTGATCCTAGCAGCGGGTGACGGAACGAGAATGGCGGGTGTGACGGGCGACGGGCCGAAGTGTCTCCTGGACGTGCAGGGCAAGCCGTTCATCGTGAGGCAGCTAGAGTGGCTTGCGGAGACGTGGATTGACGACGTGACAATCTGGGTCAACGAGCGCGACGAGAGAGCGGTGCGTCGCGCCACGATGAATGACTACGTGTGGCCGTTTGACCTGGACGTGCAGAGTGAGGACGTGCGAAGCGGGACTGGTGGCGCGTTGCAGGCGGTTGACACCGATGCTGGCGAGGTTGTGGCCATCATGGGGGATGTTATGCTTGACGCGCCCCTGCCGCGCCTGACGTTGAAACGCGACAAGCGGTATCGCTTGGCCTGCATCTTGGTCACAGACAACGCGGGTCCAGAGGACAAGAAGAACGTCTCTGTCACCGAAGACACGGTGACCGCATACGTGCGGACCGGGGGGCGCGAGTACGTGGACTGTGGTGTATGGCTGGTGCGGCTTCCCGTAACCGATTGTGTCGGTTGTGCTGGCAGCATGGGGAGCTATCTGGAATCACCATGGGACGTAGAAGACGTGTTCTTTACAGCCTATACTGAGCCACACCAGCAGTACATTGGCGCGGTCGTCACCCACGCCTACCAGTGGCATATTGGGAACCCAGAAGGCTACGAGCGAATGTGCAGGGATTGGAGGCTGACGCAATGAATGTCTGTGTGACAGGCGGAGCCGGGTTTGTGGGTTCGCACATCGCCGAGGCGTGGCTTGCCAGGGGGGCAGCGGTCCTCTGCTTCGATAACCTAGTCACCGGCAGGCGGAAGAACGTGCCCGCGGGTGCTGGCTGGTTTAAGGGTGACATCATCGCGCCCGAAGACCTCGACTATGCGATGGAGGTCTTCAAGCCGGAAGTTGTGTATCACGAGGCGGCGCAGATGGACGTGCGGAAGTCAGTCCACGACCCACTCTATGACGCCGACAACAACATCTGCGGCTCGATCCAGGTCCTGCAGGCGTGTGTGAAACACCACGTGAGGAAGATCGTGTACGCTTCTACTGGTGGGGCTGTCTACGGCCCACCGCAGTTCCTACCACTAACAGAGCAACACCCGATCAACCCGGCGTGCCCCTACGGTATCTCGAAGCATACGGTCGAGCATTACCTGGCGTTGTGGAAGGACCTCTACGGTCTGGACTACACCGTCCTGCGCTACCCGAACGTCTACGGCCCACGCCAGAACCCGAGGGGTGAAGCTGGGGTGGTTGCTATCTTCGCGGACCTCTTGCTCCACGGGGAGCCAGTCACTGTCTTCGGCACCGGCGAGGAGACACGTGACTACGTGTTTGTGTCAGACATAGCGCGGGCGAACGTGCTGGCGGCGACTGCTGGTGGCGGGCAGATTATGAACCTTGGTAGCGGGGTCGGAACGAGCACCAATGCTGTGTTGCAGCACGTCGCTGACGCAGTAGGCCCTGGAGAACCCGTAGTCAAGAGGGAACCCCTGCGACCAGGCGAGGTGACTGAGGTGTACCTTGATGCGTCACGCGCCGAAGCAATCCTCGGGTGGCAGCCGACAATCGAGGTGAGCGACGGCATGGCGGCCACAGTGGACTATATTCGCAACACGGGCTGGTGAGGTAGCGATGAAGCAGGGCAGTGGCGAGGGCGAGGTCTTCGTCGAAGGCACTCGGTATATCTACCAGTTCGAGAAGTGTGAAGACGGTTGGTACGTGGCGTTCGTGGATGGGTTGCCGGGGTGTGGGACGCAGGCGCGCTCAAGGGCAAGGCTTATGGTAGCGGTGGTCTGGGCGATCGCGGACTACCTAGCCGTCAACTGAACGTGGCGCGTGCATATAGAGGACACCGTGCCGCAGCTCGTGGAGTTCAGAGGAGGAGTTCGATGAGTGGCGAAGCTGGCGAGGTCGTTCCAATCACTCTTTGCCCTGGCTGTAACCGGTGGGTTCCTGCACATCTGGACGAATACTATCGGGAAGCCGATGACCTTACAGTGGGGGTGTGGTCCTGCCCGTTTGAGGAGTGTCAGTTCGTGTTCAACCTCGAAGAGGACTTTAAGCCCGAGTGGGTGACTCCCGAGGAATGTGAGCGGCGAACGGGGTGGAAAAAGGCACCCGAAGAGGAACAGAACAGAGACAATGTCCCGGATAGGGGTTGCTGACAGGTGATTGTGGTACGGGCTCCACTTAGGCTCTCTTTTCTTGGTGGTGGGTCTGACATACCAGCGTTCTGTTCAGAACACACTGGCCGCGTGCTTTCAACGACCATATCCCCGTCGGTGTTCGTCTGTCTCCTCCCTCACTTTCAGGGTGGCATTCGCCTCAGTTACTCCACGACAGAGAACGTGCACAAGCCCAGTGAGGTACAACACGAACTCATCCGGCAGGTACTCCTGAGAACCGGAGTGTCCGACGTTGAGATGGCGACGATTGCGGACCTGCCGGGCCGCGGGCTGGGACTCGGTTCCTCTGCCGCCACTACGGTGGGCGCGCTGCTTGCTTGCGTCGAGCACAAGCAACGCCGATGGACCCCAGACGCACTTGCCCGCGCGGCTAGTGCCGTAGAGATCGAAGACCTCGGGCGGGCTGTCGGCTACCAGGACCAGTGGGCCGTGGCGTATGGTGGCCTGGCGGTCTACGAGTTCCGCCCGAACGGGGAAATCACCGTGGACCGGCCTAGAGTGTCGGCGCGGACGAGGCGCGAACTTGAGTCGTGGTGCGCCCTCTATTGGCTGGAATGTACAAGGGATGCAGACGGCATCCTCCAACACCAATCGCGCGGGGTCCGCGCAACGCAGTCGTATCTATCACAACTCGCACAACTGGCCGAAGATGGCGCTGTGACCCTAGAAGCGGGGAACCTCAGCGAGTTCTGTGGCTTCATGCGTGAGGCGTGGGAAGCGAAGAAGGCCCTGGCGGACGGCATCAGTAACCCCGAGATCGACGCCCTGTGTCGAAAGGCAGAACGGGCAGGAGCCGCCGCGTGGAAGGTCTGTGGTGCGGGTGGCGGCGGGTCGCTATTGGTCATGCGGCCACCCAAGCGGGCTGCCGCAGTATCGGCGGCACTAGTTGGATGTAGGGCGATTCCCTTCAGGTTTGAGCCCGAAGGCGCACATGTAGTCTATAACGGCGGGTGGCGATTGCCTCCCACCCGCTCGCGCGGGGGACGCACCTATCCCCGATGGAGGCCAGACTTAGCAAGAGACCTTCGGGTCTAACAGGCTACGTTACCCGAGAATGTATAGGCACCGTGGGATGCGAGGCCAGTCCCACGCTCTGCGGACGGTGGTTAAACAGGCTGACGGTGTAGGCCAGTGCTGCCGTCGCGAAACCTCGGGATAACATTGTCGAGGCCAACTTAACTGGCGAAAGCCAAGTAGGGGGTAACCCCAATGCAATACGTCTTCGTCCTGAATGCCAACGGGGAACCACTGATGCCCTGTCATCCGGCGCGAGCGCGGGAACTACTGCGGCGCGGCCGGGCGGCTGTACTGAGGCACAGGCCATTCACGATCATCCTGAAGGAAGCCGTGTTGGAGCCGCAGACCCAGCCACTGGCGGTGAAGGTTGACCCTGGTTCTAAGCAGACAGGTTTCGCTTTGGTGCGGGAGGGTCCCCCGCAGGCGCGAGTTCTTTGGGCTGCGGAGGTGGCGCACCGGGGGGAGTTAGTGAAACGGCGCATGGAGCAGCGACGAACCCTGCGGCGCGGGCGCCGAACACGGCATACCCGGTACCGGCAGCCACGTTTCGACAACCGTCACCGACCGAGCACGTGGGTTCCGCCGAGTCGGGAGAGCCGTGTGGCAAACGTGGTGACATGGGTCAGGCGATTGCAGAAGATCGCGCCGGTGACGAGGTTGGCGATGGAATTGGTTCGATTCGATACTCAGCTCATGGAGAACCCAGAGGTAAGGGGCGTCGGTTATCAGCAGGGCACGCTGGCCGGTTACGAAGTGCGGGAGTACCTGCTTGAGAAGTGGGGGCGCAAATGCTCCTACTGCGGCAAGAAGGATGTTCCTCTGGAGGTCGAACACATCATACCGCGAGCGCGGGGCGGTTCGGATTGCGTGAGCAACTTGGCCCTGGCCTGCAACCCGTGCAATGTGGCGAAGGGTACACAGACGGCCGAGGAGTTTGGGCACCCGAATGTGCAGGCGCAGGCACGGCGACCACTCAAGGATGCTGCCGCTGTCAACACGACTCGGTGGGAGGTATGGCGGCGACTGCAGGCTTTTGGATTACCGCTGGAGACGGCAACAGGCGGGCGGACGAAGTTCAACCGCTGCCAACAGGGCTTGGAGAAGGCGCATTGGATTGACGCGGCGTGCGTGGGGATTGCGGGAGGGGACGTGGTTCTTGGCCCAATCACAGGGCTCCAACTGAAGGCGGCGGGCCATGGGCGGCGGCAGATGTGCCGAACAGACAAGTATGGCTTTCCTGTAGCCCACAAGCAGCGCGGTCAGGCGACGCATGGGTTCACAACGGGTGACTTCGTTCGATCACGTAAGCCCAAGGGGAAGGGCGCAGGCATACGTGTCGGGAATGTTACAACTCGGGCATCGGGGTGTTTCGACCTGCACACGTTCGCCGGAGATGTGTTTTCCGTGAACGCCAAGCACTGCGAGATATTACAGCGGGCGGACGGGTACCGATAAAGCCCCGGTTGGGTATCAATGGCAGAATGGGAGTTTGGCCAGATGGGTAAACGGCAAGGTAGGAAAGAGGCATTGGAGGACATGGAAGCCTGTGGTATCATTGGAGATCGAGGGCAGGTGACGCTTGTGGCGCGACCGGCAGTGTTCCTCGATAGGGACGGTGTACTCATCCAGAATCGCGAGGAATGGGCTGGTGGGTCAATCCTCGACATCCGCCTGCTGCCCGGCGCGAAAGAAGCCGTGGCGCTGCTGCGTCGCAAGGGCTACCTCGTCTGCATCGTTACAAACCAGGCAGGGGTCGCGCGGGGCCAGTCAACAGAAGAGCGGCAACGCGCCCTGAACGATCACATAGCCCACAACCTCGGCGGAGTAGACGGCATCGCTATGTGCATTCACCACCCCGATGATGGTTGTGACTGCCGCAAGCCGAAGCCGGGGGTGATCCTAGACCTGGCGAGGGACCTCAACATCGACCTGGACGCCAGTTGGATGGTAGGTGACATGGACTCTGACATCGAGGCGGGTGTGGCGGCAGGTTGCCAGACCGTCCGTGTCTCTGGTGGCGACTCTGCCCACGAGCGGGGCGACTTCACGTGCCGGTCGCTCAGCCAGGCAGCGCGATTCATTGTGGCGGTTCCGCTCGTCGGGCCGTCGCGGCTACAAAACACGACCTGCGGCGCAGGTTGACAAAGGAGATCAGTCTATGGCAGCACCAGAACTGCGGGACAACCCGGTCCAACGGCAAAGACAGGCTTGTGAAGTGTATTCAAGGGTGGTAGGGTACTTGCGCCCGACAACGCAGTGGAACAGGGGCAAACAGCAGGAGTTCAAAGACCGGGTGGCGTTCCGCGTGGACGGTAGCGGCCAGGTGTGACAGACGGGTGTGACATCAATGCCGACAGGCGTGTGGAGGTAGAGTCGATGCTCGCGACAGAGTTGTTGGACGCAGTTGGGCGGTACGGGATGCCGGCTGTTTCGGGGGCGCTCGTGCTGGCGATGTTCTGGCGAATGGTGCGCCGGACGGAGGAACGAGCCGACCGACTGGAGTCCAAACTGCTCGGCAACGGCGACCCCGACAAGCCAGGCAAGCTCCACGAGGTGCAGGGCGCGGTGGAGGAGTTGCGGGCAGAGGTGGCGGCGGATCGCGAGCAACGCACAGAGCGCGATGCACTCGTGGAGCAGAGACTCAACGCGGGCAATGGGCAGTTTGCTGAGTTCACCGAGAAGATAGAAGCCCTCGACCTGGCATGGCAAACGCGTTGCGACGCGCGACACCCGGAGGCGAACTGACATGTCTTCTGCTATTGAGATGACGGTGCTGGAATGGATGGCATCGCAGAAGCGCGGGCGGATGGAGTTGACGTACCGCTCGGAGGAACATGAGTGGGTGATGACTCTACGGCCACACTGCCCGAAAGCGACGCCACAGTACCTAGCCGTTGGCATTGCGGCGACCCCGGAAGAGGCTGCCCGGAGATGCTGGGATGCGATACAGTGCGGTACTGGCATGAAGCAGACCATTGCCCAGATGTATCGCCAGCCGGAGCGAATACGCTTCGTTCGTGAGCACGAACACCAGGAGGTTCTGACAGATGCCCAACCAGATCGGCAACTGCGTGATCCGCTACGATGGGCGGCAGTGGGATGCGCCGATGGCACCTGCGTTGCTCGCGCGGGTGACTGAGGCGGTGCGACACCTCGGCGAACTCGGCTTCGGCCCACTCGTGGCGCTTGACTCGATGGGCACTTACAACCCGGCTTCGAAGTTGCCAAACGGTCGCCCATCAAAGCACGCCCTCAATCCGCCCCAGGCCATCGACGTGTCTGGCGTGGAGTGGCCCGGCGGCAAACGCATCCGAACGCTAGATCGCCTGACGCAGCAGGAGTTGTATCTGCGGGTGGAGGCGTGCCTCCGGCTCGGTGGGTTCGGGACTGTGCTCGGGTGGGACTACGGTGCCGATCATCATAACCATTGGCACTGCGACTACGGACAGGCGTTCGGCGGTGCTGGCACGAGCCAGACGCAGTTCATCGGTAGCGCGTTGCAGGTTCTCGGGTTTGCCAATGTCCGCGCGGCGCAAGGAGCACTCGGTCAGCCTGTCGATGGGCAGGTAGGGCCGGTGACGTTGACCGCGCTTTGTAAGGCGTTGATTGCGAGGGGTGCAGACAGGCCGACTCACGACGTGGGCACACTGCGCGTCAGAATCGGCGCTACACTCATTCCGTACGAGGAGCGTGGCGGGATCGCCTGGGCACCGCTTAGGACCGTGTGCGAGGCACTGGGTGCCACGGTGGACACGTCAGGCTACCCGGCGGAGATAGTGGTGACACCCAAGGAGTGATCGAGATGGACTGGCTGAATCAGAACCAAGAGGCTATCTGGGCGGTTGTCGGGTTGGTGGCTGGGTGGTTCCTCCGGTCGCGGGCCGAGTGGCGTAAGTGGCTGACCATCGCCCATGCGGAGGTTGACCGGCTCAAGGCAGCGCAACCGAACACTCCGTGGCTGGAGATCATGGATCAAGCGATGGACCGGATCGAGGCGCTCGCGGGTGACGTGGCCCCTGCGGCGTTGGGCAAGGCGGTCGAGAAACGCGCGAAGGAGGGGCCGTAGTGGGCTTGCACTTGGGCAGGCGGTTGAAGAAGATCGGTAAGTGGCTCGGGCGGCACCCCGAGGTGACTGCGGTCATTCCGGCCCTTGGCGTGATTGAGCGCGTGGCCGAGGAGGTCCTCAAGGTCAGGGCGTCGTTCGACGACAAGCACCTGCGCGGGCTGGCTGTGGAGGTCCTGCGACGGCGGTTAGCGCGGGAGCCTGGGGCCGACGAGATCAAGAAGCTGCTCGCCGAGCTGCAGAAGCGGGGCGTCGGATGACCGGCGGGAGGATGTGCTCAGTCTGCGACGGTCATAGTCTCGACGCGCTGCGGCTGTGTTCGGATGGTGAGCGGCGCTGCGAGCCGTGTTACTGCTTGTGGGCGCAGGGGCGGATCGAGGAGTTAGAGACGCTGCTCACGCTGACGGAGGCGGCATTGGCCTCAGCGGAAGAGGCGCTGCGCGGCCCGCTTGTGGCGAAGACGGTGAGTGAGACGGAAGAGGACTGGCCGTGCGGGACGCTCTCTATCTGATAGCGGCGGTACTGGTCTGCGCGGGTGGCTCGTGGTTCGTGTTCCGGTGCTGGGACCGGGCGTATCTCGGGAGGCGGTAGTGGTGGCTGACGATGAGGCGTTGAAGTACTGGCTAACGGAGGACGGGGTCGCGGAGATGGAAAGGGTCCTCCGCAATCTGCCGTTGTTGCATGATGTGCCGGACGACGATGGGTCCGGCCCGATGACGCGGCAGGAGATGCGCGAGTGTCAGTTCACGATCTAGGGGGCGGTAGCAGTGCACTTCGAGGACCAGTGGGTGAGGACACGGCACCGAAGACAATACCGCGCCGTCGCCGCGCGGGCGGCGTTCTGGGCGGCGCTGATAGCCGTGACCGTGGCGGCGGCTGTTCTGGTCGCGGCGACGCAGCAGGGCTGCGGCCCAGGGTGGATCACTGAGATCGAGGAGGGCGTCGGCGTCCGCATCGACTGGCCTTCGCTCGGTAGCCAGCTCATCCCGACCAACACGGCGACCGTGCGGCTCACCATCTGGCACGAACAGGCAGTGGCAGGCTCGCTCACGCTGAGTATTCGGGCGGTGGACTTCGACCTGTTCACACTGGACGTTCCGCGGCCTGTTGGCGCGGTGAGTCAGCGGGTGGCGGTGGCGGTGCCCGCGGGTGCGGATCGGGCGGTGCGGGCAGAGGCGTTGGACTCGGCGGGTGAGGTACTCGGAGCGGATGAGGCTTACGGCATCAGGGTCTTGCCCGGCGAGGTCACGCAGGTGCGGCTTGCGCTGCTGGTGAATGGCGACCTCGACATCGTTGTGGAGTGAGGGCATGGATATGAACAAAGAGTGGAGCTTTGGGGACTTCACCGGGATGGTGTTGCTCGGCTACCCACCGGAGTCGTTTGTGGGGCGCATTGTGGGCTCGTGCTTCGCGCATGAGACGCCGAATACCGAGGTGTTCCCACCGGAGACCGTATGCGAGTTTGAGCGGTGCAACCTCGACAATGTGAAGCTGCCGCCGGGGTGTGTGGTGCTGGGAGACTGTTCGAAGCGGCGTTGCTGTGCCCAAGCGGATGGGGAAGACTGGCTGGTGGACGTTGCGGGCAAGCCTCTTGACCACGTGCACGCGGCGTTCTACCGCGACAAGGCCACGCGGCTCCGGGCGGCGGGACGACCGACCGACGCCGCAAAGATGGATGCGAAGCTTGCTGAACTCGACGTGAAAGCCCGCGCTGCGGGGCTGCCTGCAGTGGTGGCGGTTGACGAGGTGATCCGCTAGATGGCGATCGATGCCGCAACGGTATTCGAGTGGAGACCGGGCACCGGGAGCAACAACAACGGGGGCGGCTACGCCAATCTGAACCCCGGTACCTCGGTTGACTACTCACAGCAGGCCGCAGCGCAACTTAGCCTGGCGGATTGCGCCACGTCGGGCGCTGGTGTGACGACTCTGACCAGTGCGACCGGCGGGTTCACGGCGGCAATGGCGGGTAACTGCATGAAGTTCGCGGGTGGGACAAACTTCACGCTGACTGAGCCGTTCCAGATCACAGTCGTGACGGACACGAACACCGTGACGCTGGACAGGTCGCCGACCCCGGCGGGGGCGGGCTCCTCCGGTGCGGGTGCTGTGGGCGGGGCGCGGGCGGTGCTAGTGGACACGTTCTTGGAGGCGCTAACGGCAGGATGCTACCATTACATCAAGGCCGACGGCACAATGACCCTCACGAATCCCGTTGACGTGGCGCTCGATGGGACGCTTGCGGCCCCGATGATGTTCACCGGGTATCAGACGACCAGGGGCGACAACCCCACCGGTGACAACCGCCCGCTGATAGCGGCAGCGGCGAACTCATTCTACTTCGACGACTTCTACCAGTTCTTCAACATCCGGGTCACAACCACTGCGGCGAATGGGTTTAGGGCAGATGAGAAGTGTGTGTTCGAGAACTGTTCCAGCGACAACTCCTCCGGGACGGGTTCGCGGTCGGGACTGCACTGTGGAGGCTCTGCGGGTGCATTCGTGGACTGCTCGGCGAGCAGCGCGGCGGGCTACGCATTCTACTGTGGTGGCGGCGGGATGCGGAGCCTGCACAGCTACGCCCACGACTCAGTGACGGGCTACTTCAATACGACGTTCACGGATGGGCTCCTCTGGGATCACTGCATCGCCGACACATGTACGACCGGGTTCGACGCGAGCGGCGGCGGAATCAACTACCCAACGTTCCTCAATTGCAACGCCTACGGTGGCACGACCGGGATCGCGTTCGGTGGCGCAGAGGCGCTGCTCCTGAACTGCGAGATCAGCAGCAACTCCGGCACAGGCGTGACGGCGACGGCGAGTTGCGCTGGTTATCTCATCGACTACTGCAACTTCTACAACAACGGCACCGACGTGTCGAACGCCGTGAAGGGCCCGCACTGCACGGCGAACGCGCCGGGCTACACGGACGCGGCGGGCGGCGACTTCTCGCTGGCTGCCGGTTCGGCGCTGCTTGGGGCCGGTGTGGGGCTTGGGTACGGTTGCTCGACCCCGAGCACGGTAGAGCAGGGCGCTTGGCAGAACGGGGCGGGCGCCGGTGGCGGCGGAATCGTCTATCGGCCGCGGCGCTATGGCCTGCAAGGGGTGAACTGACATGGCATTGAGTTTGACGCACGCGCTGGAGAGGCCGATCAAGAACGCGCGCTTCTCCCTACCCTTCGAGTGGCGCGACACAGCGGGAGCACTCACGAATCCGACCTCGCCAGACACTGAGTTTTCGACCGACGGCGGAGCGACGTTCACGGACTGCGCCGAGGAGGTCTCGCCGACTGGGGGGCACGGCTACGTCACACTGAGCGGCGCGGAGACGAACGCTGCGGTGGTGCAGGTGCAGGCCAAGGGGACTGGGGTTCTGACCGCGACGGCCTCGGTGCATCCTGCGGACCTCGCTGTCGTGGCGACTGGCACGGCGACGGCGGGTGCGGCGAGCACGGTGACGCTACAGGTCGGATCGAGCGCGGTCGATGACTACTATACCGGCATGTACGTCCGCACTACGAGCGGCACCGGCGGGGGCGGAGTAGGGGGCGCGGCGAACCAGGCCCGGAAGATCGTGTCGTACGTCGGCTCGACGAGGGTCGCTACGATCACGCCGGCCTGGGAGACGCAGCCGGGGGCTGACACGACGTATGACCTGCTCGCGACAGACGAGTGGGTGCAGGGCATGTATGAGCGGATCATGCTCGCGCTACCGACGGCGGCGCCGGATGCGGCCACGGGGCTCCCAGTGAGCAACGCGGGCGGGCTGGACCTGGATGCGATGGCAGCGGATGTAGCTGGGTTGGATGGAGCGGCGATGCGCGGAACGGACAGCGCGGCCCTCGCATCGGCGTGGACGGCGACGAGGGCCGGCTACGTGGACAACCTGAACGTTGGTGGGAACGTCGCGTCGTCTGCCGAGGTTACGGCGATCCAGAACAACACGCGCGCTGTTCGGGTGGTACCGCCGGTGTTGGAGCGGCCGGACTCCGGGAGCACTGCATTCCGGATCGAGCTTCTGCTGTACGACGAGACGGGCGGGATGGAAGCGCCGGACGCGGCCCCGACGATCTCGGTGGTCAACCAGGCAGGCACCTCGCGGGACGTGAATCTCGACTCGACCACGATGTCGCTCGTCAGCACGGGGCGCTACCGGAGCACCTACGGTGTCGCGAGTGACCACGCGATCGAGGAACTTATCGTGGCGTTCTCGGTCATTGAGGGCGGGGCCACGCGCATTTTCGCGAACCCGGTGCAGGTGGTGGACACGAGCGCGGTGGACTTCACTGCGGCCGACCGGACGAAGCTCGAACTCCTCGCGACAGACTACACGACCGCGCGGGCGGCGAAGATCGACAACCTCGACGTGGCGGTGAGCTCGCGGGGCACAAGTACCTTCGCAGGCGGTGCGGTTGCGAGCGTGACGGGCGACGTGGCGGGGAAGGTGGTTGGTGGTGGTGTGACCGCTCTCACCGGGACTGGTGTCCGCGCGGTGGACGCGAGCGGGAACGCATTGGCGACGGCGGCTGTGTGCACCGAGACTCGGCTCGCGGAGTTGGACGCGGCGAACCTGCCCACTACGACCGATGCGATCCTCGCGGACACGGGGACGGATGGTGTGGTAGTGGCGTCCCTGGCGGCGAACTCGATCACGGCTGCGGCACTGGCGGCGGATGCTGGCGTGGAGATCGGGAACGCCGTGGTGGCGATCAATCTGCTGACCGGCGCGGTGGACTACCACGCGGTAGCGCACAACACCGCGACGGTCGGCGCGCTTCTCTCAGCTATGCGGATGATCCTGGCGGGCGCGATGACCGCCCCTTCGGCGACGAGCAAGGCGTTCGCGGAGCCGGATGACACACCGGGGGTGACCCAGACTCACGCGGCTGACTACACGACACGCAGTGCGCTGGTGAGGACGTAGGGCGATGGCAGTAGCGCGACCGAGCACATTGGGATGGCCGCTGGTTGCCGCCGACTCGCATCGGCTGGCAACACTCGGCTGGGAGACAGGCGGGTATGTGCCAATCGGAGAGATACGCCTTCGGACGGCGGGCGCTGATGGCGGCTGGGTGACCGAGGGCGGTGACGGCGGATGGCGCACCGCGGGTGCCGATGGCGGGTGGGTAACAGAGTGAGGAGTGGTGAATTATGCCTGCAGTGAAGCCGATCCCAAAGGTGGTGCGGTATCGTGGTGATACAGCGCCACTGCCACGAACCCTCTACGATAGGGATACGGGCGCGGTCAAAGCACTCACTGGGGTGACCGAGATCATCCTGACCGTGCGCGATTACACTGAGGACGCAACCGTCATGCTAGAACGCAAGTACACGGATGACGAGATACGCATAGTAGACGCCGCCCTTGGCACTTTCGTGGTCCTGTGGGATGCCGATGAGATGGCGGGCCTGGTACCCAGCGAGCGCGGCTACGACTACGACATCGAGGTGACGTTCCCCGGTGACGAGGTTGGGGATGACGACCAGATACAAACCACAGAGAAGGGGAGGTTTGTCGTGAAGGCGGACGTGACCAGACCGGCCGTCTAGTCTAGCTAGGCAGCACCCCATCGTACTGGTAGCTGCTACACCAACGGTGGCGCTCAGCGCATACCTCACTTGTAACACCTGCTGCCAAGTACCTTACTAGCACTGGTATATCCTCTGCTAGTGGGCTGTCTGTCAACCAGCCTATCGCGGGGAAGACCCTTTCACCCGCAAGCCGCCGCCTTTAGGCGCGCGGTAGTTGACGCGGGGCAACGAGTGGTCTCTGCAACCAGAGCCGTGTCCTGCGTAGGCGAACGGAGGCAGCGTGAAGACCATCCGCAAGCGATTGGAGCCAACAGGCGGGGCCGACCCAAAGGTAAGACTCATCCCCATCGGTGACATTCACCTCGGTGCCCCTTGGTGCCGCGAGGACCTCCTGCGCGAAACGGTGGCTTATGCCGCGCGGGTGGGTGCATACGTCATAGGGATGGGCGACTATGCGGAGTCGGCGACTCGCACGAGCCAAGGCGACGGCTTCACCGAGCAGATTATGGACCTCGACGAGCAGATTACAACCCTGGCTGCGATCTTGAGTCCCATTCGTGAACGGTTCCTTGGTCTGGTTGGCGGGAACCATGGTCGGCGGACCCGCGAGCACGCCCGGTTCGACCAGGATCGGCTGCTGGCGAAACTCCTGGATGTGCCCTACATGGGCAAGGGCCAAGCAGCACTCATCCTGGCAGTCGAGAAGCAACTCTACCGTGTGCACTTCTGGCACGGCAAGTCGGGTGCGATGACGCTCGGTGGCAAACTGAACGCTGCCATGCGCGGCGGCAAGAACATGCAGTGCGATGTATCCCTTATGGGTCATGTCCATGACATCATCGTGGGGTCGGAACTGATGATGACGCCCGACCCGACCCATGGTGTGAACGAACGCAAGAAGACCTACGGCTGCACGGGCGGCTTCTACCGATGGTGCGACTCCTATGCCGAGGAATACGGCTATCCGCCCGGCAAGGCCGGTGTGCTGAAGATCGAGTTGTTCGCGAACCGGTGGGACATCCACGTGAGCGAGTAACCAGAAGTCTGCAAACAAGCGAGCCCGCTCCTATACAGGAGCGGGCTCGTTGGTACCCCCTGATAGCAGCGAAGCCCGCCGAGCACCATACGCGGCGGGCTTCGACCCCGGCCGCAAGCGGCAGGGGGGGGAACCAGTGCGGCCACCCGAAGACGGCCGCTAGGCCCGCCGTCTTGCGATGGGCGGGGTTAGGAGGTCGGGCCTACCCCTCGGATGAGCCGAGTCTCGGTCCCCTCCTGGTGGTGCCCGGCGCGTCCGCCGGTTGGTGCAAAGCCCCGTCAGAGGCTGGTCGAGCCGGCGTGTCCGACGGGGAGCAAGTGGCGCAAGCGTGCCGCTGCCCGGTGGGTTTGTCCCTGGCAAGGAGAACCCCACAACACGGCACGCCGCGCCGCCGAAGGCCGAAACCTTCCACCTCCGCATAAGCGGATTGATAAAAGTATACACCCGCCACCCCCAATCGTCAAGAGGCCCCTCCCCCGTAGTCGCCCGACCCATCGTAGAAAATAGTTGTCAGAAACTGCGTCCGCGCGCTTGCGTCCTCCTGGTGCAATATGCTACCATGGGCATATTAGGACAGGGGAAGGCGGGTGGGTGCGATGCAGACGCGCGAATGGGCACCGGATAGCGGGGCGGCGAGCATCCTTTACCTCAAGCGGCGACCACTGGTGAATCCGGTTGACCGGATCGAGAGAGGTGGCTTGCGGGCAGGAGGGACACACCGGTCAGGCACCCCAGGGGAACAGTTGGGACGACCACGGGAGCGTTAGGGAAGGAGGGTACGGACGCATGGAGCAGCAGGGAGAGGCGACACAGGACACGATCCCACAGGACCTCACCAAGAAGGAGATTCGCAGTATCTGGCCCATGCCGCGTTGGATCATTGATGCGGCGAGCCAGGACGGCACGCTGGTGCACGTGGGACGCACGCAGACCGGCAAGAGGGGCAAGCCCGCCAACCTGTTCAGCAGGGCATCGGCAGAGGCGCTGGCGGCTGCGTATGAGTCAGCAAAGGCGCAACGGAAGTCCGGGTAAGAGAGAGTGCCACGTTCACAGAGCGAGCCGAAGATAAAGAGAGCGCCAGGACCACGGAGCGAGCCGTCAAAGTTGAGGGTACCAGTTAGGCAGAGCGAGCCAAAGCTAGGGACAGTGCCATGGATTCGGAGCGAGCCAACATTGTTGAGGGCACCATATAGCTAGAGCGAGCCGCCGGTCGGGAGAGCACCCAAACCCCCGAGCAAGCCAGAGCCTAAGACTGTACCAAGGCGTGAGAGTGAGCCACTGCAGGGCGAGAGAACCATTGACAATGAGCAAGCCGGTAGTGTGAGGGGACCATAAACAACGAGCGAGCCCTATTCGGGGAGAGTACCATTCCGAGCGAGCCACCGATGTTGTGCGCGCCGACAACCAGGAGTGAACCACACCGAACGACCGTGCCGTGATCTACGAGTGGGGGAGCCAGCAACAGTGAGCGTACCAAACTGAGGAGAGCGAACCGAATCCCCGGAGAGCACCACATCTTAGGAGTGATTCCCAGAGAGGGGAAGCACACAATGTGGGGAAGGCACAAGCAAGATTGTGAGGTCTGCGGCGGTAAGGTGTGGGCGCGGTGCGGGTTCTGTGGGCACAGCCCCGAGATGATCGAGGAGGCGCGGCAAGCGGAACGGGCGGTTGAGGAAGACGCGCGGGCGCGGGGCATCGTGTCGTGGGGTAGTTGTTCCCAAGACTACAAGCGGTTCTGCATCGGTATCACAACGACATGCCCGTCATGTGGGTGCGCCAATACAGAGGCGCACAACCTGTGGCCGCTGGGGGCGGGCTGTATGACCCTCAACCCGTTTGTTGTCTTCTGTCAGAATGGCGACTGTGGGAACAACAGGAGCGCCAAGTGGCCAGGGTACGGCATTCTGGTCGCTTTCTACGATGGCAACATCCGCGGGTATTGTACGATGGACAGCCTCTATCCTCGTATCTGCCAACACCCACGCTTTGAGGGAGGGGACTTGGCCGCCGGGCAGAGCGCACGAACACCCGCAGAACTGTCAACCGAGGCCATGGCATTTGCGGCAGGGAACTGTCGCCTTTAGGCGTACAGAGGAATGCCGCATCCTCCTTTTGGTGCTTGACAATCACTCCTATATGGAGTCATATATCACTATGACACGAACGGTGCAAGTCACCCTGAACCCAACCTCCGAGCAGGCACCCGCCCTGGCGGAAACCTCACGGTGCTTCACCGAGGCTTTCAACCACGTCTGCGCCTGCGGGTGGACTAACGACGAGAAGAACGGGGTGACCCTGCACCACCTTACCTACTTCCCGCTGCGCGAGCAACTCCCCCGGCTGAACTCCGACCTGGTTTGTTCGGCACGGGTCAAGGCTACCGAGACGCTGAAGAGCGTGTTTGCCCGCGCCAAAGCCAAATGCAAAGCGGGTCAACCTCACTCTTCCGCCTGTCCGCCGCGCTACAACGTCAAGACGTTCAAGGTTAGTTGGGAAGACTCTTTTGTGCGTCTCTCTACAACCTCGGGCCGCATGACTATCCCGTTCGTCGTTCCGCAGTATGCCACCAAATACATCGGTGGTCGTGTACTTAGTGCTGATCTCATCGAACGCAACGGACACTGGCGCTTGCACATCGCGGTCGAGTTGCCCACGCCGACCTTTGCCCACACACCCGAGGTCGTTGGCGTGGACCTGGGTATTGCGCGTCCAGCAGTTACCTCCACCAACCGGTTCCTCGGAAGTCGCCACTGGAAGCGAGTTGAAGCCCGCACCCTGAACCTGCGCCGTACCCTGCAGGCCAAAGCCACAAAGTCTGCCAGGCGCCACCTGACACGTGTCCGACACCACCAAGCCAACTTCCGGCGCGACTGCGACCACGTTCTGTCGAAACAGATCGTCGCGGCCGTAGAGCCGGGCGGAACTGTTGTCCTCGAAGACCTCTCGCATATCCGCTCTCGTATCCGTCTTCACCATGGGGCGCAATCCCGTCGCTTGCATGGATGGTCGTTTGCACAACTTCAATCGTTCGTCGCGTACAAGGCAGAGGAGAAAGGTCTGACGGTGGCGCTAGTCAATCCAACGCATACCTCACAGGCATGTTCCTCCTGCAGGCACACCGCCCGTAACAACAGGCGGTCGCAGTCTGCATTCGAGTGCCGCAAGTGCGGGTTCTCACTTAATGCAGACTTGAACGCTGCCCGCAATATAGCTGCCAAGTACCTTACTAGCACTGGTATACCCTCTGCTAGTGGGCTGTCTGTCAACCAGCCTATCGCGGGGAAGACCCTTTCACCCGCAAGCCGCCGCCTTTAGGCGCGCGGTAGTTGACGGCGGCAGGTTTCCTTTTCCCCATGCGCTAGAGACAAGTCGATATCCCAGAGAGGAGAAGCACGTGGCCACGAAAACAGAGAGGGTCCTCGCACGAGTTCAAGGGCAAGTTGACAAGATCATGGCTGCGGCCGAGTCGCTAGAGGCAGGCCAGGCCAGGTTCCTTGTCGATAACTACTATGCTGTCCAGGATGTCCGCATCGCCTGTGCCGCGCAGGAACGCAGCACGGAGGCAAGCGTGCCCATCTTGGCCTATACGGGCAAGCTCATGGCCATGGTGGAGGACGGCATCCGCGACCTCCTGCACGAGTATGCCAAGGGGCACAGGGCGGGCCGTTGGGCCTTGAGTATCTGCGGGATCGGCCCCGTGATTACCGCCGGGCTGCTGGCACACATCGACATAACGAGGTGCCAGACCGCAGGCGCTGTCTGGCGGTTCGCGGGCCTCGATCCGAGCAAGAAGTGGATTGGCCGTGACGGTGCCAAGGCGCTTGTCAAGGAGACGCTTGCTAGAGCCTCTGGCAAGGTGTCTGTGGAAGACGTGGCGGCACTGGCGCTACGCACGGACAACAGGTTGGAGACCGTGTTGGCATGGATGACGCCACCCGCTCAGACCGAGCCCAAGCTGGACGCTGAACACCTGGCGGCGGCGTTAGCTAGGCGTCCATGGAATGCGCGATTGAAGGTGCTGTGTGCGTTCAAGATCGGCGAGTCGTTCGTGAAGACACAGAACTCTGCCGACGACACCTACGGGAAGGTGTACGCACAGAGGAAGGCCGAGGAGGTAGCGAGGAACGAGGCTGGCGGCAACGCCGAACTGGCTGCGCGCATCCTGACGGAGAAGTCCTACAGGGGGGAGACGACGGCTAAGAAGATGCTGGAGAGCGGCAAGCTGCCGCAAGCCCAGATACACGCGCGGGCACGGCGCTATGCCGTCAAGCTGTTCTTGGCCCACTACTTCGAGGTGGCTTATGAGTGCTACCACGGGCAGAAGCCACCGAAGCCGTATATCCTCACGCAGCCTGGTCACGTGCACTTTGTGTCTGTCCCGTGTTGGCCAGTGCCATAATGCAGGACTGGGTATGCTCTGCCATGTGGGGTCATGCAGTGTGGGGCGGGGCGCCGTAGGGTTAGGTTGGGTGCTGTTGGGTACTGCGGGGCAGGCGGTGTATGGCGTGGTTGTGTCGTGCTCTGTTGGGCGTTGTGGTGCGATGTGATGTTTGGCGTGGCTGGTATTGTGCTGTGTAGGTAGATCACACAAGAGAGGGAGACCTATCTAATGGCGGCAACGAAGCAACAAGAGACGCAGGTAGTCGTAGAAATTCCACGGTTGAAGATTGAGCGTGTGACATTTCAGATTCGGGGTCTGTCTCCAGGTTTGATTGTCCACAAGTACTCAGAAAAGATACAGAAGGAGATACAGGATAAACAGCAGGGCAAGGCCAAGCAGGCCAAGGCCCCGCGCATTCCCGAGCAAGAGGCCACCGACGCTCGGTATCTCCTTGACAATCCGCGCGTGTCGCCTGGCTCGGCAAGTGCCCAGTTTCACGCATCGCCCGTTTTACTCAG
>ERZ1292629.337-Hain-H43-01um-R1-337-length-49330-cov-6_pt1 | contig 49330 bp, 53 predicted proteins | sample MGYA00564399_ERZ1292629 | MGnify/ENA primary metagenome ERZ1292629 (study PRJEB36523, sample SAMEA6512636) | groundwater metagenome | collected 2019-01-08 | study: AquaDiva: Metagenomics assemblies of 32 groundwater samples
TGATAGCGTTTGTGGCGGCGGCGGGGGCGATGTTCGGCAGTTTATTTTATTCGGAGATTGCGGGATATGAGCCGTGTAAGCTGTGCTGGATACAGAGGGTATTTATGTATCCGCAGGCTTTTATATTAGGAATGGCGCTGTGGGTAGGAGAGGGAAGAAGGATAGCGAAATACGCGATAATGCTGTCGGGGTTGGGAGCGGTGGTGGCGGCTTTTCATTATTATGAGCAGGTGACGGCGTCGCTTTTGGTGCCGTGTTCGGCTATCGGATACGCGGTGTCGTGCACGGAGAAGTTCTTTATGAGTTTTGGATATATTACGATTCCCATGATGGCGCTGACGGCGTTTGGGTTGATTATAGTGGGGAGTTTGGCGGCAAGACAGGAATGATTTTGTTATTTACTTGACCGCGCGGGAATTTTTATTAAAGAAAAGAGAGTTTGACAAGAAAAAAGATGAGGTTTAGAATATGAGCAGTAGTGTTGAAAAAAATTAAATAAGGGAAGGGGAGGAAGATGAAAATAGCACAGACGTTTCAACAGTTTTTGGCGAATAAGTTGAATCCAGACAGCCAAATAATAAGAGCAATTAATGGGAGAGTAGTACATAAGGGGATTAAGGAGTTGAATTTGAAAGATCATAGGACGGAAGGGGAACAACCTTTCAAAAATACTTTAATTCGTTTAGAAACTATGGAAGTGCCGTCAATGTGTAAAGAAAATTTTGAATTGAATTTTAAAAATGAGGCAATGAAGACGTTGGAAAATATGGGGGAAGTGGAAGAATGGGCGCGGGAATTTTTTGGAAAAGAAAGCGAGATAGAAGTAACATCAGAATATATAGCGGGAACCACAAGTAACGGAGTGGGTAGGTTTTCAGCTAATGTAAAAAATAATGAGGGGTTATATGTTGTGAATATATCCATTCATTTCGGTTTAAATCCAACGCTGTTTTGCACCATTATCACCATTTTCAAATGTCTTGATTTGAAAAGCGCCTTGTGAGGCGCTTTTGTTTTATCGTAGCCCTTCGATAAACTCATGGTATAAATAATTGTATTTCTTTATATAAAAGAGTTAATAGAGGGGTCGAGGGTGGGGCGGCCGCCCTCAAGTTGAATGGTTTTGATAAGGAGGCGGCTGTCGGGGGAAAGTTCGGATTTGAGAAGTTTTAGCCGCTTAAAGCGGGGTTTTTCACTGCTATCGGTGAAGGTGGGAGAGCGGTCGGGGATCATAACAAAGACGCCGGGCTCGGGATTGAGGGCTAAAATTTTATGGTGGATGACTGAAGATAATTTAGCGTCTCCGGCTAAGGCGGCTTTTAAATCCGGAAGCTCCACGCGGCCGTTTTCGGAGGTTAGTTTTTTAGTGAAGGTAGCTAAGGCATGATCCTGGAAAGAGGGATGTAATTTACCCTCAAAAAAAGGAGTTAGATTTTCCGCTAATAAGTAGCCGCCTAATTCGGCCAGTTTTTTCTCTACTTCCGGATAAGGGAGGCCGGCTATATCCACGTCTTTTTGGGCCAAAATTGGCCCGTGGTCCATTTTTTCGTCCAAAATGTAGATTGATACCCCCGAACGGGAAAGGCCGTCTAAAATGGCTCCTTGAATGGGGGAGGCACCGCGGTATTTAGGCAGGAGGGAGGGGTGGAGGCCGATAGTGCCTAAACGGGGAAGAGAGATGATTTCTTCGGGGAGAATTTTGGCGTAGGCGGTGACAATGAAAAAATCGGGGGATAATTTTTTGAGGTCGGAAATGATGTCGGTCGGGTTTTCCGGCTGGAAGACGGGAAGGCCGGCGGCGACGGCTAATTTTTTAATAAGGGGGTCGGTTAAGACCTTATTGCGGCCGGCGGGGCGGGCGGGGCCGCAAACAACAGCCGCGGGCGGGAGATTGGTTTTGATAAGTTTTTCCAAAACGATGGCGGCAAAGTTGGGAGAACCGAAGAAGATGTATTTCATGATAATTTTCAATTACTAATTTTCAATTTTCATTTGAAGAAGTTTACTTCCGCCGAGTGGGCGGAGTAAACTTTTTATTTTAGCCGACGAGGGGACTGGAATCTTTAATGTCTTTAAGGGAATAGACGCGGGAGGCGCGGTCGGTGAAGAGAATACCATCTAAATGGTCAAGTTCGTGTTGAAAGATACGGGCTAAAAATCCTACAGTTTTGATTTTTACAGCGCGGCCATTTTTATCCTGCGCGGCGAGAGTGATTTTGATGTCGCGAGAGACGTCGCCGAAAAGATTGGGAATAGAAAGACAGCCCTCGGTTTCCACGGCAGTTTTACCGGATAGTTTTTTAATAACAGGATTAAAGAGAGTATAGAACTTAGGACGACCACGACCAGAAGGAAGTTCGGCGATGAAGAAGCGAAAAGGGATACCGATTTGAACAGCGGCTAAACCGACGCCGCTTGCGAAACGCATAAGGCGGCGCATTTCAGAGAGGGTTTGATTCAGTTCACGCGCAGACATGGAGCTAAAAACAAAGGGCGCGGCAGGCGTACGGAGAAACTTTTCTTCAGCGCGATTATTTACGGTCAGGATTTTCATTAAAAATGAAAAGTTGAAAAATTAAAAATCAAAATGACAGATAAAAAAATTAAAATGGGGGAAATAAGATATTTTGTTATAATAACAGTATTTTATTTTTTAGTCAAATCGCCGGGAGTGGATTTTGGTTTAGAGGTGGCGGCACGCATAAAGTAGGCGCCTTTATTTTTGATGCGGCGGTTGTCGCCGACACGGCGAGCGAGAGCAAGAAGGGCGTCAGCATCGCCAACTTTCGCCATTTTAATGTAAAGCGATTTGTGTTTTTCGTCGGCCAGGTGCATAGCAATTTCCAGGCCAACAAGTTGGAAACGTTTATAGACGCGCGAGCGGCGGCCGCGTTCTTTAAGCGCGGCGATAAATTTGCCGGCAGACACCTTTTTCATATAGAGATTATATGTTAGAAAATGACGAATTACCAAGAAGAGGAAGATAGATTTTCCCCCGTTTTCGCGAGGACTAAAAGCCGCAGGAATGACAGAGGTAAGAGAGAGAGGATGCTTTATTTGAGAAAAACGGTTTATTATAATATACTTCTAAATTATGACGGAACTTGATTCTAAGGGGCGGAAAATGAAAATAGCGGCGGCGGTTATCGGGGTAGCGGCGCTGGCTGGCGTTATTTTTTATGCCGGAATATATATCGGAAGACTTACCCCTAAAGAGATAGTCGTTACCGGTATTGCCGACACGACCGGAAAGGAGGGCGGCAACATTAACTTCAATCTGTTCTGGGAAGCGTGGAATATAGTCAAGGAGAAACATCTGGAGGGGGATAAGATTACCAATCAGAACCTGCTTTACGGTTCCATGGCCGGATTAGTGGGAGCGTTTGACGATCCGTATTCTGTATTTTTGCCGCCGGAAGATTCACAGAAATTTCAGGAAGATGTGGGGGGAAACTTTGGGGGAGTGGGGATGGAGATAGAAGTTAAAGATGGCAAATTGTTAGTGGTTGCGCCTCTGGCGGGAACGCCGGCGAGCGAAGTGGGGATAAGAGCGGGCGACTATATTTTGAAAATTGACGATGAGACAACGGATGGTTTAAGTGTGGACGAGGCGGTAAAAAAAATAAGAGGAGAGATAGGAACAATGGTAAAACTTTTGGTAGCCAGAAGCGCATGGCCGGAGCCGAAAGAAATAGCCATAAAACGTGCCAATATACAGGTGCCGACTTTAGAGTGGGAGATGAAAGGAGACGCGGCTTACATAAAACTGATGAGTTTTAACAACAATACCATTCCACTTTTTTACGAGGCGATGTTAAAGTCGCTGTTTTCGGGAGCGAAGGGTATGGCGCTGGACTTACGCGACAATCCGGGCGGTTTTCTGGAGGTGGCGACGCGTCTGACCGGCTGGTTTGTTCCTAACGGCGAGGTGGTGGTAAGCGAAGAGTTCCGGTCCGGAGAGCGAAATGAATTTAGGGCATCGGGTAATGAGGCGCTGGTTAATTTTCCGGTGGTAGTTTTAATAAACAAAGGGTCGGCGTCGGCAGCAGAAATTTTAGCCGGAGTATTGAGAGATTTGAGGGAAGCGCCGCTGGTGGGGGAGTCGACTTTCGGCAAGGGAACAGTGCAGGAATTGGAGCCGCTGTCAGACGGGTCGCTGGTTAAAATAACGGTAGCGCACTGGGTACTGCCGAGCGGAAAGGTAATCGGCAAAGAGGGGATAGAGCCGGATATTGAAGTCAAGATAACTGAAGAAGACATTAAAGCCGAGCGGGACCCGCAGTTGGAGAAGGCGCTGGATATTTTAGAAAAAAAGATTGCCGAAGGAAAATGAAAATTATTTTAACGGCGGATATAAAGAAGTTGGGACGGCGAGATGATATAAAACAGGTGGCGGACGGATACGCGCGCAATTATTTAATTCCGAGAGGGCTGGCAAGAGCGGCGGGGGCGGCGGCAATAGCGGAAGCCGAAGAGCGGCGGAAGAGGGTAGTGATAGAAACGGAGAAAAAAGCGCGAGAGGCGATGAATTTAGTAAAAGAGTATGAGGGCAAAAAATTTGTTATCAGGGTGGCGGTGGGGAAGAAAGGAGAGTTATTTGGCTCTATAGGGAAAAAAGAAATCGGCGCGGCTTTAGGAGTGCCGAGCGAGACGGTAAAAATAAAAGAGCCGATTAAGGCAGTGGGGGAGTATGAGGTGGAAATACAGTTTTCTCCAGAAGCGTCAGCAAAGGTGATTATAGAAACAGCGGCGGAAGAAAAATAAGAGTGTTGTTAATAATATAAATATGGCGGTAATCAAGAAAAAAATTTGGCCAGAATATTTTGAGGCAGTTGATTCCGGAAAGAAGAAGTGTGAACTTCGCTTAAATGATTTTGACATCAATGAAGGCGATACACTGGTTTTAGAAGAATGGGACCCTGAAACGAAGGAATATACGGGAAGAAAGACAGAAAAGAAGGTAACTTATGTGGGCAGATTTAAGATTGATAAACTTTTCTGGCCGGAGGAAGAGATAAGGGAAAAGGGGATACAGATTATTTCGCTGGAATAATTTCCCATAGACGCAAAAATAAAAACAAGAAGTAAGTTTAGCGGACGCTGACGATGGTGGAGCGGCAGCGTTGGCCGTTAAAACGAGTGAAGGTTTTATCTTCAAATTGAACCGAGCCGGAGATAGCCGCGTAAAGAGTGTCATCCGCGCCGCGATGGACATTGCGGCCGACGCGGTATTTTGTGCCACGCTGGCGGATAATAATTTCTCCAGGCTGGACAAGCTGACCGTTTTGGCGTTTTACACCTAAGCGTTTGGAGGCGGAATCGCGGCCCAGTTTAGATGAGCCGCCTTGTTTAGTATGGGCCATAGAAAATTAAAAATTTAAAAATCAAATATTAAAGTGACAATTAAAAATCTAAAAATTATGGGTACATGATAGCGGAAGGGGAGGGGAAAGTCAAGAAATGAGTAAGAGGAACAGTAACTAGTAAATAGTAACTAGGGAAGAATTATGAATTACGAGATATAATGAATAAATGGAGATAAAAGAGAGGGTAGGGGATATATGGAGAAGAAGGAAGGTGGAGATAGTGATGTTTTTTCTGTTTTTTGTGGCGACAACGGCGGCGTTCGCGCTGGGGTATATTTACGCTACGCAGTATGAACCGATTCCGATTGTGATAGAGAAGTGCTCACAATTATAGGTAGCCGAGGCGGCGGAGGAGAAATTCATGTTCCCATTCCCAAAGCCGTTTAGCGGCCAAGAAGGCATCAAAATCACTTATGACGGGGGAGGAGGCCTCTTTAAGTTCGGCTATACCTTGCGTGTCACTCCAGACGTGTTCCTCTTTTTTACAAAGGCCGTTGCGGGGGCGGGGGGGAGAGGAGATCTTTTCCCGTCCGCCTTTAAAGCGGCGAGTGGAACCGCAGTTGAGACAGGTAGCCATCTGGTCAAGACGCAAGATCCAGCGGGTAGAGAGGTTGGGATAGGCGTCTTTTAAGGCGTCAAAATAGGCGGCGGTTTGCAGGTCGTAGTCGCGATAGATGGCTTTGGAAGTTTTAATGTCTAGGATACCGAAGCGGCCATCTAAATTTACCAGAGCGTCAACGGTGCCAGAGTAGCGGAAATCAGGATGAACAATTCTTTTTTCAATAAGTTCCGGATAGGCCTCAAGGCGGTGTTCGGAGAGGAAACGCCGGAAAGCATCTACGGCGGGGCGAATAGAATCAGCAATGTCCGGTTCCTGGCCGACTAAAATTTTTTCTACGGCGGCGTGGACAAGGGTGCCTTCGCTGGCGGATTGCTCTTTAATTTTTTCGCCGTTTTCCCAGCCGACCGCAGAATAAAACCGGTAGAGTGCCGGTTTTGATTTGATGTCTACGATTTTAGTAACTCGCGGATACCACTGCCCGTCAATAACGTGTCCAGCGCTATCACGAAATTCGTCTACGTTTGAATAGAACATATCAACTAAAATTAGAATTACTAGAATGACTAATAATGGGGAAAAAAGAAGAAAGGTTAAATAAAAATAGAGATGACGGAAAGCATACCGAAGATAATAGCGAACCAGGCGAAACTTATACGGCGGGCGAGGCGGAGCAGAAGGTGGATGGTTAAGAGACCGAAGATAAAGGAAAGGGCGAGCCCGATTAAGGCAGGGAAGTTGAAGATAAGGCCGTTTTTAAGATTGAGGATGATATTGCCGCCTAAAACAATCGGCAAGCTCATCAGAAAACTTAAACGGAGAGCGGCTTGGTCGTCTAAACCGCGCAAAAGCAGGCCGGCGACAGTGATGCCGGAACGGGAGATGCCAGGCAGAGCAGAGAGGCTCTGCAGAATTCCTAAAATGACGGAATCAGCGATGGAGACGGATTCCTCGGGGCGAGCGCCGCGAGAACGGACAGTTAAGCCCAAACCGCCGGTGATAAGAAGAAGAAGCCCTATAATCAGCGTAATAACTTTAGGGGAAGTGGCGAGGAGAGTGTCGACCGCCAATGTTAGGAGACCAATACTGAAACCTCCAGAAAGAAATGTTAGGAGACCAATACCGAAACCTCCAGAAAGAATAGTGGAAATAACTAAAAAAACAATGACGCGCCGGTCAGCAGAAGGGGATTGACGAAAGTGAAAAAAGGAACGAGTAAGGCGCAGAACGTCGCGGCGGAAATAAATAAGAGCGGCCAGAAAAGTGCCGAGATGGAGAAAGAGAGCGAGAGAAAAAGTATCTTGGAACGAGAAACCATCCTGGGAAAAGAAAGTTAGTTTGGTTAAAAATATAATACCTTCCGAGCTGATGGGCAGCCATTCGGTTAAGCCCTGGATGATGCCTAGGACAGCATATTCAAACATATAGATAAGTATAAAGTCTATAAAGTCCAAAGTCCATAAAGTAGAAATTGTAAATGTGAAAGAAAAATACCAATCCCCCACGGGGGTCGGTGGGGGAGAGGAACCTGCGCTATAAGATGGCGCGGGAATTATTAATTACTAATTTCTAAATAATGAAGATAATTTACTCCGCCTAAGCGGAGTAAATCTTGAATATATTAATATAAGGATAACGGGTTCACGTCTGTAAAATGACGGCGGGGGAGAGAGGGTTGTAGTGTCGCACAAGGTAGATTTTGCGACATATTACCTATTTAGTTACTAAAAGAGGCCGATTAAGGACTGGTAGATAATAACAAACAACTGTCCTAAGGCCTTAATCATGAGGATAAGTCCTTGACCGAATGGTTGAATCACTTGTTCTATGACGGTGGAGATGAAATTACTTTCCATATTGATAAATTATCAGCCGGAGGAAGGAAGATAATCAAACGGGTTTAGAGGCGCGCCGAAGGGCATAGGGCCGCAGTAACGGCTGGCGCCCATATAAAAGGTCTGGCTGGCATAAATAGTAAAATGGAGATGGGGACCAGTGGAAAAACCGGAGTTGCCGGAATAACCGATTAGGTCTCCCCTATTCACTTTCTGGCCGACGGAAACCAGCGGGCGGGAAAGATGAGCGTAGAGAGTTGTTAAGCCGTCTTCGTGTTTAATGACGATAAATTTGCCATAAGCGCCGCGATAACAGAAACGATCTTGGTCGCCAATAGCAGCGACAGTCCCCTCTTCAGATGAAAAAATAGGGGTGCCGGAGGGAGTGCCGAAGTCAAGGCCATTGTGAAAGCCGCTTTTGTAAGCGCGGCCGGCAAAAGCGGTGCGGCCATAGCCCTGGGTGATAAATTTGGAAATCAAACCGGAGAGGCGGAGAGGCAGATTAATTTGGCCGGTAGGCAGAGTGTTTGGGTCAAGGGCGTCGGCGAGGCGGCGTTCAATGTCTTCAATTTCTTTTTCAATTTCGGCGCGTTGTTCCTCCAGTTTGGAAAGCTCGCGAGAATATTCGCCGGCCTGCTGGCGAGTCAAGGAAAGAAGGCGCTGGCGTTCCTGGGTTTGGTCTTCCACAATCGCTTTCCGGTATTTGAAATTCTGGTTTTGAAGCTCAACTTCATTTTTTTTAGCAGTGCGGCCGACGCGCTTTTCGTTCAGATTATCACGAAGGATTTTTAAATTATTGGATTCTATTTGCAGCTGGTTATTGAGTTCAAGAAGCGTTTGCATACTGTCTATACTTTCGCTTAAGTTGCGGCTTTTAAGGAGAGTCAAAAAAACACTTTCGTTGTCCTGAAACTGGATTTCGCGCAAAATATCCATAAGCGAGGCATTTTTATCGGTGATGTCGCGCTCAATATCCGTGATGTCACTGTTAATGGAATTTATTTCTAACCCCAGTTTATCTATAGAGATCTCGGCGGAGCGAATACCTAAGTTCAACTGATTGATGTTCTTACCGAGACGATTAACTTCTCCCTCTATACTCTGGCTTTGAGTTTGAGTTTCCTGGAGGTTGCCTTGAGTTTCTTTTATTTTCTGCTCAATAACAAAAAGCTCCTGATTTTTGTTTTCAACCTGGTTTTTTAAGTTATCGGCGGCGGCGAAAGACAGAGGCGTCAAAATAAAGGAAAGCAAAGTTAAAATAGCGGTGGTGATATAAAATTTGTGGAGCGAGAAAGGCATAATAAATCATTAGGAAGAAAGCTGGCCCAGTTTGGCAATCGCAATCTCCAAGCGGCGGACAGATTCCCGGGGGCCGAGAGCGAAAAAGATGTCTAACGGAGGCGGAGAATTCTTTTGTCCGGACAGCGCTACCCGCAGAGGCCAGAATACCTCTCCCCTACCCAACTCCTGGGAAAGAGCGACAATTTTTTCTTCCACATACTGCGGGTCGCCGCCGACAATTTCCAAACTGCGATTCAAGCTCTCGCGGGCGATGGCCTTATCCATTTCTTTCCATAAAAGCGTCTCCGGCGGATAATCGGGCAGTTCAAAAATAAAAGCGGCTTGTCCTTTAATGTCGGCGAGCGTTTTGAGACGTTCTTTTTCAATATGCGCGGCGCGGCGCAAGCGGTCTTTTTCCTGCCGCCAATTTTCGGGAACAAAGGGCAGAACGGCTTCTAAGAGGTCATCATCCGACAGCTGTTGGATGTAGTGGGCATTGAGCCAGTCAAGTTTACTTTGGTTGATGACAGCGCCGCCTTTTTGCACCCGTTCCAGAGAGAAACCATCAACAAGTTCGGAAAAGGAAATAAGCTCGGCGCCGTCCCCTTCCGGATGCCAGCCAAGAAGAGTTATGAAGTTGACGAGGGCGGCCGGTAGATAACCCGAGGCGCGATAAGCAGAGACGGACTCAAGAGTGGTATCGCGTTTGGACAATTTGCCGCCGTGCGGAGAAAGCAGGAGCGGCAGATGGGCGTAAATCGGCGGCGAAAAACCGAGAGCATCGGCGATTAAAATCTGACGGGGGGTGTTGGAGATATGGTCCTCGCCGCGAATAATATGGGAGATCTTCATATCAAAGTCGTCAACAACAACGGCGAAGTTGTAGAGAGGGGTGTCTAAATCCTTGGCAATCGGAAAGTCGCCGATGAGATTGGCGTCAAAAGTGACTTTGCCGCGTATAATATCGTGGAAAGAAATATCGCGCTCCGGAGTTTTAAGACGGATAAGTTGCGGATGGCGACCGTCGGGAGGAGTGGCGCGGCACCGGCCGGAATATTTGGGAGAAAGGCCCTGACTCATCATATCCTCCCGCTCGGCGGCCAGTTCTTCTTTGGAACAGTAGCAGTAGTAGGCAAGGCCGTCGGCAAGAAGTTTTTCTAAATGACGATGGTAGAGTTCTTTCCTTTCGCTTTGGCGGACAATGGGTTCGTCGGGAGTAATACCAAGCCAGGCAAGGCCAGAGATAATTTCTTCTTCATATTCGGGGCGGGAGCGTTCGCGGTCGGTATCTTCAACGCGGATAAGGAAAGAGCCGCTATGCTGGCGGGCGAAGAGAAGGTTAAAGAGCGCCGTGCGGGCAGTGCCGATATGAAGAGGGCCAGTTGGTGAAGGCGCTAAACGCACCCGCACCGGCTTTTTTTCGTGTGTCATTACCGTTATTGTACCATAAAAGGCGTCAATTCACCATAATTTGACAAAAATAGAAAGGGTAAAAAAGATGGACGAAAAACATCGCCACGTAATATCAAAAAAAAGTTGGAGTGGTGAAAACCTTTGTAGTTGTGGGGTTGAGATGTGCCAAAACTACAATAGCCCGGGGAAGAAGGTATGGTGCAACTTGGAAAAGGGGCATCCTGGTCTCCACTGCAATAATTGGGTTAATCCTCCGTGCTATTGGGAGGATCCAATTCGCCCAAAGGTGAAAAGTTAAAATAATTTTTTTATGACGATATTTGGTCCCCGTGGATATTACACGGGGATTATTTTTTATTAAAATAAATTAGTTAAGAAAGGGCGAGGCGGATGATTTCGTTGGCGAGAATCTGGTCGGCGTGCGGTTTGAAAAAGGCGGCGGAGGCGGCGGACATTTTAGCGGCGCGTTCTTTATCGCCTAAAATTTTATTCAACTGGACGGAAAAGACATTACTTAAGAGATTGGTTTCTTCAAGAACAATGCCGGCGCCGGCGGAGGCGAACTCGTTGGCGTTGTAGCGCTGATGGCCGCCGGCGGAACGCGGCAAGGGAATGAGAATGGCCGGTTTGCCGAAAGCGGCGATTTCAAAAATTCCGCCGGCGCCGGCGCGGGAGATGATAATATCGGCGGCGACCAGCGCTTCCTTAAGGTCTTTTTGGAAATAAGCAATCAGATGGTAACGGCGGCGAAGATCTTCCGACAGGTCGGCGGCGACAAAGGTAAGCTCGCCTTTGGCAGTACTAAAGTTGTTGATGCCGGTCTGGTGTAAAATCTGGAATTGGCGAAGAAGAGCGGGCGACTCCTTGATAAAAAAGTCGTTTAAGGCCTCCGCTCCTTGAGAACCGCCGAGAATGAGGATAAGCGGTTCATCGGGATGAAAACCCCAGTAGCGTTTAGCGAGCTTTTGGTCATCGCGATTTAAGAGCAGGTCTTCCCGGACAGGATTGCCGACAACAGAAACGGAGCGACCAGCGAAGAAAGGGGTGGCGGCGTCAAAAGCAAGGCTGACGCGGCGGGCGAAACGGGCGGCCAGCCGGTTAGCGAGTCCGGGAACGGCGTCGGACTCGTGAATGATAATGGGAACGCGATAAAAGGCGCCTGCTAAGACAATTGACACGGAGCCGGAGCCGCCTTTGGAAAAAATAACGTCCGGCATAAAAAAATACATCTTAACCAGCGATTGGATAAGGCCGATGATGAGACGGAAAGGTTCAAAAAAATTAAGCGGGGAGAAGTAGCGCCGCCATTTACTCTCCGTAATAGAGGAAACGGAAATACCATAACCCTCCAGCATGGTCCGGTAAGAACCGGGAGAGCCGAAAAAGCGAATATCGGCTTCCAAACTGCTGCGGCGAGAAGCGTCAAATATTTTTTGAGCAACGGCAATGAGCGGATAGATATGGCCGCCGGAACCGCCGCCCGTTAAAGCGATTCTGATTTTTTTCATCTTCTATGAATAGTTTTATTATAGCAGAATTATAAATTTATGACTGGATTCCAGCTTTCGCGGGAACCCGCCCAACGGAGTTGTTCGGGCAAGTGACAGAGGAGAAAGAGCAGGAATAACGAAAGATAGTGAGGATGGAAAAAGTTAGTAGGAGCGGCGGGAGATGTTGAGCATCAAGCCGGCAATAGCTAAAAACACCACGAGGGCGGTACTGCCGTAGCTTATGAAGGGCAAGGGTATGCCGGTTAAAGGAATAACGCCGGAAATAGAGGCAATATGAACGAAGGTCTGGATGCCGATAAGAGAAGAGAAGCCAATCAGCGTCAAGCGGGCAAATTCGTTTTCCTGTCGGCGCGCCAAAAGAAAGCCGCGCAAGATGACAACAAAAAAGAGGAAGATGACAGCGGCGGCGCCGACAAAACCAAACTCTTCCGCGATGACGGCAAAAATGGAGTCCCCCATCGGCTCGGGAAGGTATTTGGTTTTGTTGACGGATTGACCGAAGCCAACTCCCCAAAGGCCGCCGGAGCCGATGGTGATGAGCGCTTGATTAAGGTGATACTCGGAACCGAGAACATCAACTTCACTCTCGGTCATGGAGGAGCGGAAATAAGACATAAACCGCTCGCGCCGGTAAGGAGTAAAAGCAATATATAAAGATAAAATCAGCGCGCCCAAAAGAATAATGCCGACTACATAAGACAAGCGAGCGCCGCTCATAAAATAGACGACTAAAGCGGAGAAAATAGTAATGACGATGACGCTGGTGGCAGGTTGGCGGAAGAGCAGAAAACTGATAATGCCGGCCACAATTAAAAACGGTGCTAATCCCTCCGTCAGGTTTTTGCGGCGGCGGAGTCCATCTTTGCCGGAAAGCCAGGAAGCCAGATAAACGATGAAGGTAAATTTAACCACTTCCGACGGCTGCATAGTGAAAAGTCCGAGATTGAGCCAGCGGGTCGCGCCTTTCTGTGTTTCGCCTAAGGGCGTGAAGACGACAAGAATAAGAAGAATAATAGAGACGATAAGAAGAGGCACGGCCAGTTTTTTAAGCAGGCGGTAGTCGCTGAAATAAGCCAGCAGAAAAAAAACGAGACCCAGTAAAAAACCTTTCAGGAGCTGACTTTTCAAGAAGAAGTAAGCGTCGCCTTCAAGGCGCAATCCCAAATTAGAAGAGGCGGAGATGAGCATTAAAAATCCAAAAAGGACGAGGGCGGTGACGGCAATCGCCAAAAGGGCGTCGGGAGAGCCGCGACGACGGAAGCGAAGATGGCGGGAAATCAGATTAGAGATAAACATAGGGCTCAATGGTTCCGGTGACGGTTTGGTGGCGGTAAGGAGAAAAAGATATTTCACCTCCGACAATTACGGAAGAGATATCCCCTTCTTTGCCGATTAAGACGATATCGGCGCGACGGCCGGGAGAGATAATGCCGCGGTCACCGCCAAGGCCGAGGGCGGCGGCGGGAGCGGCGGAAAGGCGGCTGACAACATTCGGAAGGGTCCAGGAGGAGCCCTTTAGTCCCAATCCGATAAACTCACGGAAGGGGCGGCGAGCGCCTTTAGCGACAATAGCGGAAAGAAAGACCTGACGTTCTTTAAGCGGCGACCAGTCGGGGGAAACGCGGGTATTGAAAGCCAGAAGAGCGTGAGGATAATTTTTGGCAATTTGAACGAGAGCGGCGGCGGGAGGAAGACAAAGGCGGCTGGCAAAGGAGGAGAGAGTTTCTTTTTGAAAAAAGGGATGGGAGGAACTTAAAATAAAGACGGAATCCGGATTAAAGCGGCGGAAGTGTTTTTGGAGGCGGTCGGAGGCCGCGGCAGAGCGCCAGAGAGAGCCGTCGGAGAAAGCGGGGCGCAGGGAAGACGGCAGAAGTGAAGATACACCGACAAGACGCAGGTCATAAGGATTGTAGCCGATGATAACTTCATGCAGACTGCGGCTGCGTTTAAGATAATTAATGTCGCTTTTATCTACGCCGGAAACGACCAGACGAGAGGAAGCGACTCGGCGACCGGAAACGGTATCATATTCCCCTCTCCGCTTGGCGCGCAGAAGGTCCAGCAATGCTCTCTGGCGCTCTTTAACGGTGAGGTTGAGAGGAAGAGTGGCAGAGAGAAGACGGCCGCGGCGGGCGGCGGATTCAGCTAGATGGACAAGACCGCCGTTTAAACCGGAGTACTGATTTGACCAGCCGAAAGAGACGCCAAGAGCGCCATGGGAGAGAGAGTCGTCTAAGAGCGACAGCGAGACCCGTTCGTCATTATGAAACAGGTTGCGGCTGCCGACAAAACTTAAAAAGCGGACGCCGAAGCGGCTGCGGCCGGCCGAGCGGATAAAGTCGCTCCATAATCCCCAGTCGCGGTTATATTCCGTATGGCGGCCGAAAATCGGAGCCAGTGAGTGTCCGGAATGGCCGATAACCACGGTTGTTACTCCTTGTTTTAAATAATCTTCCTGACGGCAGTCGGCGAAGGGAGAAGAAACAACATCCGCGTAAGAAACAAGGTCAATGAATCCGGGAACGGCAAACATGCCGGCGGCGTCTAAACTTTCATCGGCGCGGTAGTCGGCAATGCCGCCGACGGCCAGAATGCGTCCGGACTGGCTTAAAATGTCGGCGCGGTAGGGAGCGTTGCCGGTGCCGTCAACAACAGTCGCGTTTTTGATGAGTAAAGACAAAGTGAAAGAAATGACGAATTATAAATTAAATCCTAAATTCTAAACTCTAAATCCTAAACAATATCAAAATTCAAAATCACAAACCTTGAAACTGAATTCCTCCGCCATCTGCCAACTGGCGGAGGCGGATGGCGGACGGGAATAACAGATGTAGTTGTTTTTATTATAACACGTTAGGGGGTAAGGGAGCGGCGGAGGGCGCAATATTCACAGTGTTTGTTATCGCAGAAGCGATCCCAAAATGAAAAATTGATAATTTCATTCCAGACACGAGAGATGGTTTCTTTAAGGGCGGCAAGTTCGGCATCGGACACGATAAACTCCTCTCTTTTGAAAATGCCGGCGGGGGTGGGTTCAATAAAGTCAAGCGCGAGGTGACTGGCGCGGTAACGTCCCGGATAAGAGTCCAAAAGAAGCTGGTAGAAGACGAGTTGGCGCTTGTAATCACCGCGACTGGTTTTGGTTTTGCCTTCAATGGCGTTGCGGCTTTGGGGACGGCCGGTTTTGTAATCCACGACAGTTACTAAATTGGAGCCGGGAGAGAGTTCCAGTTTATCCAGCATGCCTTTTAGGTGAATGCCGTTGTCGATGATACTGGCCACGCGAAACTCATTTTTAGTGAGGTAGTTCCAGGCGCGGCGGCGGGCGGCGAAATAATGAGGAAGAAGGCGGCGGCCTTTGGAGAAAAGGCGGCGGCGATCAGAGTCGCTTAAAAGCTCGCGGCTTAAAGCTAGCTTAAACTCGTCAGTTAAAAAGCGGGCAGAGAGGACGCGGCCGCCGGTAGTTTGCTCTTCAAAAAAGCGACCAAGGGCACGGTGGACGGCGGAGCCGAAAGCGGCGGCGGGGCTTTTAGCGGAAGGCAGACGGACAAGATTGCGGTAGAAAAATTTCCACGGGCACTCCAAATAGTTGTTGAGAGCGGTAGCGGAAAGGCCGCGGCGGAGGAAGAGGCGGCGGAGGTATTCTTCTTCGTTGGCGCGGCGGGCGAGTAAAGGAGAGACGGGAGAGAAAGCGGAGGCGGCGGGGGGATGGAGAGGAGTAATGTTATTGAGAAGAGCGGAATCAATCTCGGAGATAAACTGACAAGGAGAAAGTTCGCGGCCATCAGTGGAGAGATGAGGGTAAGATATAAAAACGCGATTTTTGGCGCGGGTTAAGGCCATATAAAAGAGGCGGCGCTCTTCTTCATTTTTTTCGGCGGCGGAGCGGGGAAGGTTAGCGGGGACGGGTGAGAGAAAGAATTCGGCGGAGCGTTTATTCCCCCAGTGGCGGTCAACGGCGTTGACAATAAAAACAGCAGAGAACTCCAGTCCTTTGGCTTTGTGAGCGGTCATTAAGCGGACAGCGTTGGCGGCCGGCAGAAGGGCGGTTTTAACAAGAAGATTATGCTCGCGCACGCGTTTGAGATAAGAGAGAAAGTCGGACAAACGATAATGCGGACGGGAAGCGGAGATTTTTTTAATTTCCCGAAAAAGGGAGGAAAGTTTGGCATTTTCCGCCAGATAGTCGGGATGGGAAAGGAGAAAAGAGAAAAATCCGGAGTCGCGGACTATGGTTTCAAAAAGAGAAGAGAATTCTTCGTGTTCAGCGGTCTGCCGCCAGGAAGAGAGACGGGAAGCAAGTGAGATAAGAGAAGAAGGGGCGGCAACGCCGGCGGCGCGGAGAGTGGAAGCGTTGTTCATGAGCGTGAAGACACTGGTGGGGACGCGTTTGTTGGCGGCCTCGGCAAGAAGATAAATGTCCAGAGGAGGAATCTTCAGAAAATCAGCGTGGAGAGCGGAGATGAGAAGGGCGTTATCACCGGGATTGCCGACGGCTTCAAGAAGGGAAAGGAGTTTGCGGATATTGGGATGGCGAAGCAGGTTGTAGTCGGATTCAATTAAAAAGGGAAGATGACGGCGGGAAAAGACGTCAGCGATATTATCCGCTTCTTTATTGGTGCGAAATAAGACGGCGATGTCGCCGAAAGGAATACCTTCCACGCGCAGTTGGGAGATGCGGTCGGCAACAAAGGCAAACTCGCGGTCGGGGTCGGGAAGCTCGGCATAAGAGACCTTGGCGCCAGAGCGGGCGGGGCGGGAAAGAAGAGGTTCTTCCGAGGAGGCCTCCGGATGGCGGGAAATGAGGGAAGTGGCGGCGTCTAAAATCAGCTGGGGAGAGCGGTAATTTTCGGAGAGGGAGACGAGCCGTGTTTCCGGATAGCGATTTTTGAAGTAAAGGAAGTTTTCCAGAGAAGCGCCCTGAAACTTGTAGATGGCCTGCTTGGCATCGCCGACAACAAAGAGGTTGGGGGCGTCGGTGCTTTGGGAAAGAATATCCACGACGCGATTTTGAGCGAAGTTAGTGTCCTGGTGTTCATCCACCAGCAGGTACTGGTAGCGTTCCTGAAGTTCGGCTTTGAGTTCCGAGCGAGAGGAGAGCGCCCGCACGGTTTCTAAAATCATATCTTCAAAGTCGTACCAGCGGTTTTTTTCCAGAGCACGTTGATAGGCGGTATAAACGCGGACGAGTTCCAAAGAACGGCGGAGGCGGCGAGTGGTGGCTTCACCGGAAGCGCCACTCTTCTTCTCCGAGTCGGCGGTGGATGTTTTTTGGGATTTTAAAAAAGCGGAATAATTCTGGGGAGAAAAGCCGTCTTTTTTAAGGCGGGCAATTTGAGAAAGAATGTCGCGCACATAAAAAAATTTGTTTCCTAAAGGTTTTATTTCGCGGAAAGGAGCGCGAAGTAAAATATCTTCCACAATTTCAAGGCGGCGGATTTCATCAATGCTGACGCCGCCGATAATGCGGTTAAAATACTCCGGATAGTTTTTAATGATGCTGTCGCAAAAACTGTGGAAGGTGGCGACGGAAACATAATAACCGCGGCTGCCGATGAGTTCGGCGAGGCGGCGTTTGAGGTTGGCGGCGGCGGACTCGGTGAAAGTAAGCGCTAAAATGGAGTCGGGAGGAGTATCGGTGAGACGGAGGATGTTGGCGATACGGACTGTCAGGACTTCGGTTTTGCCGGTGCCGGGGCCGGCCATAACCATAACGGGGCCCATAATGGCGTCTACCGCTTGTCGCTGGCGGGGATTGAGGCAGCGGTAAGCCTCGTTAAATCGGCGTTCGTAGACTGTAGACATGGGGATATTTTACCACCGAGTGATTAAACTCTAAACAAGAAGAATGAAAAGGAATGGATTACTATCCTATCTGACGATCGTTAGGTAGGATAGTGGGGAAAGAAAAAAGGCCCGGGGGGGCCGTGCGGATAAGTTGAGTTGCAAATAGGCTACATTTCATAAATGACGTCTTTGCGTTCTACGACGACTGGCCAGCCGCGGGTGCGGGCGATGTCCAGTAAACCACGGTTGGGATTGAAGCAGATGGGGTTAGTTACCAGTTCCAGAAAACTGACGTCGGATTCGGTATCCCCTACTCCGATGGAGCCATGGAGAGACAAGCCGTCTTTTTCCACTACTTGGAGCAGAGCTTTTTTCTTGTCGTCCACGGGCTTACTAACAATTCCGCCGGTATAGATACCGTCTTTGATTTCCAGCTGACTGCCGAGAACTAAGTCAAAACTGTAGCGTTTACCAAAAAGATGGACAATTTCTATGGGAGAGCCGGAGATGGCGAGAAGAAAATAATCCTCGTTTTTCAGTTTTTTGATGAGGTTACGGGTATAGACGTATACTTCATTCTTTTGATCGCGAATGACAGTGCGGGAGGCGGTAATTATATCTTCCATTTGGCAACCACTGACACGGCGCATAAATACCTTAACAACTTGGGTAATATAATTTTCGTAACTGCCTTTCCGCTGTCGCCATCGTTTATACGATTGGTTTAAATTCTCTTTAACAACAGCGGGAAAAATACCGAGACGGATAAGTTCCCAAGTGAGTTCAATTAAGAGCGAACTGCGGAAAATCGTGCCGTCAATATCCAAAACAGCCACTTTTCTTTTTTGAGTAGGCATAACTATTCCCTTTCGGAAGTTTGGCGATGTAAGTTTCTGCCTAAAAAGTAGCTGGTTTTTTATTTTTTGTCAAAGAAAAATGGGGGGATTCCCGCTCCGCGCCGCCAAACAACCTTCTTCGGGAATGACGAGAAATGGATCCCAACTTAAGGCTGGGATGATAGAGAAAGGGAGATTAATTTCTATTTAACCGTAGAGGAGGCGGAAGCGATGATTTTTTTGACCTCGGAAATGACGGCGGCGGCTTTAGAATCGGAGACATCGGCGAATTTTAAGACGCTGGGGCGATCAATTAAGTCGCGGCAAACAACAATATTTTTTTCCATAAGCAGGCGTTTTTCGCGAGTAGAGAGGGTGGTTAAAATGGTTATCGGCCAGAGGTGGTAGGCGGTCAAGAGCGACTCCAATCCCCCACCGGCCGGATATCCCCAGCCGAGGAGATGAAGTCCGGCACAACTGCCGTAGCGGATGGCGTCAGAGGTAAACTTGGTGTTGGTGATGAGCCAGCCTTCGTTCCAGCCGCTGGCGGCGGCCAGGTCTTCATAGCGGGCACGTACGTAAAGAGCGGTTTTGACGTCACTGCGGAAGCCGGGCTGGTTGTGAAACTTGGCTTCCACCATAATTTTACGTCCGTCTTTGGCGGCCACAACGTCAACCTCGTGAGAAACACAGCGGCCGCGCACTGAGTCGGGAAAACTGACGGTGTAGCCCTCAGCGGCGAGCAGACGTCCCAAAAGCTGTTCAAAAGGATAGCCGGTGGGGCCCATAGCCATAATGGCCTGTTTGATGGAGTAGCGGGCGGCGGCGGGACACTCTTGTTTTTTAAGAAAAGAAAAGGCGCGGCGATAAATATCGGCGGTGGTCATACCAGAGACAATGTCGCGCTCTATTTCTTTAGTGATGGTAGAGGCGGTAGAGGAAGAGGCGCCGGCGCATTTTAAGGAGCGCTCCAGTTTGCGCGGGTTCCAGATGTCTTCGGCGCCGTCGGCGCGGACGATAGTGATTTTTTTCATAAAAATTAGGAAAGGAGTACGCGGCTTAAGAAAAAGATAATAAGCCCGAGAGCGTTGGCGATAACGGTGATAATCCAAAAGCGCATAGTGACAGTGCTCTCGTGCCAGCCGATGGCTTCAAAGTGATGATGAATGGGCGCGGAGAGGAATACTTTGCGCCCGCGCAGTTTTTTACTTAATACTTGAATGATGACGGAGGCGGACTCAATAACAAAGATAATAGCGAAGAGCGGCAGGAGAAGAACGGTATTGGTAAGCATAGAGATAATACCAATAGAGATGCCGAGAGACATAGCGCCGGTGTCGCCCATAAAGAAATGAGCCGGATAGATATTAAACCACAAGAAAGCCAGTAGAGCGCCAATGGCAGCGCCGCCCATAGCGGCCAGGTCAAAGCGGCCGAGAGCAAAAGCGACAACCGTAAGAGAAAAGAAGGTAAAAAGAGCAACGCCGCCTAAAAGTCCATCCAGGCCGTCGGTTTCATTAGCGGAAAAGGCGGAGGCAATGATAATGAAAATAAAAAGAGGAACATACCAAGGACCGATAATCAGGTTTCCCCAGAAAGGAATGGAGAGCACGTCCCAGCCGAGGCGGAAGTAAAACCACCAGGCGCCGACTACGGCGATGATAGAGTAGAGAACCAGTTTGTGGCGCACTTTAAGACCGCCGGAACCGCCGCCGACATTGAAGATGCCGAGTAGGTCGTCGGCTAAGCCGATAAGGCCGGCGATTAACATAGCGGTCAGCGGCAAGTAGGTTTGCGCCCGGTCAATAAAATTAAGCTGTCCCCAGAAGCCGTCAAAGAAGAAATTTAAAAGCCAGAAGATAGCGGCCGTAATCATAACCGTTCCCCAGATAACAACGCCGCCCATAGTGGGAGTGCCGGCTTTGTTTTGATGGAGAGAGGAAAAGATGGGAGCTTCGTTACTGTTTCTAATCTGTTTGCGGAATTTTAAGCGCTGTAGTCCCCGAATGAGAAAGGGGGTGGCGGAGAGCGCGACAATAAAAGAAACGGTAGCGAGAACCAGGACGCGAATGACTTCTAAGACCATACTATTATAAACTCTAAACAATATTGAAATTATAAATTATAAACTTTGGGACTGGATTCCAGCCTGCCCGACCCGCCAGAATGATTCTGTCGGGCTGGCCGAATGATTTCGGTCGTTCGGGCAAGTGACAGAGAGGGAAGCGGAAATAACAGAGGAAAAAAGAGAATGAATTAATTATAACACGAGAGGGGTTGAGAGGGAGGGGTGGGAGGAGGCCCAGTTAAGAAGTTTTAGAGTGACGCCGAAGCGATCCTCGGTGCCGAGAACAATAATCAAAACGGAATGGTCGCTGACGTTAAAAACAGATATCAGATTGCCACGGGCGGCGTCAGTATAACCGGTTTTGCCGCCGATAAAATCGGGGCGGCCGGCAAACTCGTTGATGTTTACATATTCCTTAATGTTGCCAAAACTCCGGTCGGTAATAGCAGCGGCAGGCAGACGGCTTGAGGAAAATATATCGGCATGCTCGCGGTAGAGATAGGCGGTTAGACGCGAAAGATCACGCACCGTGGAAACATTTTCCGGCGAGAGACCGGCCGGGTCGGTAAAATAAGTGGAAGAGAGACCGAGCTCCGAGGCCTTGTCAGTCATCCGCTCTAAAAAGCGATCAAGGCCATAATGTTCGGCCAGAGCGTAGGCGGCATCATTGCTGGAAACTAAAAAGAGAGCGGAGATTAGGTCGGAAACAGAGAAAATTTCAGTGGGTTTGAAATCACCGGCGATTTCTTCCACAGCGACAGCGGCGGGAGTGATAGTGATGAGTTCGTCGGCGGAGATATTTTCACTGACAACAATAGCGGTCATTATTTTAGCAAGAGAGGCAGTCGGCCAGGCAAGGGATGAGTTATCCACCCAGAGAACACGGTCAGTAGAAAGATCATAAACCAAAGAAGCGGCGGCGGAGAGGCCGTCGGGAGACGGAAAAGCGGGGGGGCGGGGGGGAGAGACACCGACGGCGCTGATAAGAAGAGCGGAGCGGACAGTGGCTACGTTAATGGGGAGGGTAACACCGGAAGCCGGGTCAAGGGAGGTGAAAGCGGGAGAAGCAGGAACATTGCTTTGAGCCGTGACGGAGGCAAGGCCGGCAGTAGAATTGATAGAATTGATAGAAAAGAAAAAATCATTAAAGGTTACCAAACCGACGAGCAGAAAGGCAAAAAACAAGCTTAAAGAGTTGTGACTTAAATTCATGGTCGGCTATTTATCAAGAGACGTTTCCGGAGAAGGGTAAGTGACATCTTCCAGTTCCGGTTCCGGATTAGTTTTAAGCAGATTAACATATTTGGCGTAATCGGGCAATTTGGCGGCAGTGGAGACGCCAAGGTGATTTAGACAATCGGCGCTTAAAGAATAGATAAATGTGTAAGAACGTTGGGGGTCGGGGCGGCGGTCAATTAAGCCGCGCATCAAGAGCGAGCGGAGAATAAAAGTGGAATTGACGCCGCGCAGATAATCCAGACGGGCGCGGGAGACAGGACCTAAGTAAGCAATAACCGAGAGAGTTTCCAGAGCGGCGGGGGTTAAAGAAGAGTCAAAATCTTCTTTGATAAGTTTAGCGACGGCGGCGGAGGCGGAGGCGGCGATAAGCTGGATGGTGTCGCCGCGAATAACAACGGAGATGGCACTGTCGGTTTCAGAAAGCCGCCGGGAAAGGGAATCAACAGCTTGGCGGATAGATAACTCGTCAGAGGAGGAAGCGGTAGCAAGACGGGAGAAAGTCATCGGCTCGCCGTGCACAAAAAGAAGCGCCTCCACGGTTTTCTCCAATTCACGGCCTGACGGTTTGGAAACGGGTGAGCTCATTTTTTAATAATAACATCTCCGAACGGTTCGGGTTGTTCAAAATCAACAACTTGATCGTAAATTAAATGAAGGATAGCCAAAAAAACGGCGATGATTTCACTCCGCTGTTTTTTCTCCGTGAGAGAGAGCAGGGACAGTTGGCTGTCATTTTGCAGGCGAGCCAGAAGTTCGCGTATTTTGTCGGCAATGGAAATAAGAGACGAGGGCGGCAGTTTTTCCTCTTTAAGCTTTTTTTGCTGAACGGAAGAGAGAGCGGCGGCGGCGGCGCGGAGAGCGGCCACGGAAAGGTTGGGAGGCGGGCAAAAGACGGGCGGACGGCCGTCATAGAGAGCGCGGTTGAAAAACCGTTCCGGCGGAGAATCCCAGCGCATACGGACGGCGGGCAGGACTGATTTTAAGAGGCGATAGAGGCGAAGGCGATCTTCCAGGTCGCGGATTTCTTCTTCCTCTTCAGTGGAGAGAATAAGATTTGGAAGCAGAGTTTTTGATTTAATAAGGAGCATTTTGGCGGCCACAACGACGAAGTCGGCAATGAGACGGGGGGAAACGCCGCGGGGACCGGATTGCTTTTTAAGATTGTCAAGATATTTGAGAAAGTCGCCGGTTACCTCGGCTAAATTGACCTCGGTAATGTCAAGTTGACGTTCCTCAATCAGCTCCAGAAGTTTTTCCAAGGGGCCGGAATAGAGGGGGGTTTTGAGTTCGTACATAAATAAACTCTAAATCCTAAATTCTAAACTCTAAACAATTTCAAAACACAACAAAAGATGCTTAGTGGTTGAGGATGCCGGCGACTTCTTCCATGATGGCGGACGGGACGGGGTGGCGAGCGGGACTTTTACCCGGATACCGCCAGGCGGTAATGACTTTTATCCGACTGGTTGAGGAGAGTTGATACATAACCCATATTTCTTCACGGCGTTTGACTCTTTCAGCCGGTTTCATAACAGCAATGGTAGCATCGGCTATCCCCTCCTCCACCCGGGAAGGAAAACGAACAATGCGTTTTACAAGCGAGGGTGAGATGCGATAGACAAGCATTTTGCCGACAACATGATTAGTCCAGAGGTAGCGGCGGTCATTTTTAGGAACCGCCATTCTGTTCAACATGAGAATTATTGTAACAAAAAATTAAAATTCAAATGTTAACTCCCGCCATTACTCTTCGGTGATGATGATGTCGTTGACATATGTTTTGGTTAAAGGGCGGGAAATTTCGCCGGAGCCGTTGTCGGTGACGGGAGAGGAAGCAATTTCGTCCAGAACGTTACCGCCGGACTCCAGAGTTCCGAAGATGACATAGTTTTTAGGAAGGTTGATGTCTTGGTGGACAATAAAGAACTGGCTGCCGTTGGTGTTGGGGCCGGCGTTAGCCATAGCCAGAGTACCGCGAATATAGTCGCGGGTTATGGGTTCGTCGGCGAAGAAGTAGCCGGGGCTGCCAGTGCCGGCGCCGGTGGGGTCGCCGCCCTGAATCATAAAGTCCTTAACGACGCGGTGAAAGAAGGTATTACGGTAGAAGTTGTTTTTAGCGAGGAAGATGAAGTTGCTGACTGTTTGCGGCGCTTCAGCGGCGAGTAAGTTAAAGGTCAGGTCGCCGGCGGAGGTTTTTATGATAGCGCGATAAGAATGATTGGCGTCCACGGAAACGGGCGGGGGCGATGACCAACGATCGGTGGTCACTTCGCGGGTTAAACCGCGAGGAAGAAAGCTCATAGCGTAATCTTCGTGGCTGGTTATCCACCAGGCGGCGAGTCCCAGAAAAGCGGCAGTGATAATAAAAGACATAATTTTTTTAGTCATATAAAGATTATATTAAGGCAGAAAAAGTTGAAAGTCCATTGTTGGTCTGTATTTTAAAAAAATTATGGAGAGGGTGGTTGGGAGGTGGAGGAGGTGAAGATGGCGGGGCGATATTTATTGGAAGGATTCCAGATAAGCCAGCTATCGGAAAGGCCGGCGTCGCGAACGGCTTGTATTTCACTTTTTACCATATCCACGGTATAGACGGCGCCAAGGTCAAAATCCTGAAGCCAGGGGCGAAGTTTGGCGCGCAGGCGGCTTTTGGCAGCGGGAGAAATAGTTTGGGGGGTAGTAGTGGCCAGAGCGGCCGCGGCCAGCGCCGATTCGTGTGCTTCCAGTTTGGCAACAGCGGCAGTGAGAGACAGTTTAATAATATCATAGGGGTGGGCGGCGGGGTTAGTAAAACCGAAAGCGCCGTTGGCGAAGTGGGATGGGTAAACCATAGGAGAAAGATAATTAAAGTAGTCGTAGGCGTCTTCCAGCCGCTGACCGATGCCGATATCGTCGGGAGCGACAGTGGTCTGGCCGAAAAGATCGGCGGAAAGAACGGCGTCGGGAAGCTCATTTCTCATATAGGCGAAGAAACGGCGAACAACTTCGTATTTGGCTTCTTCTTTATTCCAGACGGGGTAAACGAGAGAGGAGATGTTGGCGCCGTCGGTGGGAAAACGGATGTAATCAAAATTTACTTCGTCAAAGCCGCGAGCGATTATTTCTTTAGATAAAGCGGCATTGTATTCCCAGACCTCGGGAGAGGCGGGGTCAACCCAGGAGAGGCCATGGCGGTCACGCCAGACCTGACCGGTGGCAGTTTTAACGGCGAGGTCGGGGCGAGCGGCGGCCAGCAGCGGGTCCTGAAAGACGGTGAGGCGTCCGATGAGATAAAAACCTTTTTCGTGCAGATCGCGAATGAGAGAGTTTAAATGTTTAATACGAAGCTCGCGCGAATGGTAGGTATTGACCAGTTCGGTATCAGAGTTAAAACCGACATAACCGGAGAAGTCCTTAATATCAATAATAAGGGCGTTGATGGAGTCGCCGCGGGCGGCAATGACGGAAGAAAGAAGCGAGGGAGTACCGGCCACCCAGTTAGTAACATAGAGGGCGCGGACGGCGGCGGGAGGATTAGGAAGAGGCGACTGGTAGGGCAGGTCGCCGTCGGGGCGGGGAGGTAAAGATGAGTTATTCAAGGAGGCAGAAGGTGAATAGTCAACTTCAATGGTGCGTCCGCCCCAGACAAAAAAAGAACCGATTATAGCCGCGGCGGCAAATCCAGAGAAAAGCAGACGGTTCATTACGCTATATTCTAAAGTAAAAACAGAGAACAGGGAACAGTAACTGGGTCTTAACATTTAGGCGGTAAAGATATAAGATAGGCGCATATGCCAGCTTTTTACCGGACTTACCGGCCGAAAAATCTCTCGCAATTGGTGGGACATGAGATGACGGTAGCAACGTTGAAGAACGCGGCGAGATACGACCGCATCGCCCATGCTTATCTTTTTCATGGTAGCCGCGGCACGGGAAAAACGACCACCGCCAGGATACTGGCTAAGATAATAAACTGCGAAAAAAGACGAATGAATGATAAATTCCGAGAGGAAGGAGAGCCGTGTAATGAGTGTTCAGCTTGCCGCGAAATTGACGCGGGGCGGGCGCTGGACATTGTGGAGATTGACGCGGCCAGCAACCGCGGCATTGACGAGATTCGCGCGTTGCAGGAGGGAATGAAACTCTCGCCAATTAGTTTGCCGTGTAAGGTTTTTATCATTGACGAGGTGCATATGCTGACGACACCGGCTTTTAACGCGCTCCTTAAAACGCTGGAGGAGCCGCCGGCGCACGCCCGCTTTATTTTAGCCACGACTGAAATTGACAAGGTGCCGGCGACCATAATATCGCGTGTACAGGTGTTTCCTTTTCGGAAGCTGCCGGCGGCGCAAATCGCGGGGAAACTGACGCGGGTGGCGGAGAGCGAAAAACTTAAAATTGAGCCGGCGGCGCTGGAGCTAATCGCGGCGGCGGCCGACGGGTCATTACGGGACGCTGAATCGCTTTTAGACCAGGTGGCGGCGTTTACGGGAGAAGAAAATGAGATAACGCTTTCCGGAGCAGAGCAGATTATCGGGCAGGCCGGATATCAGAGATTGGCCGAACTTCTAAAATTTATTTTTACCGGCGACGGCGAGGGAGCGCTTAAAGCCATTCATAAGCTAAAAGAGGGCGGTACGGACATAGTTCAGTTTAACAAAAACATGATTAACTGGCTGGGGCATCTTTTGGCGATGACGGCTAATCCTAAAATGGAAGAAGTGCTGGCGCGGGAGCTGGTGAGAGAGGAAATTAAGACATTGAAGCAGTTGGCGGAAACGGCGGCGCTGGCGAGGCAGATAGAACTGACTAAGACGCTGATTGCCGCCCATCGGGAAATGCGTTACTCCCCTTTCGCTTTTATTCCCTTTGAGGTGGCAGTGGTGGAGTTTATGAGTAATCAAAAACATTCCAACATTCTATAGAATGTTGGAATGTTTTTGATTAGCGGAAGCGGACTGGGATTTCCACGGCGGCGTCGTGTTCAGGCAAGCCGGAGGGGTTGTCTTTTTTCAAAATGAGAGTCCCCCGCTCCCTGTAGGCTGGTTTACTGAAATTAAGTTCGGCGTGGAAAGGGACGTAGTCCTCCGTCATCCAGTCGCTTCCGGCCGTGGCAATTCCCTGGGCGATTATAAGCCCGTCCCAGTCGGTCAAAAAGACGGGAAAAGACGCTTCAAAAAACCAGTAGCCGCGGGCTTGGCCGGTGATGGTTAGGGGGTTTGCGATGTACTCCTCGGGCACGGGAGAGGAGACGATGACGGGGCTGGCGTTCGGGCAGGCGGCAAATTCACAGTTGGGGCCGGTGCGGGCAACATAGGAACCGTTGGAGCAGAGTTTGGCTTCTTGAGTGCAGGCGATGGACGAGGGTTGGGCGGCGGATGGTTTAGAGAGTTGCCAGATGGAGAAGTTGAGATAGGCGGCAAAAGTTATCCACATACTTTCGGTTTTCTTTCGGGTCTGTGTGGTAAAATTATAATAATTTAACCATGATAACTAAAAAACAAAAAGAGGTACTGGACTTCATTAGAGTGTTTACGAAAAAGTACGGGTACTCCCCTTCTATTCCGGAGATAAGCAAAAAGTTTAAGCGGGCGGTAGGGACAATCCACGAACATGTCCAAAAACTACAGGAGGGTGGCTATATTGAGAAAGAAGAAAATAAAAGGCGAAGCATTGAAATTACTAAAACCGAAAAACTTGTTCAAATTCCTTTATTGGGGACTATCGCCGCTGGACAGCCGATAGAGGCGATAGAGAACAAAGAAATGATAGCCCTTCCTAAAAGTAAAGTTCCTTCTTCGTCAGAAGTTTATGCTCTCCGTGTGGTCGGGAACAGTATGATTGATGAAAATATAAATGATGGTGATATTGTTTTGGTGCGACAACAAGAAACAGCCGAAAACGGGCAGAAGGTAGTGGCTCTGATTGATAATCACGATGTAACCCTGAAAAAATTTTACAAAGAGAAGGGGCATATCCGACTGCAGCCGGCTAATAAAACTATGGAGCCGCTTATATTTCGAAGTGGTAAAGATGTTGTTATTCAAGGAATAGTGCTGGATGTTATTCACGATGGCAGCTTTACGGCTCCGGTAAAAATTTACCCGGATGTGAAACTGAATAATAAAGAGCCAGAAGTAAATAAATTAAAACCATATTACGAAAGGCCAAAGTTCAAACTCTATATGGCTAACTGTTTAGAACTACTTGCCCAACTTCCGGAAAATTACGTGAATATGATTTTTGCTGATCCGCCATATAATCTTTCCAACAATGGATTTACTGTTCATGCCGGAAGAATGGTGAGCGTTAATAAGGGAGATTGGGATAAGAGTAGAGGTTTTAGAGACGATTATGATTTTCACTATCGGTGGCTTAAGGCATGCAAAAGAGTTTTGAAACCAAATGGCACGCTTTGGGTTAGCGGGACCTATCACTCAATTTATCAATGCGGGCACGCCCTGCAGGCATTGGGATACCATATCTTAAATGATGTCGCCTGGTTTAAACCAAACGCTTCTCCAAATTTAAGTTGCCGTTATTTTACCGCTAGCCATGAAACTTTAATTTGGGCAAGAAAAGAGAAAAAAGCCAAACATACTTTTAACTACGAACTAATGAAAAATGGGCGTTGGCCGGAGGATAGTTTGAAGAAAGAGGGTCTTCAGATGCGTTCGGTTTGGTCCATGGGTACCCCAAAACCCATAGAAAAGAGATTTGGAAAACACCCAACCCAAAAACCGGAAGGTTTATTAAGAAGAATTGTGCTGGCAAGTACTAATAAAGGTGATTTAATTGTTGATCCATTTACTGGGAGTTCAACGACAGGCATAGCGGCGCATCTTTACGGAAGAGATTTCATCGGTATTGATACGGAGGTAAAGTTTTTAGATTTATCAATTAAAAGATTTGAGGAATTAAACCACAATTTATCATTAAAATTTGGCACGAAATAAAAATCTTATGAAAACAAAAGGTAAAGGAGGGGGCAATACAATTACGGGTTTAAACTTTGAGAAAGAGCGTAATATTTTAGAAATTATCAAAAAAGCCAAAGGTTATTCAGTAAAGGGCAGCATTATTTATTATAAAGAAAAAGAAGTAGCCCGCAGTTATAGGAAAAATGGCTTATATAGGTTGTTAGCGGAGAAGAGGGTAGATTGGAAAAAGTTGGTATCAAAACGCCTTTTGCCGGACGAAGCCCTGTATGTAATTGTAAATAACACTTTATTTATTATTGAAATGAAATTCCAGAAAGTTACTGGATCGGTTGATGAAAAATTACAAACTTGCGATTTTAAGAAAAAACAATACCGAAAACTCATGGCGCCGTTAAATATTGAGGTGGAATATATTTATATTCTTAATGATTGGTTTAAGAGCCAGGCGTATAAAGACACGCTTGATTACGTTATATCCGTTGGATGCCAATATTATTTTAATTATTTGCCTCTACAAAAAATCGGGTTGCTGGGGCAAAAGTGATAAAGAAAAGCCCCGCCTAAAGGAGGGCGGGGTTGATGTCTTCCAGGTGGGTGAGTTTTCCGTACGGCCATTTTGGAATGAGGACAAAGAAACGACGTTTTGTTTTGTCGTTTGGGTCTGAAGGAAGATAGACCACGACGTCATAGAAGTATTGACCATCATCCAGATCAATACCTCCAGTCATAAAATCCCGCGCCAATTTGATAGTGCGGGTTTCGGCGAGGGGCGGAATTACTTTTTTATTTCTTAAACTAATTAATTTCCTCAAAAGCCCGCCTAATTCCATTGGGAGAATAGCGTCATTTACCAGTTGACCGATTTCTTTCCAATAGTTAGAACTGGTCAATTTAATCGGTGAGGTGTTTTCCATCACTAATTCCTTTCTATATAAAAATGTAAAGTTTCCGGTTTCTATTGTATAGTATAAGTGGCTTTTTTGTCAAAGGGGCGAGTTTTGACTTTTAGAGATTGTGTTGTAATATGTTGGGGCTCTTTAACAAAAAATAAAGCATAAATTAAGGCACTCTAGCGAGTGCCTTATAAAAAAGTCAGATTTCGAGGAATAAATCGCGCATGTGTCCCTCAAGATGAATGCGGCGAATTACTTCGGCAATCAATCTGGCCGGACTGATTACTTCAAGGTTCGGGTGCCACTTTTCCCGGTCTCTAAGCGGGATGGTTTCCAAGGTGTAGATTTTATTTATCGTCCCATCCTCGAGTAAGAGATTAATCCGGTTAATCGTATTTGGGCTAAAATCGTTATGAACAAAAAAGAAGTGAATCTCTTTGGCACCAGCGAGGCGGGCGATTCTAGCTCCGGTTTCCAAAGTTCCGCCTTCCTGCAGCATATCATCAAAAGCGGCTACCTTTTGGCTATTTACATTGCCGATGATATTAGATAATTCAAGGTTAATTACTCTTGTGTTTGGATCCCGGTGTTTGTTTATAAAGGAGATGTTTTTACCAAGCATTTGAGCAATTGCCCGGTTTCGTTTGAAGCTGCCTTCGTCCAGCGCCAGAACACTATCGTAATCATTACTGTGGGACATCGCATATTCAATGAGAATTCTCATTAAGTAGATGTGATGCACAGTCCGCAGACGATAGTGTTTAGTATCAAAAAAGTTTGGGTGTTGGGGTGAGTGTTGGTCGAAAATAGCAACTACGTCCAGGCCACAGCTGGAGATTTGGAAAGCTGTTTCCGAATAGGCCACTGTTTCTCCATGGCGTTTGAGATGGTCGGATTTTCCGTCCCGAACGAATGGGAAGACGCCAAATATTCTGGTGGCGCTACCGCGGAGAGAACTACAGATGAGACGCAGTTCCCTTAAGGTGTCGTAACCGGCACCGGCGTACAGCGAACTAAAAATGCAAACATCTAAACCACTGGCGTCGCTCAATCTTCTGACTTCTAATTCTTCATTGGGAAATGGCCTTGACTCTATCTTGAGCGGTTCCACGCCGAGAATATTAGCCACCCTCAACCCAAGTGACAGGTGAGAGTTGGTGATGATTAATCCTAATTCACCGAATCTACCCTTTTCCATGACTTCCTCCTTTTGAGACAGAATACCGTCTAATTTCAAAGATCACTTTAATAAATTAAGTCCTAAAGGTTGGAAAGTCAATTGAGGCGAAAAATTAGTTTTGGTTGATAGATGGCAAATTTTGTTTTAATATAAACAGCGTAATCCGGGATCGTCTAGTGGTAGGACGCCGCGCTCTGGACGCGGAAACTGGGGTTCGAGTCCCTGTCCCGGAGCACGAATGTTAGTGAAGCGCTACGGGAAGAAAGCCAATTGCTTGGCTTACGTCAGGACGAGAAGGGCGGAGCGATGTTACGCCAGCAGGCGGAACCGCGAGCCCAGTCCGAAACAAGAAGGAGCGACGGCGAGTTCTTAGTTGAGGAAGAGTCCCTGTCCCGGAGCCGATTTTGGCGATGGGATAGGGCAAAAAAGTGCCGAATGATTTGTGGATAATTAGTTTTTGCAGTGTTTCTACCAAACTGGTATACTAATGGAAAAGAAATAATATGGCAGACACATTTTTAGATAAAATTATTGTTGCTGGCATGAAGGTCGTCCAAGACAACATTGCTAAACTTCAGGCGATGGGGCTAATGGATAACATGGGTAAGCTTTTGAACGTTCAGTTACCACTTGATATGAGCGATGACCTTGAGCGAGATTTTGGCGGATAAATGCACCCGCCAGAAATGTTTATTGTAGCTGGTCCTCCTGGTGCTGGTAAGAGTACTATTTTTTCTGTGCGGAATTTTGCGGATAGGGTTTTTAATGCCGATGACCGTGCTATGGAACTGAATGGCGGATCATACCGTTCGATTCCATTGACTATTCGTAAACAAGTTAACCGAGAATTTGAGATTTTTGTTTATGATAATATTAAAGATCACAAATCATTTGCTATTGAAACAACTTTGCGCAGTAAGATAACATTTGAACAGGCGAAGCAGGCGAAACAGGTTGGTTTTAAGGTTTTTATGATTTATATTATATTAGATACATTTGAACGCCATCTTGAGAGAGTGACTCAACGGGCACTTTTAGGAGGGCACGCGGCAAGTAAGGCCGTACTACAACGTATTTACAATAGCAGTTTGAAAAATTTTCCTATAGTCCTTAATCACGAGAAAAGCGGTATTGATGAAGTTCATGTTTTCGATAATTCTATTTTTAAGCAAAGACCGAAATTAGTAATGAAGGCAAGATATGGGCGAATTATTAGTTTGGCGACTGATTTTCCTAGATGGCTTCAATTCGCTTTAAACTGGGCAGAATCTGATTTGCAAAAAATCAGATCAAACCTTCACGATTTTCATTAAACTTAAATTTTCAGAGCTGATAAAAATTAGAAATTAAGCATTATCCAGGAGGGGCGGAAGATGAGGAGGAAGCCCAAGAGGAGCATGATGGCGCCGCCTAAAAGATGGGAGAGATGGGAGTAGCGGTTAGAGAAGTCGGAGACCTTGAGGGTGAGCATAGCGGCGGTGAAAACGATAAGGTCATCCAACATAAAGAAAAAGAGGTAGAGAGTGAGATAGGCGTAATACTGCCAGAGGGGAAGATTAGAAGCGGTGAGAACGCCGGTATAGACGGCGGGAAAACCGGCGGAGCAGATGAGTTCCACGAGGTTGACGGCGGTAGCGAGAATGATGACGCCCGCCAGAGCGAGCAGGAAGCGGGGGCCGGAGATGAGAGGGCGGAGGCGGCGGAAAATTTTCTGCTGACTGTCCCCCTCCGAGACGTCGCAGACGCCCGGACGGGAAGTCCACCAAGCGCGCAGATTGGCGGCTCCACCGATGATGGCAACGGCGGCAATGGCAAGGCGCACCCAGAGAATAAAGCCGATAAAGAGAATGAGGTTAAGCCAGGCGGCCATAAAGAGGAAGTAGACCAGGGACGAGGCGGCAATAAAGGTAAAGCCAAAAATCCACATGCGGCGGCGGCTTTTAAGGCCAAAAAGAAGACCGATTAAGAAAATAAGGACCCACATGGCGCAGGGATTGAAGCCATCTAAGAGCCCCACCATAACAGTGAAAGCGGTAAGAGGGGTAGTTTTGAGGTTGACGCTGCCGAAGAGAGGCAGAGTGATGACGCCTAACTCCCCGACTGAACAGGGTTCCAAAGTGCCGAGATCGCAGACGGAACCAGTGGCGGCGGGGTGAAGGATAAGCGGAGCGGAGTGGTCGTTCCCAAAGATGAAGTTGCCGACATTGTCGGTAAAAGAGGAGGGGTCGCGGTGGTAGTGTTCTATCAGTTGAGAGAGTTCCGTACTGACGGAAGTGGAGAAGCCGTTGAAGTAGTCGGGACCGATGATGGTGAAAGGCACGCCGGAAAAGTTGGCGCCGCTCTTCTGAATGATTTCCTGGAAGAGTTCGGCGTTGGCGCGGTCAGTGATTTCGTAGGCGCGGATAGAAAGCTCCGGATACTGGTTTTGTAGATTATCTAAAAGGACGCGCTCTTCCTCGCAATGGGAACAGCCGTCTTGATAGAAAAAGTGGGTGACTGTTTGAACGGGAGAAAGCGTTTGGGCGGCGGCGGGAAGCGGAGAAAAAAAACCGAAGATGACGGCGGTTAGAAGAGCGGCGGGGAGTAGGGATTTAAGGAAAGACATAGGAGTATTATAAATTTTCAATTTTCAATTTTCAATTTTCATTTAATGATGGATTAAAAAATGATTAATCAAAAGAAAGCCGCTGGGGAGAGCGGCTAATGAGAGGGTGGAGAGAAAATTTTTAGTCGGAGGAAGGAAGAACAAGTTTTATCACTCCCATGGGAATGGTAAAGCTGTCAAGATATTTGGTGTTGCAGTTGATCGGGGCAACTCTTATCCCAAAAGTGGTTATACCATTTTTTATGTAGGCGCCCCAGTCTATGAATTCAACGCGGGTGCCGGCGGGCAGTATAAATTGCTTGTCTGGAGGAGCGTCATTGTTAATTAAAACGGCTTGAGTGGTGATAAATCTGGTGTCACTCTCAATTTGTCTTATAGAAAGGCAGGGTGGGGCTTCAACGGCGGGCTGGTTCATTGTTTTATTCCTTTTTTAGGAGATGATAAGGGCTGGAAAGATGTTAAGAAATACAAAGAGAAAAGTCAAAAATAAATATTTTGACTATTTTAAAAAAAAGGGTTAGTTTAGAAAGAGAAGTTTGAAAAAAAATAAATAAGGAAAGGACGGTTAAGGCCATGAAAAGAGGCAGAGGAAGACCGAGAAAGTCATCTTGGAAAGAGCTTGATGAGAAAAGAAGGTGGAAATTCAACGAGCTTTATTTGAAAGGGGAAACATATGCGGAGATGGGGCGGGTTTTATATTTACCCGACTGGGAGGTGAAAAGCATAGAACGGGAAAGGGTTATGGATGGAAAGCTTATCTTCTTGAAAAGGATTAGAAAACACCGGCGGAAAAAGAAGCCGGAGAAAGACCTGTGGGATGACAATATTTTTTTGTATGTACTCTTATCCACACGGGCGGGAAGAAGTTTGTTTGAGATGGCGGAAGCTATAGGAAAAAGCTATGAGTGGATGAGACAAAGCAGAAAGAAGGCGAAAGGAAAGCCAGGGTGGCTTAAAAATACCTTACGGGAAAAACAGGATGGAGAAAATAAGAAGCTGATAGAGGCGGTGGCAAAGGAACTTAAGATGAAGACGGTGGATTTAGAGAGACGTCTTTTCGGAAAAAGAATGAAATCTGGTACTGAAACAGAAGCATTAATGGTAATGATTGATAAATATAAAGGAAACAAGAAAGGAGTTTGTCAAAATTGCGGAAGAAGGTTTATCAGGAAGCAGACAGGAAAAAGGCAGTTTTGTTACAGGTTGAAATGCAAGAGAAAAATGGAAAATATCGCGCATAAGAAGACAGCGCAGAAGACCGGCGTGGCGCCGATCAGTAGAAAGTCATTAAGGATGAGATGGATAGTTAAACTTTTTGAAAAGTTGAGAGGGTGTAATTTATCGGAAAATGAGAAGTGGTTGACGGTAAAAGAAGCTATGGGGGAATGTGGAGCTTCCCAAACGCAAATCAGATGGCTCGGCCAGCGCCGAATTTTAACAAAGGGAAAACACCCGATAAAAAGTTGGCATGGCAAGCCGGTAGAAGTTTATCCGGCAAGTCAGATACGGATAATTAACGAAGTTTTGGGCCCGCGGCGATAGCCGCGGCTTTTTTTATGAACTGGTTAAACTTTTAAGTAACGGCGGATGGCGATGAAGGAGGAAAGGCCGCCTAAAACAACGCCGAAGAGGAGCTGATAGAAAACTAATTTGAAGATATTGGTGAAGAAATAGGTTTCCAGCGAGACATCGGCAGTGATTTTTTCCGCCCAAGGGCCGGCGATTAAAACAATCGGGACGGCAATGACGATGGAGAGAAGAGCGGCGACAATGCCGTAGATTATACCCTCAACGATATAGGGGCCGCGAATGTAGGGATTAGAAGCGCCAACTAAGCGCATAATGCCGATTTCCTCGCGGTTGGAATACATAGCGAGCCAGATAGTATTGAAAGCGACTAAAATAGCGATGATGGAAAAAACAAAAGTTAGGGCGAGGCCGCTGCGGTTGGCGGTCTCAATAATGTTTGTCAGCCGCTCAATAACGATTTGATTTTGGGCAAAAGTAACTTTGGCAATAACGGAGTTGAAAGATTCATTTTCCAGATAAGAGGCAATGTTACTGTATTCGCTAGGGTCGTTGGCTTTGACGTTAAGCGAGGGTAAGAAAGGGTTGTCGGAAAGTTCGTCCAGGGCCTGGGCGGCGGCGTCATTCTGGTGTTTTTGTTTGAAGGTAGCTAAAGCGTCATCGCGAGAAACATAAACAATGCCCTTAACCTGCTCCAGTCCCTCTAGAGAACGTTTAATGCGAAGAATTTCATCTTCAGGGGCGGACAGTTTGAAATAGACACTGATATCAATTTTGTCCTTAATAGCGTCAAGAGTAGTAATAGTGATAAAGCGGAAAATAATAAGGCCTAAAAAGAAGGAAAGGGCGAGTAACATAACAGCGACGGTGGCGGCGGAAAGAGAACCGTTGCGAAGGAAGTTTTTGACGCCGTAACGAATGACGCGAACAAGGGTGGTGAGCATATTTTATTAAAACTACATTAAAGTGAATTTGCCGCGTTCTTCGTCGCGGACGACTTTGCCTTGGTCTAAGGTGATAACGCGTTTACCGAGCGCGTTGATAATTTCCTTGTCGTGGGTGGCAAGAATGACGGTGGTGCCAAGTTCATTAATTTTAATCAGCAGCTTGATGATTTCCCAAGTGTTAAAAGGGTCAAGATTTCCGGTCGGCTCGTCGGCGACCACCACTTCGGGGCGGTGAATCATGGCGCGGGCAATAGCGACACGCTGTTTTTCGCCGCCAGAGAGTTCATTAGGGAAGTTATACATTCTTTCGGAAAGGCCAACCATATCCAGCACTTGAGGCACATATTCATCTATTTCGCTTTGGGGAGAGCCGGCGACTTCCAAGGCAAAAGCGACATTTTCATAGGCATTTTTATGAGGCAGAAGACGGAAGTCCTGAAAAATAACGCCGATGTGGCGCCGCAGTTTTGGCATTTCGCTGGATTTTAATTTGTTAACCTCATAAGAGCCGACAACTATTCGCCCTTTGGTCGGTTTTTCCTCGCCGATGAGCATTTTGATGACGGTGGTTTTACCGGCGCCGGAGCGGCCGACCAGAGAGACAAATTCGTTAGGGTTAATTTTGAAAGTGACGCCATCTAAGGAAGGCGGCGTGGCGCGGCCGTTATTGTAGGTTTTAGTGACGTTTTGGAAGGCGATCATAAAAAATTAAAAAAACGAAAATAAAAAAAGGAACTTTGGTATTATACCAAAGAGAGGCAAGCAGCGCAAATAAAAAGCCGCGTGGAGGGCGGCTACAGGGTGGGCACGACTAGGAAGAAAGGAGAATGAGAAGATAGTTGATAGAAATTCCAGCCGTTGCCACAGCGGCATAAGCGAGGAGAAAGCTAGGTGGGCGGCTGGAATGAAGATTCTCTATATTGAGACTTCTAGCAAATCTCTCACTGGCCCACCAATAATAAATAAGATAAATCAGCGAAATCACTATTACAAAAAAACTACTTAAGTATTGAATCACGAAAAAACACCTCCTTTGTAATGATTATGATCAGATTGATGGATGAGGCCGCCATCATAATAATGGCGGCGGTGCTCAAAATAACATCGTGCCAACGTTCTGATGGCGTTAGCTTTTTTGCCGACCAGTCGCGTTTTTCTTTTTCCCAAAATAAAATCCGGCAAAAAGGAAGGAAGAGAAAGCGATAACCAGAGAATGAGGAAGATCAAACAAGATTTATTTTCCTTTCTATGGAGTGTTATAAAAGGCCTGGCGTTGTTATACACTATTTATCTGTTTTCAGCAACTCGGCGTCAATAAATTCATCTAAATCTCCTGCCAGGACATCGTCAACGCGGTTGGTTTCGGTATCGGTGCGATGGTCCTTGATTAGATGATAAGGGTGGATGACATAGGAGCGAATTTGACTCCCCCACTCCGGTTTGACTTTGATTTTGAGCGCGGAGAGTTCTTTAACCTGGTTGGCGGTCATTAGTTGAAAAAGTTTAGCTTTTAAGAGAGAGAGGGCGCGGGCGCGGTTTTGCGACTGGGAACGTTCCACTTGGGAGGCGACAGAGAGGCCGGTGGGAAGGTGGGTTATACGCACCGCCGTTTCCACTTTGTTGACGTTTTGGCCGCCGGGGCCGGAAGAGCGGAAAAGGTCAACCTTGAGATCGTCTTCGGGAATGGAGATGGAGTTCTCATCCATGGCGGGAAGTTCGGGCAGGATTTCCACTAAGGCGAAGGAGGTGTGGCGGAGTTTTTTGGGAGAGAAGGGAGAGATGCGGACAAGACGGTGGACACCGGATTCATTTTTCAGATAGCCGTAGGCGTAGTCGCCGCTGATTTCCACGGCGGCGTTTTTCAACGGCTGGCGGCCGGTTTTGGACTGGAAGTCGGACAAACTTTCATCAATAAGGCGGGTTTTCCAGCCGCGGCTGGCGGCATATTTGAGATACATTTGAAGAAGCATGCCGGTCCAGTCGGCGGCGTCTTCGCCGCCGGCGCCGGAGTAAAGGTAAAGAAAGGCATTGCCGGAGTCATACTTGCCGGTGAAACAGACCTTGGCTTCCAGGCCGCGGAGGAGGCGGCGGGCATTATAGAAAGCGGATTCGGCGGGAGAAGATTTGAGTTCAGTAAGAGTGGTTTCTAATTCTTCAAATTCGGTGATGGAGTTTTCCAGCTGTCCGGCTTCTTTGGATAATTTTTCGGCGCCGGACTGGTCTTTCCAGATGTCAGGAGAAGAAAGCCGGTCGGTTAGAGCGGTCAGTTTTTCTTTTTGTTGAGGAAGATTAAAACGATCCGCAAGGCGAAGAAAAGAAGCGTACAGTTCAGCAATACTTTCGGAAAGTTCTCTTTCAGTCATAAATATTATATGAGCCACCTTGCGGATTCTCCCGATGCGAACCAAATTTATTAAATTTGGTAATCGCATCGAGGACTCTCGATTTTGTTCCTCCGCTTTCAGCGGAGTAACAAAATCGGAGGAACAGCGGACCTATTTATCCTGTTAGAGCCGGAGGGGAGATTCGAACTCCCGACCTCTGCTTTACGAAAGCATTGCTCTACCGACTGAGCTACTCCGGCTCTAACGGGACAAGCTGAAAATCAGGTGGCGAATTAAGATAACACTATAATACTATAAACTTTGGCGGCGGGCAATGTTGGCGAGGGCGTCAATATTATCGGCGGCGGAGGCGATATTGCGTTTAGTAACGCCGCACTTGAGGCAGTGGTGGACGATGGAGTAAATATCTTTTTTCTTTTCTACCCAGATTGGTTCCATGAGGCCGCCGCAGGCAGCGGCGCGGTCGCCGGGATGAATGTCCACGTGGCGGCTAAAGAGGCAACTGGGGCAATGATTGGTAAAGCCGTTGCCGTGGACAAAAACGCCGCAATGGCGGCAATGGAAAGATTCCACACGTTTTTGAAAACGCCTATCCCTTATTGACATAAAATATCTTCTGCGAGCAGTGAGATATTTTTTAAGAACCCTAGGTTCTCAACGCTCGCTTAAGGCTCGCTACTTTCCGACACGGGGAAATTCTCCTTTCCCCGACCCCCTTTTATTATGTCATTATTGACATAAGTTATGAAGGTGAGCACAATAATAAAAGTTATTTTACATTTTAATAAGGGGGTAGGCAAATGAAGATATTGCTGACTATAGCGGCTATAAAGTACACGCTGATTGCGGTGGTGTTGTTGTTGGGATGGCTGGGTATAAAAACCGGATTAGGGCATTATTTGATGGCGGCGGCTGATGCGGTTGATGCGGATAGAGTAATCAGTCGGCTATGGAACGCGTCGTGGATAGCCAGCTGGAGGGAACAGCACAGCGCTGTGCCCCGTCTTCGTTCTTTGGTTAAAAAAAGGAAAAGGAGGGAATAAAATGTTTGAGATGATGGGAATGTTTGTATTTATACCGCTTGCGATAGCAGGAGCAATTTTCTTTCTATTGCGGGGAGTGTTTCCGGTGATAAGGAGAAAAAATAAGGAGGGTTAACCCTCCTTTTTGTTTTGAAAACTTGTTTTAGAGAGGGCATTCAGCTGGTTGGTTGAGATGGCGGACTTCGCCCTGGCGCATATTTATAAAACTGTTTCCGGTCAGGTTTTCGTTGCAGGTTTTATTTAAGACGACGCCCCAATCCATCTTACCGGGACCGTCAACGCTGTTTAGAACAACGTTGCCGTTAATGAGGGAATTGTCGCCGGAGAGGAAGATGAGGCCGGCTTGGCCGGCAACGCCGCGGGTGTTGGAGTCGGTGATACTGTTGTTGGAAGCAGTAGCGCGGGTGCCAGTAATTTGGAGGCCGCTAGTGCCGGTTTTGATAATATTGTTTTGAAGAACTTGAATATCGGGACCACTGGCTTGAATGGCAAGAGCGTAGGGAGAAGTGATGGCGTTTTGCCTGATAATAGCGCCGGGAGCGTTTAGTCCGGCAATTTCGGGAATATAGATACCGAGAGCGAAGCCCTTAATGGAATTGAGGTCAATGATTAGATTGGTGAAGTTATGACCATTGGAAGAGGCGGGATTTAGACGAATACCGCTGCCACCAGTACCGGAGCTTAAGATGGCGTTTTGATGGATGGTTAAGCCATCAAAGCCGTCCGGTGACCAGATACCAGCGTAGGAAGAGTTGTTAATAATGTTATCGTTTAAGATAATGTTGTGGTTGCGGGCACCGTTTGGAACATTACCAATAGCGCCGGAGACGACAATACCGCTAATACCACCAATAACAGTATTACCGGAAATAACAGAATTTTCGGAGGTGCCAAGATTGATGGCGGAGACAGAACCGCTGACACCGCGGGAAGTAACATAATTGCCGGTGATGCGAGCGCCGGACTGATTGTTGACTTTGATGCCATTGCTGGCGGCATCGGCAATGACGGAGTTGTCGGCAACAATTATGCCGGGATTAGAGTTATAGGGGCCAGAGCCCTTGGGTAAAACTTCAATGCCAATAGCGGTGGGGTAAGTGACTCCCGTCATATCAATGCGGTTATTAAGAATTTGGATACCGTGCAGACCGCCGAAATAAGGCGGAGATTTCTGATTATCGCCGGCGCCAATAGCGTATTGGCCGCAACGGCGGATATACATATTTTGAATAGTGACAAAACTGGAGCCGTCGGTAAGCATAACGGCGGCGCGCGCCGCTATGGTCGGATCCTGGCAGTCAATTTGTAGGTCATGGACGACCACATTATTTTTTCCTTTTATCCAGATGGGATGATTAACGGGGGCGGAGGCATCGGCATCAGGAAGAAGAACGGCGGCATCACTCTCACCAAAAACAGTGGAATCCGAGGGTGGAAAAAGATTTTGACCAAGGCGGTATCGGCCGTTGGGGAAGTAGATGCTGTCACCGGCCGAGATGGAGGAAAGGAGGGTGTTGATGGCAGGAGCGTCGTTGGTGATACCGTCGCCGACAGTGCCGAAGTCCTTGACGTTAAATACCGACGGCGGGTGACTGCCGAGTAATCCTTCCACCAGTGCTTGTTTGGATAAGGGGAAGCGGGAAGAGACATAGTCCCCGAGAAGGGAAGCTAAAACAAGTAAAATTAAACAAACAACGAGAGGCAAAAGAAACTTTTGAGGATTAGAGAATTTTTTAATATCCATAATTTAGCTAATTTTAATAAACAAGAGCGATTTGACTATAGTATATTAAAAAAACGAGTTTAAATCAATTGACGATAAAAAAAGAGGAAGGATATTTTGAACTTTACCGGCCGATTCGCTATTATAAAACAGTATGCGGGAATGGAAACTATGGGTAGCTATCGCTTTTCTTGGCTTTATTCTTTTCTTGATTTTAATCGGCGCTTTCCGCCGCTATCGTGAGTATCGTTCCGAAGATGCTATCCGTTCCGCTTTGGAAGCGCAGGTCTGGCAATTGCGCGATGAAAACAGTAAAATAGGCGAAGATGTGGAGTATTACTCCAATCCCGACAATCTGGAAAAAGAGCTGCGCGCGCGCTTTAATCTGAAGAAGCTGGACGAGCGTCTTTTAATAATTGTTCCCGAAGAATAAGCGGGAGTAGTACAGTGGCAGTACACTAGCTTCCCAAGCTAGGAACGGGGGTTCAATTCCCCTCTCCCGCTCCAAAACACCCAGCCAATAAATTAGCTGGGTGTTTAGTGTTTCTGGCTGCGAGATTACTAGCAGAGAAACACTAAAAACCCGGGAAAGTGGACTTCCCGGGCGTGGCGTACCCAGCTTAGTTAATTCCCGACTAAAAGTCAGGTGGGTGGCCTGCACTTTGCTCCACGGAGCAGAATAACTTGGCCTCCCTTGAAAAATTTATTTGATTCGGAATATTTTAAGCTTGGTACACTTATTATAACGATTGAAGAAGGATTTTGTTACATAAAAATATAGCGACTAGTAACCAGTAACTAACAACTAGGGACAGAATGTATTATTGGTGGCGAGATTTAATAAAAAGGCCAAGTTCCTGAAGTTGGGCAGGGGTGGCGGGGGTCGGGGCGTCCATAACGGCGGTGCGGCCGGCGCCGGTCATGGGAAAGGCCTGAACTTCGCGCAGGTAGGACTCCCCCGTCAGATTCATAAGATTGCGTTCCACTCCCAGAGCGATGCCGCCATGGGGCGGAGCGCCATAACGGAAGGCGGCAAGTATGTGGCCGACGCTATTCTCTATCTCCTGCGGAGAGTAGCCCATAACGCGGTAGGTGGCTTCCAGTATCTCGGGGCGGTGAGCGCGAATACTGCCGCCGCCGGACTCAAAGCCGTTGCAGACAAGGTCATATTGGGTGGTTAAAATCTCGGGTATGTTTTTACCGGCAAGATGGTCTGCTAAGAATTCCGGCTTAGGCATAGAGAATGGGTTGTGAGTAAAGGTCCAACTACCATTGTCGGCTTTTTCAAAAAAGGGGAAATCCACTACCCAGGCGTAAGCGAGGATGCCGGCGGCTTTTTCCGACTCGTTACGCAGGTCAAACTTGTCGGCGCCGAAGCGTTCCACAGCTTCCCGATAAGAGAAACGAGGAAATGGTTTTTCTTTTATCTTATATCCCATTGCTTCCACCACTTGGGTCATCATGATTTCTATCTCCATAATCACGTCCTCGCGTTCAACAAAAGACATTTCTATGTCAATCTGGGTGTGTTCAAAGCCGCGGTCGGCGCGCAGGTCTTCGTCGCGGAGGGCGCGAGCAATCTGAAAGTAGCGTTCAAAACCGGAAACCATCAGAAGCTGTTTGTACTGCTGGGGCGATTGCGGCAAGGCGTAGAACTTACCCGGATATTGGCGGGAAGGCACCAGAAAGTCGCGCGAGCCCTCGGGGGTGGATTTAGTCAGAAGCGGCGTTTCTATTTCCAAAAAGTCGCGGCGGAAGAGAAACTCGCGGCATTTTTGGACGAAGTCGCTGCGGAGACGAAGGTTGCGTTGCATACGCTCGGAGCGCAAGTCAAGATAGCGGTATTTGAGGCGAGTTTCCTCGTTGACGGCGGCGGTGTCTTGACGGGGATCAAAGGAGGGTGTTTCCGCGGAACTCAAAACCGCGATGGCTTCCGCTTTTACTTCCACCCGGCCGGTGGGAAGGTCGGGATTAATCATATCGGCGGGGCGGTCTTTAACTGTTCCTTTTATTTCCAGCACCCACTCGGGACGGACGGTTTTGGCGGTTTCATAAGCGGAAGATTTGGGGTCAATGACGATTTGAGCCACACCACTCCGGTCACGCAGGTCAAGAAAAATGAGTTTGCCATGGTCGCGGCGGGCGACTATCCAGCCGGAGAGTGTTATTGTCTCCCCTGTTTTAGCGGCTGTCTCTAAAACTAAAGTACGCATATTTTTATTATTTTACCGCAAAACGCGGAGAGGAACAATGTTGACAAATATAAAAAACCCAGTAGTATTAAGGCAGTTAAAATTGAAAGGATAAAAAAATGAAAGGATGTCCGAAGTGCCACACGACTCGTTTTGGAAATTTTTGTCATAAGTGTGGAGAGGGGCTTGTTGAAGAGGGGTGGAAGGAGCAGGGAGTAAAAACAGAAATTGAATGTAAACAAAAAAATCCACATTTTATCATCTGTATAAATCCTGAATGCTCCACAAAAATTATTGATGATTGTAAATTTTGTCCGATTTGCGGAGTAGATTTGAGGGTAGCGCAAATTACAAGAGTATAGGATTAAGAAAGGAGATGAGAAAGATGAGGTTTTTCCGATGGATAATGTGGCTTTTCATGAGAAGAAAATATTGCCCGCGGGACAGAAATCATTTTGTTATTTTCAAAAAATTCTGTGATAAGTGCGGCGCAAGATTGAAATACGAGCGACTACCAAGATGCCGGCAATGCGGCGGAGCGGTATGGGAAGCCGAAAAATTTTGCGGTCATTGTGGAGTTTTACTTGAGCCGCGGGCAGTGAAAACAACCTAATAACACAACTGCGGGGGCGATTGACCCTCTTCGAGAGAAGAGGGTTTTATTTTAGATAATAATTAGATAACTTGGTAATTGGGAATTGGAGGGAAAGAGAGGAAATCCCCCGTCCTGCGGACACCCTCTTTATAAAAGGAAATGGAAATACCTGACTCGCTCCGACTCGAGTCCTCGGGACTCTCATCGAGAGTCTCGGGACCGGCAGGCAGGCCTTGCTTTTTGAGCACTCCCTTCCCGCCGCTATGGGCGGGACAAGTTATGAAAAGGAGAATGGGGATTTACTTACGATGTTTTTGTTAGCGGAGGGAGGAGACGAGGGCGTGGGAGTCGGTGAAGGTGATTTTGACGGTGCCGTTTTGGTCGGTGCGGAAAATACGGCTGCCGACGGCGGCGAGATTAGCGAGAGCGACGGGGGTGGGGTGGCCGTAAGAGTTACGGCCGACCTCAATCACACTGACGGCGGGACGGACGGCGGAAAGGAAAGTGGGAGAGGAGGAATATTTGGAGCCGTGGTGGGCGACTTTGAGAATATCTATATCTTTGAGACCGTAGCGGGCGGTGATTTTTTCTTCGGTGGCGGCGTCAATGTCGCCAGTGAAGAGCGCGCGATGTCCGCCGGAGTCAAGAAGGAGAACAATGGCATTAACGTTTGTGTTGACGCCGGCAGCGTCGGGAGGAGGATAAAGAACGGAAACGGTAGAAGAGGCATAGAGAATGCGGTCGCCGGCGCGAAGGGAGACGGAGGGTATTTGGCGTTCTGTCAATGAGGTTTGGACTTTTTGCCAAGCGGCGGTGGCGCCGGGAAGGCCGCTGGCGGCGAAAACGGAGATGGGGTAGCGAGAAAAGACGTCCAGAAAACCGCCGCTATGGTCCAGATCGGCATGGGAAGCGATAGCAATATCAAGATGAGCGCCGAGCAACGGCATAACGGAAGAAAGAGCGGAGGTTACTCCCCCGCCGGGAGGACCGGAGTCAATAAGAAAGCGGACGGGACGGGGACCGGGGAGTTCTATAAGTTCAGAATCGCCTTGGCCGACGGAGAGAAAATAAAGAGAAAGTTCGGAGGGCGGAGAGAAGAAAGCGATGTACCAGAAGGAGGCGTCAAGGAGGAGGGCAGCGGTGAGAAGGAGAAAAAGTTTAGAGGGCATAGCGGATATGGTGTATTAAGTATATAGAAAATATGTGATGAGAACATAGGGAAAGGTTAGTTTATTTAGCGAGCCGTCTAATGTGTTTCATTTATTTCCTTTACTAACGAGAGAGGAGTCATACGTAAGGTAGTTTGCTCCGCAAACTTTTATTTTAGTGGGGGGCGGAGGGAGTGGTAGTAGCGGATGATAATGAGAACGAGGGCGAGGTAGTAAAGGAAAGCCAAGAGAAGGCCGAGGCGGCCAAATTCACTGGAGAGGCGGCCAAAAGATAAAGAGGAGAAAAACTCAATGACGCCAATCTGGTAAGTTAAAATGAGGTTAGCGGGAAGGGAAATAAATTCGGTCAGCAGATTGCCGGCAGAGCCAAAAATGCCGGCGGCGGCAAGCAATCCTCCAAAAAACATGGTATAAGGAACAGTTCCCAAAACCAAAAGATTGGATAGGATAGACAGGACGGAAACGGAGTGGAAGTAATAAAACAAGAGAGGAGCGACGGCCAGCTGGGCGGAGATGGTGGTCAATAAGTGGCCGCGCCAATTAAAAAAAGAGTTACTGGTTTTTTCATCCCAGCCGAGAAGTTCGGAGAGAGCGGGCATAAGGTAAACAATACCGAGAAGAGCGAGAAAAGACAGTTCAAAGCCGACACTAAAGAAGGCGGAGGGGTCGGCGATAAGCATCAGCAGGGCGGAAACAGCGATGGCGTTGCGCACCGAGTAGAGGCGGCCGTAAGCGAGAGCGAGAAGAGCGATGCCGCCCATAACGGCGGCGCGAACAATGGACGGTTCGGGACCGACCATAATGACGAAAAAGACAATGGCGGTAAAGGTGGCGATAAAAGTCAGGCGGCGGGAGAGCCAGGCGCCGAGAGCGGCGCCAAAGGCAGAAATAAGAATAGTAATGTTGTAGCCGGAGAGAGCCACCAGGTGAGTGGTGCCGCTGGTGGCGAGAGAGTCGCGAAAGGCGGGAGTGAAGCCGGAGCGGTCGCCTAAGACAAGGCCGGAGAGAAGAGCGGCGGGAGCGGGCGGCAGGGCGCGGCGGAAAGAATCAATGATGTTTTGCCGGAGGCGGGAGAGAAGATTAAGAAAGCCGCGCGGATGTTCCAGTATGGAGACGGACGGCCAGCGGATAAGAGGGCGGCCGGAAGGCGAGATAAAGAGAACGCCGGTGACGGAAAGGCGGTCGCCGCGGGTTAGGTTCTCGGTTTGATTAACATAAACAGAAACCAGGCCGCGGTAAGGAGAGTTAAGACGCAAAAGAAAGGACTCAGAACGTTCATAAGAAAGTGTACCGCCGACGACTGTGCCGGTGAGGGAAATAGGAATACCGGCGGTAGGAAGATTTTCTTTATTTAAATCTGAAATTGCGAAGGAATAGCCGTAGCCGACAAGAGAGAGGAGGGTAAGGCCGGCCAGCCAAAGGCGGCGAGAAGAAAAATCAGAGAGGAGAGCGGCCAGAAACGCGGCAGAGAATAAGATGAAAGCGGCGGCAATGAAGACGGCGGGGCGGAGAGGAACGGCGGCGGCAATAATACCAGCGGTTAAAAACAATATCCCCCAGAAAGCTTTGTCGTAGAGAGGCACAAATCAGACGCCGGAGGGGTGGCGGAGGAGAAGCGCCGTTTTGGCGATGATTTTAAGGTCAAGCCGCAGTGACTTGTGGCGGGCGTAGTAGGCGTCGTATTCCAGCACTTTAGCGTAAGAAAGATTCCAAGAACCGTTAATTTGGGAGAGGCCGGTGATGCCAGCTTTTTCGTAGCGGAGGAATTGGTAAGCGGGCGGATAGCTGGCGATTTCTTCCGGTTCGTAGGGGCGGGGGCCGACGAGAGAAATGTCGCCGCGAAGAACATTCCAGAGTTGGGGTAGTTCGTCCAGCCAATACTGGCGCAGGACGCGGCCGACGCGGGTAACGCGCGGGTCGCGGCTGATTTTGAAGAAGGGACTGCCGCGGCGTTCGTTTAGGTGGAGAAGAGAGGACTTCTCCGTTTCGGCGCTGGCTCTCATAGTGCGGAATTTAAAAATAGTGATGACGCGGCCGGCGGAAACGCGACGGGCGCGAAAAAAAACAGGACCGGGACTATCCAGTTTAACAGCCAGAGTTATAAAAGGGAGGCAGATACCCAAAAAAATAAGGCCGACCGCGGAAACAATGATGTCCACTCCCCTTTTGGCGGCCGCGTACATGTACATACTTGCCACTTATTATAACAGAAGTGCTATACTGGTGGCTATGAAGATGGCGCTGGTTTACGATTATTTGAATCAGTACGGCGGCGGCGAGCGAGTTTTGCGCACACTGATGGATATGTTTCCGGAGGCGCCGATTTACACGCTTTTTCACGACGAGGAAGGAACGTGGAAGCAGTTTCCCCGCGAGCGGATAGCGGGAACAAGTTGGCTTGATCGGAAGATAGTCGCCCGCTACCACCGCGCTTTTATACCGTTTTTTCCGCGAGCGGCGGAGTCAATTGATTTAGGGGACCGTTATGATTTGATTGTGACGGTCGGCGCGGGATACGCCAAGGGAGTATCCTATCGTAGCGGCTACCATCTGGATTATTGTTTTACGCCGATAAGGTACGCGTGGGAACCGGCAACTTATCTGCCGAGCAAGTTCGGGCGAGTGAGGGGGGCAATGATGAGAGCGGCGGGAGCGCCGGTGCTGCGGTATTTAAAAAAATGGGACTGGCGGGCGGGACAGAGGCCGAATAAGATAATGGCCATTTCCGAATATATTGCCGGACGAGTGCGAGAATGCTGGGGACGGGAGGCATCAGTGCTTTATCCGCCTGTTGACAAGACTGTGTTTTTTATGGAACTGCCCTCAAAATACCGGCAGTATTATTTGGCTGTCGGAAGGTTTTTACATTACAAAAAGTTTGATTTGGTGATAAGCGCGTTTAATGAGCTGAAACTGCCGCTTAAGGTGGTGGGGCGGGGGCCGGAGTTTTTTAGATTAGCCGCGTTGAATACTTCGCCCTTTACTTCGTTTATAACCGCCCCGATGTCGGACGAAGAGATGCGAGGATTATACAACAACGCCGTGGCGCTTATATTTCCGCAGGTGGAAGATTTTGGTTTGGTGGCGGCGGAAGCGATTGCCTGCGGCACGCCGGTGGTAGCTTACCGGTGGGGGGGCGGGGCGGCGGAAATAGTCAGAGACGGTGAGAATGGCATTTTAATGGATAATCAAAGTTCAGAGGCGATTATTGAGGCAGTGAGGCGATTAGCGACAAGCAGACGCTTTGACGCGTCTAAGGTGGAGGCGACAGCGGTAAGATTCTCGCTGGAAAATTTTAAGAATTCACTGCGAGAGGAGATTGGGAAGATAAGTTTAGGCACATAAAAGCCCCGATATAAAGTCGGGGAGCGGTATCATTAATACCTCTCTGAAAAGCAAAACGCCCCGACCTAAGTCGGGGCGTTTGACGGCAGTTTAACCGTGCACCGGATTATTCCGGCAAGCGATTTTTACTCCCGAGACTTCAACGGACGAGCTTCATTAACTTTGAGAGAGCGGCCGTCCAAATCCTGGCCATCCCACATCTCAATAGCTTTTTGCCCTTCCTCGTCGGTGTTAAACTCGACGAAGCCGAAGCCGCGAGAGCGGCCAGTCATCTTGTCAACAACCACAGTGGCGGACTGAACATCTCCGGCCTTAGAAAAGGCGCCGCGGAGAGAATCATCCGTCGTGGTGTACGACAGATTGCCAACGTAAAGCTTCATAAATACAAAACTAATAGCGCGTAAGGCGACCTCTTACGGTCTTGTGGTCCTTACGCTTATTTAAGGCGAAAAGGGGAACCAACAACCGAAGAACACTTACTGCAGGGGAAGTATAACACAGCCGGTTAAGGAAAGCAAGGAGAGGTACTGGTAGGGTACATCTGTGAATTAACAGGTGGTGGAGGGTGGTAGAAAATGGAGCCAGAAGGCAAGGGTCTATATTTGAAAAGGAGGAAAAGGCGAATCGTATTTATGCTCCGTGGCACTTTTTATATTTTTTGCCGGAGCCGCATGGGCAGGGGTCATTTCTACCTACAGCAGAGAATTGTTGGGGGTGGGAGTGGGTGGGAGAAGGAATTTTACTATTTCCTTCTTTTGATTCCTGAAGCGTCAGACGGAAAATGTTTTCAAAAAGCCAGGCGCGGAAGTTGATGAAAAGACGTTCAAAAAGATCGTGGCCTTCCTTGCGGTATTCCACCAGAGGGTCGTGCTGGCCATAGGCGCGCAGGCGGACGGACTCGGCCAGCGCTTCCATATCTTCTAAATGATTCATCCAGAGCATATCAAAAAT
>ERZ1292629.339-Hain-H43-01um-R1-339-length-49200-cov-73_pt1 | contig 49200 bp, 76 predicted proteins | sample MGYA00564399_ERZ1292629 | MGnify/ENA primary metagenome ERZ1292629 (study PRJEB36523, sample SAMEA6512636) | groundwater metagenome | collected 2019-01-08 | study: AquaDiva: Metagenomics assemblies of 32 groundwater samples
CCACCCGCGCCCACGGCCAGGCATGTTCTTTGAGATAAGTATCGCGGTATTGCTCGGCTGCCGTTTGGGGATAGTTATCCAATAATAAAATCTCCTCACGCCGCCCATAGCGCGAGAGTGAATTCACGTTGCTTTCAGCAGCAGAGTTCTGCGCGGCGTCCGAATCGTCATTATATTTTACCGATATATAGTTATACATCATATCTAGGCTACGATTGCGGGTGATGCCATTGATCGTTAAATCCATATCGTAGATCAAACCCTCCCACGTCTTGCCCCCGGCGATCTCCTCGAAATGATAGCCCAGGTATTCATTGAAAAACTGCCCCAGACGAATCGGATCGGCGGAGATGGTAAAGCTGCCCATCCAATAGCCCCCATCGCGGCGGATGGAGCGCCTCCAGCCCGTCGCCTCCTGGCTGATGTTTCTCACGAAAACCGGCGTGCCGTAGATGACCGGCGTTTTCAGGAGTAGATTGCGTTCCATTACGTTGCCGTTGCCGTGCGATAGGTGCGCCAGCGCGGGATCAGGGTAAATTCCAGGTCGAGATCGACATTTAATGGGCTGAAATTAGTAGACTGCCCAGCCACGACCACTATCCCTCCCTGCACCGGATAGAACCAATCATGGAATGTAAACTCGACATTTTCCATGTTAGGCGTCAATACCCCGGCATGGGTAGTATTGCCAATCGAACAAACGGCATATTGATTATTCTGCGGCTCAGTGACGAAATACAGCGGCCCAACATCACTGGTTCCGCTGAGTGAGGCCCCGTTTGCGGTGACCAGATGTTCGGATGGGATTAGGACAAAACAATCTACGTCCAGATTGCCGGCCACGCTCACCCGCTGGGCGTGCAAGTTCAAGGCGTAGCTGAGCAATCTATCGCCTGTCGTTGCGAAGTTGTCCCGGTTGCCTGTCGGAGGAATCTCGATCTCACCCAACTCGACCAGCATCCAATCCGTGTAAGCGCTGCCAGTTAGAAATGCACTCCCGGCGATCTCTGTCCCTGGAGTGAAATATCGTCCCCATCCGTGATGAAGTTGCAAGGCAATTTCATCGGATGCGGCATTAATTTTGCATCGCAACAGGACGATATAGCGGCCGATGTAGCTCTCGTAATCATCGTAATCCGTGACGATATTGCCCAACGGGAGATGAAGCCGGCTGATCATCAACGTGGGGTTGTCTAAAAGCCCATCGGCGATGATATTATTGATATAATATCCGCCACTGGCAGTTCCCGAAGCCGTTGCCGTCCCGCCCGTGATCCATCCCAATTCACATTCCCAGGTGGCAGTAAAACCGCCTGAACTCTTATAAGTTGGCCGGATTCCAATCCAAACCCGATTGATATCCGTACTAACTCCAGTCTCATCGCTGGTCACTTTCAACTGTTGGATACGTTGAGGTAACGTTCCTAAATCATGTCCGATAGAAGCCCAATCGCCGAGGTTATGCAGATTGGTCTTGATCGTCATCAGGCTATCTTCGTTCTCCCAGTATGGTACACGCTCGATAACCACCCGTAAGATTGTCCTATCAGTTCCCAGCAGTGGTCCCAAACATCCTTCGGTAGTGAGTTGCGAGCTTCCCGAGAGCACCAGAGCGCGCTTAGCAGCCTCTCCCTCGGCCTGAAAGTACAGCCATACCGGATCGGAGCGCAGATTATTAGAGGCATATTGCTCGGCGATCTCGAATATCTCGTCCAGAGTGGCCTTGGCAGTCAGGATTGTCGCATCGGCAGAATCAGATAACAGGTCAATCGTCTCAAATATGCTGTTCTCGCGCTTATTATCGATTGTCTCCCAACCGTTTTCGCGCAGTTGCAGCGTACCACCCAGCAGGTCAATTGTAGTAGTTGAGCTGCCGCCGCCGATTGTATCCGTGTGTACCAGTTTCAGATATTGTGCCATTCGTTACCGCCGATTCAATCTTTTGATCCTATCGCCCCATCGAGGCGTTCAGCCGCGCCCGCTTCCGGTCGGCGACCATAGCTTTAGTTAATACCGCTGCCGCCGCGTTATTATTGTAGATATTTATCGTATCTCCGCCAATATTGTTAGTTGCCCCTGCAGGGGCAATGGTCACACGCTCACCCGAAGAGGCACGCAATGGATAGGTATCGCCTGGAAAGCCCATCGGGACGATGATATCAAGGCCATGTTGCCCTCCGGGACCGTTAGGGTTGCCAGGACGAGGGGGAGGCCCAGGTTGTTTCCCGCCGCCCAGGATATTCAGAATAACATCAATTGTATGAGGGTCCTGGGTAAGCTTATCCAGCTTGGTTTTCAGCGTATCAAGTTTATCTTCTGCCTTATCCCCTGGATCGGCTTCTATCGGTATTTCCCCGGCTTCGATCAATAGTGCCTTTCGCGCCTCGAGCGCGTCGAATTGTTCGGTTATCACGGACAAATCGGCGTTATTGACCAGATCGATCCCGGCCAATACATCCTCAATTAGTACTTTAGCATCCCCAATAGGAATGTTGAAATCTTCGGAGATGCTCTCGGCGGCGTCTGCTAGGCTGATTTTCCCTAGCTGAACCTCTAACGCCTGCCCCTCGATGGCGATATTCTTGAAGAATTCCTTAGCCTGCTCCGGAGTGATCTTGCCTTCGACTACCGCCGCCTGCACCTGACCGATCAGTGTATTCATCGCTTCGCCGCCCGCCTCTTTGAAGGCTACTACATCGAATAGTTGCTTGGCGATCCCGGCGGGGTCGATGTCCACGGCAAAGAAATCGGCTATATTCTGCTGGGCTATCTCTTTCAAGGAGGCCAGCAGACCATCCTGTTCCCGATTCAGGTCACGGATATGGTCTTTATATTCCTCCGCTCTTTTAGCTGCTTCGGAGGTGACATCGGCAAGATGTTTTTGTTTGTCAGCTACATTATTGGTAGTCTCTCCTAATTCATCAAGTGCTACGTCGCTTTCATTCAATAGACTTAAGTTTTCTAACCATGCTCCGCTATTACCGCGAATTGAAACCTCCGTATCGGCAAGTGCTTGATTTATCTCAATCAGCGCATCTTTCTGGGCCTGTTCTGCCTGTTCAGTAGGCGATAGGACTCCCAGGCGTTTATAGTATTCCTCCCAATTCCTTTCTACGGCATCGGTATTCAGGTTAAGCATCCGGCTGGAGCCAGTCAAATCGCGCGCCTGTTTGGTGAATTCGGGATGTAAAATCGCATAACGGGTAATCAGCTCATTAAGCATATTTATGCTATCGGCGATCCCCAGGTTGAATATCTTCAATGGTTCAAGCGCTCCTGTTCCAACGGCTTCCCCCATATTCCCCAATGCATTTTTTACCTTATTGACTGATCCGGCGAATGTATCCCCGGCTGCGATTGCAGCCTTGCCGAATTCGGCCTCTAATTCTTCCAGGATGACCGTCTGCGCACCGGTAACATTTCCGGCCTTAACCATCGCCTCAATAGTGTTTTTCTGTTCTTCGGTAAATGCAACTCCAACTCGGCGTAAAGCAGTTAATCCCAGGATAGGATCATTGAGTGCTTTACCAAGCTGGATCGCAGTACCTTTCAAGTCGATCATCGATACGTCGCCGCCCGCCATCGCCGTAGCCATATCCGCCATTGTTTGCGCGGCGCGCGGGAATACATCTTCCCCGATTTCCCTGAAAGTCATGAGCATATTCAGGCCGGATTGAACCGTTTCGTCTTCGATGCTGGTGAGTAAAGATAATTCCCCCGACAGATTTGCGATTTCATCCGCGGTAAAACCGGCCGTGCCGCCCGTGGCCCGGATCGTTGATTCGGTCTGTGCCATGATTTGCTCGGCCTTAGATGCTTCACCTAAAGCGAAATTTAAGGCTTTTCCAACCGCAAATACCAGACTTGCGGCACCCGCAAATGGCAGGAAGCTTTTAGCCATATCTGCGATTCCACCGCTGGCAATGCCTGCCCCTTTGCCGATGCTGCCAAGGGACTTATCGACCTTAGCCAGCTCAGCTGAGGCTTTATTATTCGCCTTGATCAGAATCTCGATAACATTCGCCATCACATCGCTCCAACCGTGACCAGCCAGTTGATCACCGCGCGCTCACGTTCGTTAAGCGGATGCGTAGCCGCGTAGCGCCAGGCTTTCACTGCCCCATAGACAGTTTCCAGCATATCCATAGTGTGGATCTCCGCGTAGTCCTGATCATCGATACCGGCCATCCTGGGCGGGATGCCCCAATCACGGCAACGCCATTTCTTCCAGAGCAAGGGCGGCGGATCACCTTTACCTTTGGCGGCCTGCACCGCCGCCCTTAAGAGTTTTTTGGAATTGCGTCCAGGTTGCGCCGATATGCCGAAACGGCCAGCCCCGCCCATTCGATGATACGCGCCTGGCGCGGGTCATCCAGCTTTTCAAGGTCCGCCTTGAAGTCTGGCATGACTTCGCTTTCCCATTCCTGGATGAGCAGCTTTGCCATCTCCCATAGGATGATCATCGGCGGCAGCCCATCCAGTTCCATGCGCTTCGAATCGAAGGCCACGATCTGGTAGACGGTCGGCTTCTCCGGCACCATCAGGCGCACTCCGCCCCATTTGTCGGTTTTGAATTCGGCCATGATTATGTGGCGTTGGTAGTCAGAGTAAATTCGCCGGAAGGCCGCAAAACTGCGGTCAGCTGGATCGGCCCGGCCTCGCCAGAGCTGGCGGGGATGTCCAGGCTTTCCATTACGAACTCGCCGGCGTACACATCCGATCCGACGTTCTTGTCAGGGATATAAACCTTGACCGTCCGTAAGGCCGGCTCATTGGCCGCAAAGTACCAGTTTTTCAGAATATCGGCAGCTTCGTCGGTGGCCGTCGAATAAACTGCCACCAAGTTGAACGTGCCATCCTTGCCGCAGCTCAACCGTACCGGCCAGGTCTGTTGGAAGGTGCGTAAATCACCAATGTTTTTGGTGAAGTTCATCGTCACCGCGTTGCTGGACCCGGAGCAGTCTTTCAATGTGCCTGACGCATTATCGATCCATAGTGCCACGTCACAAGCATTCACACTCGTAGTTGTCTGTGCCATTTGTTATCTCCTAACTGAAGTTAATGTTTCCTGCACCCTCAGCCGCCTCTCGGCTTCGGGGCTGATAACCATCCGACGATCTCATATTTCCAGGATGAGATCATCTGTGGTTTTACCTTTAACGATTTCGCTGTCTGCTCAATATCCACCTCCATAAATTGCTCGACGGTCGTGATCCCAAGTTTGGCGAACTTCGCCCCGCGTATTTTCCAGCCCGGTAGTTCGGATAACGGCGGCGCAGATACTTTGGCGATAATGCCGCGCTCTTCCAGGATGACAATCGATTGCGGTTGCAGACGCGAAGCCTCGAACACCGTCCCCTCATTTATCCCGTTGCTCAGGTTGCGCAATGCCCGGTAAACCTCCATCAGAAAACCCTCACTGTCAACACAAAGCGCGCACCCATATATTTGACGCTCTCATCGCCATAAGTGAAAACCGCCCGGCTCCACGACCATTTGAAAGCCTGGATACCGTCCAGCCCGAAGTATGGCTTAGTATTCTGCGCCTCGAATATATTGGTTAGTGCATCAATCCCATCTACCAAAGCATTCATATCCTCGCCGATATGGCTGCGCTGCCGGGCGTAGTAATCGGCATGGATGGTGAATTCAGTCTGCCTGATGCCGCCCCGGAACGCTGTCCGGTCGGTGCCTCCGCTCGGGTCCTGCGTTCCCGCCTCAGGATAGACCTGGAGCAGCGGGAAATCATGTAGACCCTCAGTTAGCTCATCATAGGACTGGCTGCGATTGACAGTGGTCGCCGCTCCCAGGGTTGTCTCTATGGCATCCAGGATTTGCCCTAAAGTAATCGCCATTACTTCTTCTCCACGATCTGATTGATACCTCTTACCAACCGGCGGATGATGCGATCTTTGTTGTCCTCGAAGGCGCGCTGTAGAAATCGTTTAGCTTTACCAGAAACAATCAAACCAGTTTCACCAAATCCATGTCGCCGCGCCCAGGTACCGATATATTTAGCCGGAACAAAATGACTGGCAAAACCCAATTCTTGATAAGCCGCGTACACCACGTTGCTCCCTACCACTCCTGTTATCGTATCGCCCATCGCCCTGACCTCCGGGGTGATACTGGCTCTCAGCCTACCAGTATCCACTGGGGCATTCTTCTTGGCCGCCCCAGTGACGATCAGGGTCGCGTCGCGCATCGCGTTGAGCATCGGCGCGCCGTGCAGGTCACGGATCACCTGTTCTTGTTTGCGCTGTGCTTCGATAAGTCCTTTTACTTCGATGTCGATTGCATTTGCCATAAACAAAAAGCCCGCTCCTGAAAATGGAGCGGGCGCAGAGCGGCGGCTTCTAATGGGCGAACCCTGACGGGGTGGCCTGGATTTCTAAAATTAATTGGCGTTTATCTCAATGCCTGTGTACCAGAATGTATATAAAATGCTGGGCCTGAATTCGGCCATTAAATGTTTTCCGTTGGCAGTTTCAAGATGATCAACCAAACACATTCCGGATTTAAGATATGAACCCAATCTATCAATATAATCTGTCCAGCTAGATTTTGCGTTGTATTCTGGTCTATCCATGAAGATAATTATACCCCAATTTTATCGTCTGCCGATAGTTGGGCGAACCATACGCGCCTCGAAGAGCATCGCTTTCAGGTCTGGGTCAAGCGACTGCCTGAATTGTAATTGTCCCAGGTCTGACGAAGCCAGGGCATCTGCCCAGGAACTTTCGCCACGTTTCCACCACCTAGCAGACTGAAGAACGCAAGCCTCTTTGACATTGGCCGGAATAGTGAGTGCATATCCCCACTTCGCAGTCACCTTGACCGTAGGAATACCCCTCCTGATACCGCTGGAAGGGCGGAAGCCGCCGCGCGTGGTAAATTCCCCAGTTGGAAAGTGCGAATAATCGCCATTAGCTCCGAGGATGAGTAAAGTATAGGGCAGACTGGTAAAGTCTGGATAACGCGGATCTCCCGAGGCTGGGAACACGTCCGCGCCGGTAGTCGTTCCAACTACGCCCAGTGTCCAGGTAGTATAAGCGTTCTCCTCATCCGTCGAGCTATCTTTGACGGCGACAGAAGAAATCGCCGCGCATTCATCTATACGTTGATAAGGCTTGCCCGAGCCGGGGAAGAAACGCGCCGTAGCCGTCGTTATCGCCAGGAATCCGTCAGGCCGGTTGCAGTAGCCATCGATGGCGCGGGAGGCCGCCGAGAGCAACGCATCCAGAACACCATCAGCGGTATTAAGCGTCTTTCCAATCCTGTCGCGTAACTCTAGGTGATTTGCGTAAATAGATGTTGCCATTTTAGAACTCCGTTGCCCGCACTAACAGGTGCGCCTCGGCTGAGGCTACGACTACCCCGGTTCCTTCCCAACGAAAGTACCAGTAACCGGTTTCATCGATATCAATATCTTTGCGATATTGTCCTGTTGCCGTCTTAGTTACTTCGCCCAGGGCATAGGTATAGGTTGTCTCATTACCGCTCGGGTCCTGGACTTTAAGAGTTACGGCAGTCGGGTCAGTATTCACATCGCTAATCGTAAAAGTTGCCGTCAAGCGCACCCGGTCGCCCTTATCATAGGTATTAGTAGCCATAGGCTATCTCCACATTCATGTCAAAGACTTTCATCACTGATCGTCACATTATGAATTCCGGTATCTACAATTGTCGCGCCATGAATCAATTCATCGCCTATAGAGGCCCCATGAATCAAAAAATCAGATATCGTTACAGACCCTGGAACGATGCCCCCGGCGATTATGATCCCAGCATAGCTCCATAGCAGGTGTTGTCGATCCCCCTGATCGACTATACTATCCGGAAATGGTATACCCGTTGCCCAGACCTCCTCAAAGTCCAGACATGAGGAACGTTTGGCGGCTGTATCAATACTCATGGCCCAGTTCCAAGTTCTCCCTTAGTAAAGGTCGTGCCATCATCCGAATCGGTTGCTTTCTGATCGACCGTATCTCCGGCGTCGTTGTATAGGCTGCGTGTTACTGCCGTCTGTGTTTTCTTATTACGCCAAGCTTTATAGAGATATCCGATTTTAGCCGCCAGGGATACAGTCGCGGCCGGCGCGCCCTGTCCTGGCTCAGCGTAGGTATCCACATTCAAGGCGTCAACCACCTCGGCATTCACCTGAGAGGCAGACAGATTATTAAGAGCAGCGATGCTGGCCGCCGTAGCCAATCCGCTTTGAATGGCCGTGATTGCCGTAGCGTTGGGCGCGTTTACCAAATCCATCTGGCTGCCTACTGCCGCAGGACTAGCGGGCAGATTATCGGTACTTGCTTTGATTAATTGCGCCGTAGCTTCTAACGCTACCGCTCCGACAGATAGATTATCGAGATATCCAGCGCGGATAGCAGTCAATCTACCTTCCAGATCATCAACATTGGCTTGTAGAGCCACAGCACCAGCGGATAGGTTATCGAGATATCCAGCACGTGTGGCAGTCAGGCGTCCTTCCAGGTCATCGACGCTAGCTTGTAAAGCCACAGCACCAGCGGACAAGTTGTCAAGATACCCGGCTCGGGTTGCGGATAAACGACTCTCTAAATCATCTACCAGATCATCCAGGGTCGTTCCTGTATCTTCTAGAATTGCTACCAGGTCAACCGCTGCCGAGTTAGGTGTAGCATGACCGACATTGATCACTTCATCCCAGACCGCATCTGCGATAGTGGCTGCATCCGCTCCTGCTGTCATATTATCTCGGATAGCCTGTAAGCTATCAGTGGTGCGATCATAAACCGCCGTACCATCATCCATGATTTGATCTATGAATGTGCCTGCCGGAATAGCGGGTATTCCTGTCGCTGTTCCTGCTATGTGATCGAGATTGTGTGCCACTAATGCATCGTCGACTTCGCTCTGAACCTCAGCATCCCAGTTCGAGTTCCAGGGAACAGCTGTAAGTCCTGCCCCGGCTATGCCGATGTCATCTGTCTGAGCCTCGATGGCCGCGATATCGGCAGCGATGCTCGTTACCGGTGTGCCCAACGTAGTGATGATCGCCCCAATCTCGGTATCGACAAAGTTGTCTACCGCGTCCAGGGCCGCGGCAGTCGCCAGGTTATCCCGCAACGCCTGTAAGCTATCTGTTGTTCGGTCATAAACCGCTGTACCGTCATCCATCATCTGATCGAGATATGTACCGGCAGGAATAGCCGGAATGCCCGTTGCAGTCAGGGCAATGTGATCCAGGTTATTTGTAACCAAAGCGTCGTTGGCTTCACTTTCTACCTCTGCATCCCAGTTTGCATTCCAGGGAACAGCAGTCAAGCCAGCCCCAGCCACACCGATCTCAGCCGTATCGGTCAGGATACTGGCTGTCTCTGCTTTGATTGCGATGATGTCCGCAGCGATGTTTGTTCCCGCCGCGTCCGTAACGACCGCAGCGTAGATATCGCCAATCTCAGTGTCAAGGAAATCATCAATGGTGTCTACACTAGTTTGGGTCGCCCGGCTCGTGATCTCATCGTCCAGATAATCGCCAAACGAATCGGCAATTGTATGGGTGGCTTTCAGCTCGTCCCAAACCGCGTCTGCCACTTCGCTGGCGGTCGGGGCCGGTAAGACTGAGCCAGTATCCGGGGCAATGTTTCCACCTGGAATAACGGCATAAATCGATGTGCTGTCAGGTGGTGTCCCCCAGGTCTCAGCAGCGATAGAAGCCCGGCGAGTCGCGCCAGTGTAATCGGTGATGACTTCAGTCTGACCGGAGCCAGTTCCACCCGTGATCGTGATCAGAGAGTTGTTATAAATATCGTCTGTAGTGCTGGCTGTGGCTGCCAGATCGATGTAGTCACTTCCACCGGCTTGCGCCACGCCTTCATCCGCAAATATAGATGTTGGTGCTGCAATGACCTCGAATTGTGTGGTTGCATCCGGGTTGACCACCCAGTTAACATCTATATAAACGGTACGGCTGGAGCCAACATAATCCACGATACGCCGCGTCTGGCCTGTGCCAGTCCCGCCGACCAGGGCGATTAGGTTGCGGTTATAGACATCATTCGTAGCGGACGCGGCGTTATCCAAGACGATAGTCGAGGTCGTTCCACTTTGTGCCGTCCCGGAATGTAAGGTCACATTCGTACCGCCGGAAGCCTGGCGAAGGATTCGGGCTGCGCTGTTCTTGATATTATGCTGGCCGGCTGTGATTATTTCATCCCAAACACCATCTGCGATCTCGGCTACGGCATCAGTCGCAAGACCGGCTGCCTTCACTACAACGCCATCCGTTCCCGTATCAGCTAAGATGGCAGCCGTATCCGCTTTCACTGCGATGATATCCGCGGCGATGTCTGCGCCTGCCGCATTAGTGATAACAGCCGCGTAAATCTCGGCTACTTCGGTACTGACTAATGGGAAACTATCTCCGGTCTGAGCCGTGCTGGTGGCTGCTGTTCCTACACTTGCCAACACTGTCACCGGAGCAGCACAGGTCACGGTCTGGGTCTTGATGGTATCTACATCTACCGCCAGCTTTGCAGATCCGCCCGCGTAGCCTGTACCATCAAACATGAGTTCAGCATTATCAGCCGCTGTGGTATCGCCGGAGATAGAAATAACATCTACACCCAGCTTGGCTGTTCCGCCCGCGTAGCCTGTCCCGTCAAAGAAGTCCTCCATATTGGTCGAGGCTGTACTGCCATCCATAAACAGGTCATTAAGAGCCGCACGCCGGAAGCCAATGGTCGGCCCGCGCCAGGGCAATACGCCCGTCGCTACGCCGGTAAACCAGCCCATGCCCTCACGGTCGTTGTTAGTCCCCGCTGCCTGTCCGCTGGCTGGCATTTCGATAGCATACATGCCGACATCCGCAAGCGGCTCTGACCAATCGAACGCACCGCCAGTGGTAGGGGTAATGGCGTTTCCGGTCACCACGCCCGCTGCTGTGACGAAGTTCCAGGTCAAGACAAGACCTGCTTGGTTATAGACGATGGCGGTCTCGATACTTTTGAAATCAGTATCGTCCAAAAGTGGCAATATATTGACGGGGAGTATTACGTTGGTGTCCACGTCGACAAATAAATCACACATTGCATTTTCTCCACTTATTCATTTCAAATATCGCCAAAGAAATTATTAATCCACCAAACATAATCTAATTCCTACATCTGCGCCCAAGCATACCAGGGATTTCCAGATGGCGGTGGTGGCGCCGGAATGAATTCAACCATCGCGTACATCGCGGTGCAGTTTGTTTTTCTGGTCGTATGATTTTCTACCATTCCGACTTCAATAGAATCTAATGCTGATAGTTCCCACGCCAGGCCAGTAGCTGGATCGGTTTCATACAATCCCGCTGCGACTAACCAGGCATTGCCGTTACTGAAAGCAGAGCTGTCACTATTAGTCGTCCCACTGCGCAATCGTATTTTAGCGCTGGCAGATAGAGCAGCTCTATTGTGTATAACGATAGGCTTCACACATAATATTGTGCCGCTAATTCCTGCTGTTGCTGCACTCACCAGTGCTGCCGACGAAGTGTCTCCAACCACATTTGTGGATTGCAAATAAGTCGTTGCCCCATCATTTGGGATTTCCTCGATATTCGTCCAATCTGCCCCACCGCCTGCTCCAATCGTCCAGGCGGTATATGTACCATCGCCATCCGGAGCCATAACTAAGCTTTGCCCAGCTCCAGGCCAGGCCGAATTGCTGATCAAATCATCATCATAATAAAAGTCCACCGATTGTCCATTGCGATTAGTAACTTTGCCGACAACAATCAAACCATTATTTGTGGTGGACAAATTTCCGGTTCCAGAAAGCTCGGTTGCACCGTCTATTCTGACTTCGTAATTTGCTGTTGCCCCTGTTCCAATTTGCACTTCTATTCTGTACCATATCCCCGTTGAAAGTGTTGTAGCTCCATCTGATCCTAGTTGAGTCGTACCATCGCTGGCAAAAGCCATCAGTTTTCCACTTGAATTTATCCTCAACGCTAATTTGTAGGCACTCGCAGTTGTATAAGCAACGAAAATCTCCTCATTATTAGCTGCTGGAAGTGTGGCAATATAAAGATAAAATCGGGCGTAAACCGTTGCCTCATTATAAGCACTCGTAGGTTGACCCAATCCGGTATGTGTGCCTATTACGACGTAACCCACGGCAGTTGTAGTTGGATTGGTGCGAAGGGAATAGATCCCACTGCGTTTAATAGCTGAACTTAAGCTAATCGTCCCGGCCGCGTTGCCTTCCCCCATACCGCCCAAAGTAGTAGATTGATAGCCAGTTTCCCATCCAACAAAATTTAATATAGTCATTATAATTTGGTTACTTCTAATTCATAACTTGGGTCATCAATCCGCTTATAATACCCGACCATTCCTACCTGCTGATTATCGACAATCGATATATCGAATTCGCGTCCCATCCATGTCTTGAATTCCAGCAATGCTCGATAAGCCGAAGGGCAGGCACGCCCCGAACCATTAGGGCTGTAGTCATGGAAAAAGAACAGCCCGCCTATATTGAGCCTATTATACCAAGGAAAATCCTCCCGTATCCGTTTATGGTCGCCATCTACAAAGACTATATCGAACCGCCATTCCGGGTCCAGCATCTCCAGATAATCCCAAGAATAGCGGCATATCACCGATACATTCTCGAATTTTGCCAGGTTCTGTCGTGCCTTCTCAACTTCCAACAATTGCGGGTTCAGGCTGATAATATTCGCCTGCGGTGCGGCCAGAGCCATGACTGCCGCCGTGAAGCCATAATATGTACCCAATTCCAGGATGCGCCCGCCATCATATTGCTTTGCCAGGGCATACAGGCAGGCTGCCTGATAGGGCCATAGAGTATCTTGCGGCTTCCCGTTTGGCACTGCCTCGCGCGCCACTCGTAAGGCTTTTATCACCTGCGGATATTGCATGGCGATGAGCGCCATAATTTCGTTGGCGGTCCCGTTCAGTCTCATTCGATTTCCTCATAGAATTCTACTACAGCATTGATCATGATCGTACCGCCGCTGACATTGATCGCCCGCAATAGATATTTAGTGCCTGTCGCCAGAACCCATTCTGTCCCGATTTGCGCTGAACTGCCGATGCGGGTTTGAGCCGTAGTTCCGCCTGGAATAAGACGACCATTAATCAGCGCAACAGCACCGATGGAACTTACCGATGGTGAATGTACAATAGAGCAAGCCGAGGCATTTTGCGATGCCCTGTTCATATTGCGGATAACGATAGATGATCCGCTGCTCGTCGTCGGATTTTCATAAAGATAGACCACGCATTGCCCACCAGCCGCGACCTTGATGGTAATGTACGCGTTTTTCGTCTCTCCCGTCGTTATCTGCAAATCAATCCGGTTATTATTCATCACTGAAGCGGTATATTCAGCGCTGAACATCTCGCCGCCGTGGATCTCTTGCATTGCATTCTCGATGGTCACCAGCGCGTCGCTCGCTTCGTCGATTGGCAAATCCATCGTATTGCCTGGAGGCTGGCCCCCGATCAGAGCTGCCGCCACAACTTCAGCATGGGTGCCGTCGCCCATGTCCTGATATTTGATCCTCATATCATTGGGCTGTTGCCCTAATCGTGATACCTCTATATCTGCCACGTTATATTCTCCAATACACCGGAGACCCAAGCATCGCTATCGGGGTAATACCGCTCCCGGACAGGTATTCATCCACCGCGGTTTTACACCCGGGCCAATAACTATAATCATCTATCACCACCAATCCGCCCTCGACCACCAGATGATGCAACCATTCCATGGCGTAGCGGGTAGGCTCATAGAAATCGACGTCGATATGCAACACCGCGATTTGCCCGATCTGCGCCGCGTATTCCGGCAAGGTATTCTCAATCCAGCCTGGGATAATTTTCACTTTATTCAAATCCCCGACTTGTCCGACAATATGCTCAACATGTTTCGAGTAGCCTTTGCACCAGGAGCCATGTGTCGCGATATGATAATCATATTTGCTGAAGGCGCGCCCACCATCCAGCACGGTAGGGCGGGGCAGGCCCTCAAAGCTGTCGAAGAGCCACAAATCCCGCTCTGTACCTGCCGCGCTCCAGATCACCGCCGCCGCGCCGCCGTTGGCTACGCCGCATTCGACTACCGCTCCTGGAGCCTGGGTATCCGCCACCAAATCATAAAGCTCCCGCAAACATTCGGGCTGGATGCAGCTGTATGGTCTGGCGAGAGTGATGATGTCGTTCATTTCAATTAATTATGTGGTATAATATTACTGGATGAAACTGCAATAAATATCCGCAAGGCCAGCGGAATATAAAAGGTAGCAAAGGCTTACCGATTGCATACGAAGATTCTGGTGCGCGCGCAATTCGAGCCAGACGTAACAGCCAATCCAACGATATTATTGCCGCTTCTTTGGCGGCATTTCTTTTATTCATACCATCCCTTTCTCTTTCAGCTCCGCCCACATTTCAGCCAAGATTTTCTTGTGGTCATACTCTCCCGGCCTGTGGCCTTCTCCACCAACCGCGTTGACGTAATACAACGGTGGCTCGATGACGCCCAGCACTAGCCCGTCAAATGTTCCGTCGCGCCGCGCGTAGATCACCCGACTCCCGCCGCCTTTCTCAAACTGCCAGGGATTCTCATGCGGCACTATGAAACGCAGCAAATAATCTCGCCGCCAGATGGCGGCCTGTAGAGATGTCTGGTACAATGCCTCTGGCGCAGCCTGGACAAGCCCCGGCGCATAGTCCAGATGTTCCCGTTTCACCAGGTCGCCTGATAGGTCGATCTTGGCGATATCCTTGTTTTTCTCCATCAATTCCCATAACTGGTTGATGCGCTTCAGATCCACCGGGCGGTCGAGGTAATAATCTTCCAGCATTAGGATAAACATCTCGCTGGGATAATGCGCCTCGATGAAATTCTTCAGCCCTTCCGAAAAAGACAATTCCGATTGCCTGCCCGCGGCCGGCGCGTAGAAGTTGGGCGGTAGCCAGGGCGGGCGTTTGTCGTAGCGCAGGGCGGTCACCAATTGTTTATCCGACCAATATTTGTTGAATAGATAAGCGAAGCCTGCCAGGATGTGCACATAATCGTTGCTGGTCAATACCAGCACGCTCATTCCCGGATTGACAATATGGACATCAACCAACTTTTTGCCCTCTTCAGGCACCGCGATAACCACGTCCTCGAATACCCGCACATAATACCCTGGCAACCAGCCTTTGATCTCGTCCAGGCTAGGCCATAATTTCGGGTCGGATTCAGATGGCAAATCGCCTAGAAACAATCGCGCATCGTCGATCAGGATACAGTGCGGCATCCCCGAGGCGACTAGGGCGGCGATCTCCTCCCGGAGCGGGCATTCCCCATCTGTGCCAGCCGATAGGATCGAGTTGCCCAGCCAGTGCGCATCTAGCCACACCAGAGCCGGCTCGTCAATCCGTGACAGGACTTCGGGCAACTTCATCCGGCTATCGCCAAAAATAAAGGTGATATTTTTCTTTTCCCAATGAGCATTAATAGCGCGCTGATAATATTCTTCCCAACCCTCGATAGTCCACACGCGCTCAAAGTTCTGCGCCGCCCAAAGCGTCGTGCGTGCCTTATAAGTGCCAGTCTCAATAAAGTAGCGCAGGCGATATTTATCCCTGATCTTCAATGCCAATGCCTCTGGAATCCCGAAGCGAACTTTACCCATCTGATACCATCCATTTGGCGGCGTAGATCGCCGCGTCTTCGCGGTTGCGCCGTCTCAATGCCGCATCCCGCTCGGCGCTACGGTGTATGATGTGATAACCCTCCAGGGGGACAATCCGATATCCGGCCTGTCTGATCTTACAGGAGAAATCCGGGTCGCCGTATTGTTGGTAATATTCAGGCGACCACCAGTCTACCATCTTACCTATCCTGCGCGGAGTGACCCCGAAGGCGCAGAATAAGACTTTTTGTTTTCCGACTATCGCAAGAGCCAGCGCGGGCACGGCGGGTAGGTGTGAGAAGTAAAACGCTACCTGCCCAATAGTTTCATCGGCGCACAGCATTTCAACAGACACCAAAAGGCACTCGTCGACGATCTCCACGTCGTCCGATAGTTGGCAGACATAATCGCCCGAGGCGGCCAGTAGGCCATCCCGGAACGCTTTATTAGCTCCCAATAAGGCGCCATGCTGGATTAGTTTGACATCCGGTTGCATTGCCAAATATTCAGCCGTGCCATCTGTTGATCCGCCGTCCACGATCACGAACTCATAGGACAGATCGCCGATATGCGCCCTCACGCTTTCAATACAGCGCGTCAGGTAAGGCAACCGGTTGGCGGTCGGGAACACTATAGATAAGTCGATCATACTTTCCCCTCAATCATCTGGCAGGCCTTGACATAAGTATTCATTGTCCAGGCCGTCTGTACCAGCCAATCCCTGGCTTGGGATGGTAAATTTTTAGGTAAATCCCCGCTGATTTTCCCCAGGAAAATAATCAATTCAAGATAGCGATCTGCTACTGTCAATCCATCTCCCCTGAAATCCTTCAACAACGGCAACAGATATTCAAGGATGGCGATGGCCGGGGCCTCCAGGAATAAGTCGGTAATGTGGTTATGACTATTGCGCCTATGTATGACGATTGGCGCGCCGATGTGAACAAGATAATCCTCATTCACCGCTTGCATGAAATAGCCAGCAAAGATATCGCCAAAGCGGTCTATAAACTCGATACCCGCATAACGCTGGGGGATAAACATCGCCGCCGGGATCAGGTCACGAATGATACAGGTATTTTGGCTATTGATCGGCGTCCATGTATTTCTGGAAAGTGTCCCGGGCAAACAAATCCAATCATCAACCTGGAATGGATCGAGTATCCAGGTCATCGCGTCGATGTCCGGGTCCCCGTACCATACCCCGATATTGACCCCAATCTTGCCGTCATCGATGTTAGTTCGGTTTAGTATTCCTCTGGCGAAATAGGGGTAGCCGCGCGGGTATGGTGGAAGGAACGATTGATACTCAGCCTGCCTGAGATAGTTGTAATATCCTTCGCCGTTGTTCGTCATCATCCCGACGTATTCTTTACCGACGATCTCGTGACTGCCAATGAAATCATCCTCATGTGGATAGTTGTCATCATCCATGACTATCAGTCGTTCACAGCCCGCCTCGTATGCCAACAGATAACCGATATTGCGCCTGCAATCGCTATCCCAGGATAGGCGGTGATAAAAATCTGGATAATCCTTCATCACCTCATCTTGCTGCTCAGGAGATAGGAAACGCACGTCGAGGCCCAGCTTGCGTGCCTCCTGGCTGTTCTGATAGCATTCCGCCGGGGTCTTGCGGTCTACGATCACCCAAATCGTCGCCTGTTTGCCATAATGGGCGGCATTGGCGGCTAAGTCGAGCAGAATTGAGCCATCATTGATGGTGGTGAGGACGATATGTGTGGCGTTCACTTCAACCTCGCGTAGATGTCGCCCCACAGCAGCGGAGCATCAATCGCCGCCAATTGGCGGAACATCGTTTCAGTATCAGTGTAAACTCCCGGCTCTTTGTTTTCACCCAGGCAGAAAGCAAATTCGTAATCGCCCAACTCTATAAGCATCCGGGCGCATTCGCGCGCATCGTCCATGAATTCGGCGGTGAATTCGTAACATAGTGCAGGGACAGGAACCGATAACCCGCGCAATACTTCCATCTCATAGCCCTCGACATCGACCTTAATGAAATCAGGAACACCATAATATGCGATCAATCTATCCAATGTAATCATTTCGACTTCAGTTTTATTCAGCCAGCGATGGTTGTAAAATCTCCCTATGCTCCATTTGCCCGGATCGCACGTCGCCAGCCAGGTATTAGACGATGCATACAGATTAATGCGGCCCTCCTGCGCCCCACATGCCTTGGCGACCACGATTAGGTCATAGTTCTCACTATAGCGGGATATCAATTCCCGCGCCAGGGTCAATTGCGGCTCAACCGCTACGACCCGCGCCCCGGCTGCTAGGTAACGGCTGGTCTCCTCACCGCGGTGCGCCCCGACATCGAAAATCAGATTACCAGTCACAGCCCCAGCTCCTTGCTCAACATCTCGCGCAATTCCCGCGCCCGAATCGCCCAGGTATGGTTTTCCATTACCAATTTATAGCCATTATTGGCAACTTCTTGCCATCTGTTCTCGGAGAATAACGATTCCAGCATATAGGGCAGCTCTTCCTTGCTTTCAAAAGCCACGTAATGCACATCACGCGCTATCTTATCCTCCGGGACATCGGGCAACATGCCCGTCACCAGGCAGGCTCCGCAAGCCATCGCATCCAGTACCCGATGGGAACGGTTGATAGGAGTGCGCGGCCAATTGACAATGACCCTGGAATGCCCCATGCTCTCGGCGTATTCCAGCAGCCCCATGCTGCCCGAGCGGTAGGAGTAGCCATAAATCTCATGCAGCGTATGGAGATATTGACGCAAATCAACCCTCTCCGCCCCACCCGGTTGCCCCTGGCTAGCACCTGCTCCACAATGGAACGAGATATCCAGCGTCTTTTCCAATGGCTTGAAGACATGATCATTGATGCAATATGCCAGCCTGAGCGCGCGCTTGCCGTCCAGATGAAACCGCGAGGGTTTATCGTGATCGACCAATATCAAATCGGCCATGCTTGCTTTATTCCGGCGGTCTGTATAATGCCTCTCTGATAATGTGCTATCAACCGACAGATATACCACCGGCGGCCCGCCACTTCCTGTAAGTGTCCCAGCGTTACCGCCCAGGTCTTCCAGGAAAATCAGGTCATAGTCGCGGAATCTGTTACGCGCCTCGCATCTGCCGCCCGCCAGATTGAAGTGCTCCCAGGTGAACTCAGGAACTTCATACGACCAATACCCCATGTTGCGCATCTCGCGCTGGAAGCCTGAGGGAGTGCCTTTGACGAATAGGGCGACGCGTAGGGATTTCATGATATAATATCCCTACGTCGAGCGCTCGAACGTCTGCTGCTAACGAGTTGGATCGTATACCAACCGCCACACGCCAGCGTTACTCGACGTTCTTTATTCATTTCGCTTGCCCCTCGAACTTTCTCACTGCCTCCCACGCTTCAGGCGATGAGAGTGGATGATCCACGATCCCGCGCCACCTGCGCGCGGTCATCGGATAATGCCTGAGCCATGCCGCCCGCTCTGGGTTGTCATAGCGTACGATGGTATTCCATTCGTTGCCCAATACCCACAATCTCAGCGGATGCAGGAACAAAGCCCGTAGTAAAGCCGCCTGGTCGCGCTTCCCGTAACGCTTCCACTCCTCATACCAGCAGTTGAAAAACGCCTGGGTGCGTTCATTGCGCTGGAAGGCGAACACGCCCCCATTGAGCTGGATCAATTCATCCGTGCCCAACTGCCGGAATGTCAATTCACATTCATCATGATTATCGGAGCGTTTCATCTCCCGCGCCACATGGAAACGGCCTGGGTTCTTGCAAATTACCATATCCCATCCATCCTCCAGGATATTCCAGATCAGGTCATTACCGGCGATGATCTCGATATCGGCATCTAGGTAAGCCACGTATTGCCAATCGCGCGGAGCCAAGTCGTAAATCTGCACCTTGACCGCCCTGCCGCCGATATCCTCATCCGGATGCTCGATAAATAAATCCTCCGGACCCAGGGCGGTATCCGATACCAGCGCGACCGGGATATCGGGCAGGAAACGCTTGAAGCTATCGATGGCACCCGTAGCGCAGTCGCGCGCCGGCTTGCCGTAAGCCACGAAGTATACGCCGCGTTGCCCATGCCGGTCGCTTTCTGTATTCACACTCACGTTCTTGAACTTAGCCTTTTTCTCCTCGGGCGTGATGGTCATTCCCAATGCTGTCTCAAAGCCCCTGACGTGGCTCTCGACCCAATTGGCGGGCGTGTAACGTGACACGGCCGCTCGCAGGGCTTCCCGGTCGGTACTCTTGCCCTGCTCTAATCCCAGGATAACGGCAGCCTGCATTGCCCCGTAATCTCCCTTCGGATAGCGGAATATCCCCGACATCTCGGGCAGTTCGTCTAGCATCCCGACGCCCTGTGGTATAACGACCGGTATACCACACGCCAATGCTTCTAATGGCGGCATAGGGACGCCCTCGATCAATGATGAACACAGGAACAGATCGAGGCTATTGTAGAAACCTGGCAATCCGTCCAGGCTACGGTTTACCGCCCGCGCCGGCCATCCTTCCCCACTGGCTACGATCTCGGCCCGCTTTTCCAGGTCTCCAGCCAGCTGCGCGACTAGCCGTTCCCCCTTGCGCCCGGAATTTCGATCCACGTATCCGCTAACCCCGATCAGTGACCTTGGCTTGACTTTCTTCTCACGGATATCAAAACATTTATCGATAGGCGGAATAACTTTAACTACATTGCCATTTAGCATGGCCCCATATTGGTCGGCAGTGACTGTCTTGATATTGATCAATGGCTCGGCGGTCTCCCACCAGAAACGTTTGTATGGTGTGTCCGGCTCAAAGTGCGAGAAATAAGCCGCCCATTTGCGCCTGCGCCAATCCGTGAAACGTTGGGCGAAGTCGATGTAACTGATGTTGTAATTCAGGTCTACATCTTCGCGTGGCCTCTCGGATAGTGTCCAGTCCGCGCCCTCCGCCAGGATGCGTGCCAGGCGTTCCAGTATTCGCTCGCCGTTAGGATCATTGTAGACCAGGTTGACTTTCATTGTTCCCATTGGTCAAATATAACAGTTGGAATCTCGCCCTCGACACCAATAAAGTGTCTAATATAGGAGGGTGTAATTGTTAACAAATTATCACCCTCTTTTGTTATAGGCAATTCGGGATTTTCAACTACACAAACAAAATCTTGCCTCCCAAAAATATCTTGTACGTCTTCAACAATAGCCAGAATTTCTGTTCCTTCCGGGAATAGAATATCACGCATAAATTGATATGAAATTCTGACAATCGCCCGATGTTTTTCTGTACTCATTGTGTCCTCCTGATTGCTCCCCATCGATGGGAAATTATCGATCCACCATTCCAGGATTTATCCAGCAGCCACACCCGCGCCGGCACAGTCGCCAGCGCGCGCATCAAGGCAGCCTGATCCTGGCCTTTCCAGCGTATCCACTCGCACCGCCACGCAGAGAAAAGACGCGCCGTGCCCTGGCTCTTACCGATAAATATTACCCCGGCTTGTAGTTGTAGAAGATTATACCCCAATTCGACCAGGGTCGCGGCGCGCTCTTCCTCCCCTACGTGCCAGAATAGATCACGCCCCTGGTTGGTACTGGCAGTGATCGCCATATCCCAGCCATCGGAGACGATCTCAAACCCCGCCGAAATATCAGTCATCGGCCAGGCGTCCGCGTCGATATAGGCAGTCAACTCATAAGGCGTCAATAGATCAACGTTCAGTTTTGCCCACCTCCCGCCCGCGTCCATCCGTGGGAATTCTATGTGCTCCGCCCCTACGACGGGTTCCCCGATCACCGTCACTGGCAGGTTATTGAAAAGGCGGAGGGACTGTATCGATAATCTTGCTTCTCGGCAGGCGGCTTCGCCATAAGCCACATAGCAAACTCCGCGCTCAACGCACATTCTGGCTCGTCCATGTCACCGGTAAGGCCAGCAGCAGCATCGGCGTGACATAAAGGCTCCGCAAGAACGCATGGCGTTCATCGGCTCCCCCGGCGACTTCCTGCTGCCATTTGTCGAACAATGTCTCAGTATTCTTGCATCGCCTGGCGAAAATTAGGCGCGTATCGTAGAGCGGGACCCGGTTATCATGTAACACCTGGTGCGTTTTCTCGCGCTCCTCCTCGCTGCCCATCATCGAGGCTGGCCGGTCATAGTCTAATAAAGGACAAGCCAGCTCCCATTTGTCCAGCAGGCTCAGCCCGACTGGGATCAGATCAACGCGCAACTTAAGCCCGGCCTTTACGATAATCGTTTTGCTGAATGCCAGTAACGGAATAACCGAGATCAGGATATTGATCGTGTTATAAGGCTCAAGAAGTTTCTTAACGGCTTCATGCGCCGGGCCTGGGGCCTCGTCCGTCACCATTACCACGCCAGAGCCAGGAGTTATCCCGAATTTAGCGTATTCTTCTCTTTGCGGGATGATCGCCTCCCCGCGTGACAGCCAGAGCTGAGCCAGTTGTTTGCCGACATTGACCCAATCCCCTGGCCTGTGCGTTACCAACTTCCCGGCGACTTCGATGTGCTGAACCGAACACAATTGTACCCACATGACTTTACCCTGTGACGGGCGGCAGGGGCGACCCAATAGCATCGCTTGTTCACTGCCGCCCGTCTGGAAAGGGAGGGAGGAGGATGGTCAGTTAGTCAACGATCTCAGCCCAGTTAGTTGTTGCCACCGGCTTGAAGCGCGGCTCGCAGCCATACAGGATGGCAGAGAAGGCCGCTGTGTCGGTATCCACATCATAGGTAATTGCGACGTGTTCGAAGCCATTGGCGATATCCAGCTCTTCCGTGCGCAGCTCGATAATCACGATGGAGTCATCATCTGCGCCAGTCAGCTGAGTCGCCAGCTTGGTTTGGCCCGCCGTGGTCGGGATACCTTTGACACCAGCCCCAGCCGAGCTGGAAGCTTGGCGGATCGAGATATCCAGGGTTCCGGTAGCAGCAATCGCGCCGCAATGCACGACCAGCACCGCTCGATGGTAGTTGGCCAATGAGACATAGGCTGATGTCACTGCAGCTGCTGGGCTGTAAACCGCCGGAACGACTGCCACTAGCGGGTAGTGGACTTCTGAGAATCTTTCAGTGTAACTCATGTTAGTTCTCCTATGGGGGCAAGTTTCCTTGCCCCCAAGTTAGTTGATTAGGTTGTCTTCGCGCCCAGGATGACGAAGGGCGAAATTTGCGACGTACCATCTTGGAGCGTGAGGGGGGTCGACAGCCAGGGTTGGCCGTCCACCCGATGAACCACGCGCCAGGAAGTTTTATCGTAGCGCCACAGGTCGTATTGTGTGCTCTCGATAGTGGTCGCCTGCCGGTCGCCGATCAGGTAGTACGAGTAATCGGCCAGCAAGACGTCACCCGCGGAGCCAACCAGCGGCAGTTTCTCGGTGAAGCGCACCGGGAAGCCAAAGATCATGGAGGGGACGCCTTCGCGCGCATTTGGCTGCCAGATGTAAGACCCATTGGGGTCCTGGATAGTCATCAGGTTGGATAAGCCGCTCTGAGTGACCGCCCATTCGCCGCGCCCGGTGGGAAGGAAGCTTTCCAGCATATTGACCAAGTCAACGTACTGGATCGGCGTTCCAACCGCCTGGCGTGCAACGGTGATCGTAGCCCCAGCATTGATAATGCCGAGCGGCTGCCCCGCGCCGGTTCCCTGGAGGAAAGCATAATCTTCCATCCAGGCAACCCCACCAGCGAAGCCCAAAGGCCCCGCCAGGAAATCTCCCAGGGAGATGGCACTGTCCGAAACCAGTTCGTCGGAGGCATTGGTATAGCCGATCAGCTTGTGGGCAACCAACTCGACCTGGCGGAAGGAAGGATCGGACTGCGTTTTCTCAGTCGCCTCTTCCGTCCAGGTGAAGGTCATCCCGCCAAACCAGTGAGGAACACCGGCGGTCGTTCCGACCTGCGAGAGAACCGGGATATCGATCTGGCGCCGGCGCATTCTGATTTTGGTTGCCTTAGGGCGCACGATCTCCATCTCACCCTGCACCGCCTGGAGCTGAGCCAGGAATTCGGCAGGAACCAGGAAACCGCCAGAGGCACCAACAGATTCCACCATGACTTTGGTGTCATGGCCGGATGGCTTTTCGTCCACGAACCACTGCAGCCGGGGGTCTACCCGGCGAAGTCCGGCGCTCTTGTGATTGGCATAGAAAGCCGCTTCCAGGAATTCTCCCCAATCCTTGAACTGCTTGGGGTCTTTGCGCTCTTTGGTTTCGATATCGAGACCTTGTTTGACCTCTTCATGTGGAACGACTTCGGCAACATGATCCAGAATATCTTTGAGCTGCACCGCTTCGGATTTCAGAGCCTTGGCCTCTTCCAGTATGGGAGTGACCTTGGCCTTGTCTTCGGCGGTAGCGTCGACATTTTCGAGAATGGCGCGCGCATCGGCAAAGAGTTGCGTTGCGCGGCCAAGTTTGTCTTTGTAGTCCATTTCTAAACCTCCAAAAGGTTAATCTCGGCTAGGCCGAGTTCAATTAATATCAGCATATCCTCTTGGGTGGGTGCAGTGCGAACAAGTTCGCCTAACGGCCCGGCCCCCGTGCCTTGCTGTTTGATTTTCGCGGCCCCTTCGGGTGCGTCCATTTCTTCTGTTTCTTCAAATTCAAGTCCCCCATCATCTGCTAGTTCTCGCAGAAGTTTATAGATTTGTTTCAGGCGATCAGCGTTGCGCCGCGCCTGAATGCGGCCGGCCTTGAGTGATTTAGGGTGTTCCTCTCCATCCATCATTTCATTCATCATTTCTGCCATTTCTTCCATCATGGCACGCATCCGGCGCATCTTGCCAATTTCAGTATCGTCCATAGCTTTCTCGCCTTCGCTGGGCATATCCATATCCTCAGAAGTATACATAGCGCGCAGTTTGCGAATCGCATCTTGTTTTCCTGGGCCTTCATAAACATTACCCCGATAGCCACTATGTAAAGCAGCCCAGGCCCCACCCATCAAATTATGATCTGGCTTTCCATCCATCCCGCGCACGCGTAAGTGCCAAGTATCGACTTTCTCGGGATCTTCAACTACTAGATAATGGCTGGCTGGGTGTTCTCCATCAGCCTCGGTTTTCATTGGCGCTTTGTCCTCTTTCCCTTCATTGGCGTACAGCGCGCGTACCTGCGCCCGTGCCTCCTCTTCGGTATCATGCTCGCCCAGCGGCTCCCCGGTCGGTTTGCCGTCCGTGTCTAGCTTGTAAACGCGCCACTTGCCATCCTCCTTGAATACGTTCCAGGGCTTGCCCTCAGACGGTTCTGCCTCGGATAGCTTCTCCTTGGCGCTGAGTGTTGCGGTGGCTGGGTTCATCGCCCAGAGTACCGGGCTGTACTCGTAAAGTTTCAGCGTCCGAAGGTTGCGCGCCGTGACTTTCTTCCCGTCATGGAGCACTTCGGAATAATCAAAATCGAGCGGGTCATAGCCGATAGAATATTCATCGACTGCGCCTGACTGGATGCGCTCGAAAGCTCCCTTGCCTTCAGGCGTATTCATCAGGTATTGGGTCTCTACCAATAGCGCGCCGTTCGCGTCCGGGTATTTCATCAATAGGTCGGAGGGTAGCTCGTGTTTTCCGATCTCGCGCATGCTGCGTGGCTTGCCCAGGACGCGCATGATCGAATCAGTATTGTGCGCGTCCAGTACCCGAACTTTAGTACCCCGCTCCGAGATGGTCTTGGCAAATGCACCGTTGTGAATAATATCATTGCCCATGTCCAGGTTGCCCATCACGGCGATGATGTGCTCAACGATGCCCTGCGCCTCATCGAGTTTGATCGCTGCCGTTTGAAAAGTTTTTCTCTCCATATTTTCCTCATAAACAAAAGCGCCCGCTCGAGATGAGCGGGCGCAAAAGTGCGGCGGCTATAAAGTTATGGCGTGCCCTAGGAGGGAAGCCTGTTAGATGATTACTGCTTTATAGAATATCTAGCTTCTGAATCACTTTCGTAATCAATTCCGTTTCCTCAGATTTAATCAAATCTAATTGGGGTTTTTCCTCTGATTCATTATATGATACCTCACCCATAACCCAATATGTTTCCCAACTTGAATGATTATTATTATCTATGACGGGTAAACTCAGAAGTCCAATAGTGCCCGATCCTATTTGGATACCTTGTATTGAATATTCGGTTTCAATTTTCTTTCCATCAAGATAAATACGAGCTTCCATAATCTTATGATTCTTCCCTATCCCAAACCAGCGTCATCGTAGTCGTTTCATCAGGCATATTATACCGCATTTTTTGGGTAGGAGTACCGCGCTTCAATACCTGGAGCATCCGTTCACAGGCTGCCGCCTGCGCCAGGAGGCCGCGCCGCTGCTCGGTCAGGTAGGCGATAAACAGATCACGCTCTTCAGTCGTCATTTCCTATCCAATCTCCTCATAATTCTTTCCCGATAAGCCATCGCATCCCGCGCCCTGGTGAACATGCGATGCAGGTTGCGCCGCTTGCCGAGGAATGGCACGGCGGGAATATAAGCTTTATCACCATGCTTACTTTTAAGCAGGGTATATTCCGGATTTTCAATGATGCGATGGGCGATCATGCTATTTCCTTCTCTTTGAACTCACTCGGCCCAACGACAACCGACCTCGGCGCGCGAGGAATATGCGGCCCATGTATTCCATTGATTTGGCTCTCCGCTGATTGGATACGCCGCTCCCCACACCAGCAACAAATCTCGCTAGTGATAACTCCATTGGGAGATTTAACTGTGACGTGCCAACATGGTGGTTGTGGATGATTATGTTTCATGCCTCTATCTCACTTGGTTCTGGCTGTAACCCTTCGCCTTCTTCGATAATCGGAGCAGTCGTGCACCTGCATTGAATTGTGTTTCCTGGAGAACCAGCGGGATCGCCGGGATACATTAGCTCTTCGCCCGTTCCTGTAAATGGCGTGTCAATCTCAACTACTTCACCATTAGGGCCATTAGGCCAATCCGAGAAATGATCAAACTCATCGCCCTTTTCCTGCCCGCGCGTTCGATCATCCTGTGTTGAAACCCATTCGTGTTTCTGCACTCCCCAATCCTTATAAATCTCCGTGCTGCCGGCATTGCTCGACCGGATCGTTTCGGTCCTGGCGATCATCTCCGTCCGATAGGGCGGCAGTCGATCCGAGAACCAAATGAATTCCTCCGGCGTCAGCTCGCCTGTCATCCACTGCTCGAACATATCCCCTAGATGATTTTGCATCGTAGGGATCGCCCAGCCTTCCTCCTGCGCCTGCGCCAATAGGGTGGCTATTGAATCCAGCGTCGTCTTATTGATCGGCTGGGCGAACTTCAGCATATAATCATTGAACCAATCGCGGGCGAACAAGTTCTGCACATTGAACGCCATCCCGAATTGGGTAGAGAGCTGCTTACCGCGGTCAGTGATCAATCCCTGGATCATAGGGATAAACGCCTCTCGCCAATTCTCACCAGCCTCTTCAAGGTATCGTTCCCAATCATCTCCAACCATGCTCCAATCTACAGTAGCCTTAGCCCCCAACGCTTTCTTTTTATTCTTTGATAATATCGCCAACAGTTCACGCTTGTCTTTCTCGAATACCCGGTTGGCCGCTTCACGGAAACGAGGCTCCCAGCTCTGCGCCGTCAGGTCATTGGTTTTCCAATGCGCCCGTTTCTGCTCCGGGGTCAGGCGGCCCCAACTGCTTTTTTTAAACGCGGCCTGCCATTCTTCTTGACCGTCGCCAGCTTGGGCAGCATCTTCGCCCCGCCCTCGCGGGTATCCTCCTCAGCCTCCGCTGCGCCTACGTTGCTCTCGGGAAGCGCGGGTTTGCTACTTCCCACCGGAATCAGATTCAGCGGCATATACACCACATCGCCATCGGGCAAATCGCCCATTTCAAGGCCGACCACCTCCGATGCGGTATTCTTTGATACGCCGGTCGTGACCAGCTTCATCCAGGCGTCGACCAATGCAGGCATATTCCGGCTCAGGGCCGGAACATTTGACAAATCAAAAGCCACGAAACCGCCGTCATCGGATTGCAGATAATATTGGTAATCGTCCTCGAACAATCCGAGTTCATAAGTCATCGTATCTTCCCAAAAAGCGCGCCGTGCCTCTTCCCAATTGGCATAGGTGGAATGTTTCATCCCTATTCGGCTGCTGATCAATTGTGGAGGTACGCCGAACGGCCCCAGAATGCGGCTCTCGTTGCGCTCGTCCTGAGTCTCAAAGCTCATCTCATCAAAATTCATCCCGATGCGCTGGTATTCGCCACCCTGATCCATTACTCCGATGTCCGTCCAGTTTTCATAGGAACCGTACATCTCCTGCCAGCGCTCTTTGACCTCGGCAACCACATCATCAGATAGTGGAACACTGAACTTCAATACACCCGGAATGACCGCGCCCTTCTCAAAGAAAAGCTTTAGAAATTTAGTGACCATATTATCCACATCGGCCGAATGCGCCATCGGCGAGACGGGAGATAGGCCGTAGCCCATCCCTTCCAGCGGGTCTCCGGGGTTGGGCAGTTTGACGTGGCTAATATCCTCAGGCAGGAATGGGATACTGTCATTCACGTTGCGCCCTTCAGGAACGTACACGAATCCCTTTATCGCCCGGTTGCCGGGGACAATATATACCCGATCTGGCCTCAGCGGATACATCGCCGTCGGCAACCCGCCGCGCTTAGGCCGCTCCAGGAACGTATAGGCATTGCCAGTCAGGTTGAGATAGACATCCTGCACTCCCTGGAACTCGCGCCAGGATTGCGACGGGTTGGGCCTGGCGACCAATTTGGATAATGGGTGGTTGGGCGGCAACAATTCGGGCTCGTCGGGATCGCCTTTATAGGCGCGCAGTTTGGGAATACCAATCGAGCGCACTTTGTACATAATGGCCGAATAGATCAGACTGTTGAGATTGAAGCCCTCGTCGATGTAGGATTGCATATCGACGATCTGCCATTGCGCCTGACCTTCGCGCCAAGCCGGCCACATGAATGGAGCCTGTTTGCTGGGCAACGCCAGCGGGGAGCGCGGAAAGCCGCGGCGGAATACCCGCCAGGCGATGCGCGCTCGTTCTGTAATGGGTGGTTTACGGATCATAGATTTTACCTGAAGAATACCCCGGTCTTTAGCCCCAGGACGCAATAGCGAAGCGCGTCCAATCGGTGGAAAGTCTCTTTGTCCTTGATTTTCTCGGTCGGTTGACCATATTCGTCAAGCTCTCGGCTGTAGGTCCCGAACTCGTCCAATATCCCACGGCAGTTATCGAACACGAATAGCCGCTTAGATTTCAATAATTCTGTCACCCGGTCAATACCCGTCTCCACCTCTGGTACCGGCGGTTCCTGCAACGGAACTCCCGCCGCCGCCCAATCCCAGCGATACTGACTCTCAGACTTCGCCCCGCCCATCCAGCGCACCACCCGATCGTGTTTAGCGTATTCCTTGGCGACTGCCGCGTGCTGGGCAGTAGTGCGGCTGCCTTCTAAGTATTCCCTGTAAAGATAATACGCTTTATGCTCCACGTCCTCAGCCAGCCAGATCATCGCAGTATGTATGGCTCCGAAGTCAACTCCGACATAACGCGGCCATTCCTGTGGTATAGGAAATGGAACCACTTTATGTATTGTATCATCAAAATCCTCATAGATCATCCCGGCCGGCCTAGTGAATTCGCCGTCGTAGAACATGCGGAATTTCCAGCCCGGTAAGGTAGCCTTCGCCCGCTCATACTCCGCCGCCGGAAATGACGGGTTCATGATGCTTTTGAATTGGATCACATCATAATCCGGATCTCCAGCTCGCCATCTGTCGAATATCTCCGTCTTAAGCCAGCCCAGGTTGTACGGTGTAGTGGTGCCAAGTACCCGCCCTTGGCTGAGCGAGAGCCGCCGCTGAACGGCCTCCCATGCGCTGAGGCGAAAACGATCCTGGCCGCATTCGTCCAGCCAAGCTGCTTTGGCCGTGGCACTTTCCAGCCCGCCTTCGGCTTCGGCAGAGCGCAGGACGATCCGGGTCTTACCGTCCAGTGTGGCAATCACCCGGTCGCTGGCGCGGTATTCCCATCCCGGGAGCATCTGACAGAATACCCGCTGCATCTCGGGGAGCAGTTTCAGTTTGTAAAGATCATAGGTAGCGGTTACGCAAAGGTAGTCGCCAACCCCGCACTTTTGAATCTCACGGTAGAGCCACCAGGGACCGAATGAGGTCTTGCCTGATTGTGTACCGGAAATAATGAAATCGAATCGCCTATCACAATTCCATGCCCGATTTTGGCCTTGATGGAAATTAAGCTTCGCCTTACCGTCTTTGACCGTGACCAGATCATTCGCCACTCCGGAATTCCTATTCTGATTTCACCACTTCGATAATTTGGACTTTCAGCGGGTCGCCGTCTTTACCCGATATCTGAATATTATCCGGCACCTTCCCGAATGCGATCTCGATGAATGCCCGCTGTAGTTGGTGGTTGCCGCTGAGAGACCAAGCACGTAGGATCATTTCAACCCGCGTCATCTTAGTCTGGCCATCCTTCGAGGTCATGACCTCATTGGCTATCATCTGCGCCAAAGTGCGCAAAGCATCGAAGGACTTCGGGCGGCCTTTACGATTTATTCGCTTGTCTCCTTTGACAAACGGCTTTAAGTTCTGTTCGTTAGCCATTTCGCTGTTTTCTCACAGTATAAGTTACTCAACCAGCTTCGGTTCAAGACCCATTCCGGCAAGCCTCTCCAACGAGACCGCAACGTAGGCGGGTGAGATTTCGATGCCGCGCCCGATGCGGCCCAGGCGTTCGCAGGCGATTAGAGTGGTGCCATTAGAGCTTATTTATTTAGTCATAATTCAATCAAAATCCATCGCCGGCCCCGCCCTGTAGGCTTCCGCCCAGTATCCCGCGCCGTAACCGGAGGATGGATCGCGGCGCTCCCTCCGGCGACGGATAGATATGATTATACCCGATTTTATTTCGTGTCACATCACACATTATCACTTGCGGCGATAGGACTATCATTAATTCTAATACCACACAATCGCCGTGAACGCCGCGATAATTGTTACCAACAGAAAGAGGATGAATAGACCACCCAAGAGGCACCATACATCGCCTGGACGTTCGCTCGGTGTTTGTTTCACATCTCCATCCTGATCTGTAACTGCGCTTCCTTGATCCGCTTCTCTGCTATCGCATAATACTTCGGGTCGATCTCAATCCCGATGAAGTTGCGCCCGGTTTGCACGCAGGCGACGCCGGTCGTGCCGCTGCCCATGAAGGGGTCGAGGATGGTACAAGCAGGAGGTGTAATTGATAATATCCATTTCATAACATCAAGTGGTTTTTCAGCTATATGATCTTTATTGTTACCTATCAGTGTTGGACATAAAAAAACGTTTTGAACTGTAGCCTCTCCATTTAGTTCGTGTGCTCCATTCGTAGCATATAGAATATATTCGGCAGATGAACTAAACCGCCCTTTTATCATTCTACATCCAGGTTTCCACCACGTTGCTATATTTCTCCAAACCCATCCCCCAACTTGTATTGCATCAGTAAGCGCAGGGATTTGTCGCCAATCACTAAAAACACATAAAACTGATCCATCGGTACATAAATATCGCGCGGCAGTTAACCACCAAGATGACCAAACCATAAAGACCCTTTGATCAAGATTATCACCTGAAAATTCACTTCGATTTACAAATTGTGCTGTCACATATTTATTAACTGTACTTTTAGCCCTATCGCCTCGAAATTGACCGCCACTCGAATACGGCGGATCGGTCACGACCGCATCCACGCTCCCCGCCGCCAGCGTGGGCAGTATCTCCAGGCAGTCGCCGAGATATAGTTGAACGTCATCGCTCATGGTTGATCCCACAACTCCGGGTGCGCCTGCCACAGTCGTTCTACTTTCTCTTCCAGCGTCAGCCCGGTCCCGAATTCGGTATCAAAATCTTTCTGGCTGCCGTTGTAATAGTCCAGGTCAATCGAGTTAGACTGCGCGCCGAATTCCGCGCCCCTGCCGTTTGGCGGGCGATCAGCGCTCCACTGCCAAAATAGCCAATCGTTCCAATCGCGCGGCCTCAATTTATCCTCGTCCCCAGGATTGCCCCACGGCTCCGGCAGTGCCGTATACCTGGCAATGGCTAGATCGAGCGATCCCCATAACGGCCTGTAGGCAATATTATCATTCCAGTAATAGCCTCTGGTGTAGATCGCCGGATAGCCGAGCCTGAACCCTATCTGCTCTACAAACTCTTCAAGCCTGTCCGTAGCCTGGTTTTTAGACATTCCCAATAGTGGGGCTTCGATATCTGCCCACGGAGAGATGCGCCAATCCTTGGCCTCGATCAGGTCACAAAAGTAATTGGCTTGCAATAGCCCGCTGAACTGCGGACGCCAGTACCAATAGTATCCAACCGGCATGAGCTGATGTGCCACCTCCGAGTTGTACTCGAACTCGAAGTCTGTGTAGCATACCCCGCTCACGGCGCTGATGCTACCGGCGCGGATAAATGCAAATTGCGCCTCGGCTTGTTTGCACTTCTCCCAGTCCATGTGAATGACGGGCGGCGGGTCGATATGGGCGTTCCATCGACTGACATCCACCCCAAGCACGCGGTTAGCGGGTACTTCCGCTACTGCTACCTCGCCGTGGACTTCGGGAAGGAATGACCAATGGATGTTGCCAGTAGTGGTTCGCGTTGCTTCTGTATATGATGGGCCGGTCACGCCGGGGATGGCTACATAACCCTGAGTGTGAGTGTTAGTCCCTGCTATGTATGGTGCTTGTTTTTCCATTCTATCCTCCATTCGTTCGCTAATCGAAATAATTCCAATCGGTATACGGGTAGATGCTTCCGGCTGTACTGCGCTGCCACCTCCGCTATCCGCGTCAATAACGCCACCTCGGCAGCGGGAAGCGTGACATATCCGGAGTGCAATAGTTCCTTACTGGCGGGAACTGGCGCACTTTCGATGTCATTCGCTAGCGGAACGTCGGCGGTGCCGTGCCATTCAGTCATCCTAACCTCCATTTTGGGGTCTGCTTGAAAGTGTGGATTGGGTCATAATTCTGTCTGCAACTAAACAACAATCACAACAACAACACAAGCAGCGAGAGAGGGGGGATAGCAGCCACCGCCACCGCACACCACCATCACTCACTCACCACGCCATCATCATCTGCCCGCCCGCCCCTGGCCATCTGCCGGTCACTCGCCGCCGTCCGCCGGTCCGCCGTCGTGCAACGTCCCGTTGCCTGTATCCCGCACCTGGCCGTCCACAATGTCACCTACGGTCCCGCTAAAGCGGTCACCCTGCTCACGCACTCCTGTGCGCGCCTGCTCCAGTATCGCCCGCAGCGTCTCGAGCGCGCCGAGCGACGCGTGAGCCGTGATCGTCAGCCCGTCTGCGCTGTCTAGCCGGCGGTCCTGAATGAGTTCGCCCGCCTGGAATGTGAAGCGGGCGGCTTCCGTCGACGCCCGGCCCCGGTCGATGGCCATTGCCAGCTCAGCCTGGCGGGCTACGATGGCTTCGACTGCATCGTGTGCGTTCGAGCGACGCGTACCGGCAGCCAGACCACGGTAAACAGCGTCCAAACGCTTCTCTCGGGAGAGTTCATGATACTCGTTAGCGTTCGATTGAGTGATAGCCGTTCCCGTCAAAACTCCTCCACCTGGCGGTCCGACAACGATGCGTTTGACATCCATGTCATAAATCGCCCCGTTCTTAAGCACCTTCGTTCTGCCGGTGGGTGCGGGCGCTGCCGTGTACTCTGCTGGCTGTTCGGCGACTTGGCCAGGTTGCTTATCATCGGGCTGGGTGTCGTTGTCCATAAGTGGCATTATACCACGCCAGAATGCCAATGTTCAGTAATTGAGTTATAAGAATACATAGCACACCAGATGAGAATATAGTCGACGGGAATAGAACGACCTTGCATTTTTGTTAGGAACGCTTGACATCATTAGCGTATTCTGCTAAACTGATAGCGTATCAGACGACTATGGAGGATGACAGGATGAGAATCAAAGTAAACGACACTGTAATGGCAAACCTACCGAAGCTCTACACCCCATCATATACGCAAGCCCGCAAGGTGGGCAACGGATACCGACTATATTGGAGAGGCACACGCAACGAGATATTCCCAGGCGAGACATTCAGAACGCCTACCGAAGCAAGGCAATACTTACACGTCCAGATAATCAAGAATGGAGGATGACAGGATGATTTACAGCCATTCTAATCAATACATGCGCGCCGCTCATTAGCGCGCTGCTTCCCGCTGCCTGCGTCCTTACAGGTGATAACGGATGAATGGCGACCATCCCCGGCGGGCAGGAGCGCACCAGCGCCCGAAGGCATTCATATGCCCGGATACTAGACGAATGGAGGAACTAACATGACACAGGATGAATACCGTAAGCTATGCGCCGATGACAGGAACCTGAAACCTGGCGACCATGTAACCGTAAGATGGGGATACGGATCGGCTTTCAGAGCCGAGGGCAAAGGTACAATCACTGCCGTTTATGCTAAGTCTGTTCGAGTAAAACTGATCGCAGATGTCCCTGCTCCTCACGGCCCGCCCTGGCCTACTGGCTTTGAACTGAAGGGAATACCCCGTTTCTCTGCCTATAACGGACAATGGAACTATTGGAACAGTGTAACGAAAGAAGGATAACATGACCAGACCGATTCAAAAAGAAATGTTCCCGAATGGTGATGACCTGCCGTTATTCTCAGGCACCGCGTCAAGCGCAAATGTTAGCACGTTCGCACCCACCGACATCGAAGTCCAGCCTGTGCTGCCACTCTTTGACGGAAACCGCGTCGAGGCTACCTCGGTCATAGACTTCTTAGAGAAATACTACAAGAAGGATCGCTACACTGGACGCGGGGCAGAATACGCCGCCGCTTTACTGGCCTCACATGAGAAAGACTTTAGGGAATATGGCTATGATATCATCAGCCACCATGATAGCGTGACCGGTGAGGTCGTAGCATTCTTTGGGAAGGATAATCAATCATGCGCACCTTGACCGCCTTACTGATAGCATACGCCGGATATCGTGCTGCCGGCCTGTTCGTGCAATCGCTCTCGTTCCCGTGGCTGGGCGTGGCCGTGTTCTGCCTGGCTCTATCAATCGCCGTGCTAACCGCAAACCCTATCACTTACAGGAGATAACCATGAAACCCAAAAGATTACTTATCTTGATATATATAATCATCGTGACAGTAACCGCTATTGCAGTTTTTGCAATCGGATACATTGCTTGGAAATAACCATGCCTGACAAACAAATCATCGACGTGAACCTTGAAGGCTTGCCCCGCCCGCTGGCCGCCGCCGTGCGCTACCTGGCGGAGCAGTCATGGCAATCAAAAGAAACCTTGACTACTGTACGCGTTCCAATCTCTGATGCCGCCCGCATGCTCGGCGTACCTCGTTCTACGCTCAGCTTATGGTGCAGGCAAGGCAAGATTAATGCCTATAAGAACGGCAAGGCGTGGCGCGTCGATGTCGAGGACGCCAGGCAGTACCTGCTGCTTCAGCGTTGATCCGTAATTCATAATCAGATCGGAGGAATGAAATGGATAAATCTAATATGTTATTCCAAGATATAGAACGCGTGGCTGATATGGCTGTCGAACAAGGCGAATTCGCTGCCGCTTCCGTCCTACATTCCCTACTAGGTTCTCTCTTGGCAAAGCCCGCTGACCTGGAAATGTCCCGTATCTGTGCAAACTTCTCCGCTGAGATGGTACGCCAGATTAAAGAACTAACCGGCAATTCAGTTTAGAATACTATCCCATCGGTATGGTTCTAACCAATAAAACACATTAGTATAGTCCCACTTTCCATCGTCCCGCCTGTAAAGTTCCAATACCGTGCATTCAATCATCCGCCGCCAGGTCCATAAAACCTGGCGGTCGGTGTCAGTGAATAATTCAGGGGTTATCATTAACTTCCTCCATCAGTAAGAAGGCGATAATGGCCTTCAGTTCTCTGACGCCGTGGTTATCCAGGACAAACGACACCGGTTCATGGTCGCTCTTCTTACGATTGCAGTCCTGGCACAATTGAATCCAATTGTAGTTGGCATCTACCCCGCCCCGCGCCAGAGGATAGAAGTGGTCAAGCTCTAATGGTACGCCCTCCGCGCCGCACAGCATACAGCCTGGCGCGTGGGGGCGCAAATCCGAAATAGAATGCTTGGCTCTGCCTCCCAACGCATTCTTATGCGCCATTGCTTTACGCCCGTCCTGGTCACTGGCTGAACGAAGTTCAGCCGTCTTAATCCCCCGGATGGTGTTATGTTCGCGCTCGATCAACCCCAGTTTTTCCAATGCCTTCAAGTGATAGTGGACCACCGATGTTGATAATGCCCGTCCTGTAGACGGGTCGCCCGCGCCCGCTGCCATCTCGCGGATCGTGGGAGCCTGTCCAGTCCTGGCGATGTACGCCTTGATGAACTCTAATAGCCGCGCTCTGGGCGTCGTGATTTTCTTTGGCCTTGCCACTGCACCGCCTCACTCGCTCGCTTGTTGGGCATAGAACAGAACTTTATTATAAGCATCGAGTTAGCAGAGACAGAACTCATTCAATCAGCCCTCCAATTTCGCCAGCAACGCCGCCCGACAGATGGCAAGTGAAACAATATCCCCAGGCATCTCATAGTCTGGACAACCATTCCACCCAGTCACACCATGAGGTGTAAGACCGGCAAAATACGGTTCTCCAGGAATAAACGGGCTTGAAATTCGCCAATGATAGGTTTTATTCATCTCCTCCACCACTTCCCACGCCGCGGCGATGTCAGTAGAAAATAATGGTACATAATATGTGTGCCCTTCAATTCTTTTTTTATCATCTTTCGGCGGTAATAATGAATCTATGGGGGCCCAGCGACTTCGTGACCAACCCATCACCCTTTCTGCCACCAGCGCGTCCATCTCGCGCCCGGCTTCCACGTTTAGAACTTCATCTTTGGTCATCTTTTCTCCATTCCTTACTTGCCTCGACCACGAAGTGCGCCGCCTGACGCAGCCAGGCCGGCGCGGCCTCGTCGCGCTCGAGGCTGTAGGCGATGTCGATGAACTTGTCTAGCATCCGCTCCCAGGCTGGGGTTATGACCTCGTTCCCATCCTCCCGTATCCAGGAACGGATGACGCGCACCGGAGCCGGTAGACTTTGCGCCGCTTGTTCAGCATACATCCGCCACCTGCTCCCCGCTGCCTTGAACGCCCGCCACTGTGACCAGGTAAAGCAATCATATTCTAATCTCATCTTCGGCTCGAAAAATCTACATACACTTTCTCTGTCCCGCAATGTAGACTCGTCCGTCCCCGTCCGGTCGGCCAGCGACCGTAAGATATAGGTGCGCGCCCGCTTGGTTGACCCTATGCTCGGGTGGGTAGCATAGGATGGCCCCAATTCTTCCACTGCCGATACCAGCAAATCGCCCATTGCCCATTGGTAGCCCTCGCCATCATTCACCAACTGGCGCACCGTCTCGATCAGGTCATCCGGGAGGGGGGGTAATTGATTCCGAACTTCAGTTCGTTTCATGGCTTCACCAAGCTATTCCAATCTCATCCCACCAGTCGCGCAGATAATCTTCCCGCGCCTTTTCCAGTTCTGCCTCCGCCTCAGCAATCGTCTTGCCCTGCGCCATGCAGCCGGGGGTATCGAGAGCATAACTGATGTATAGATTTCCGTCTGTAGTGCGGGTCAATCGATTAAATATCAGCGCCGTATGCGCATGCGCTAAAGCGCTCACAGTAAGTTTGTAGTCTGGATTCATCACATCTCCTTGAATAATGGCAGGTCTTCCAATTCTTTACCATTAGAACGTTCAAACGTTCCAACCTTCCAACGTTCTAACGCTTCCGCTCCCGTCCGCTCGCGGGCCAAGTGCAGGTAGGGCATGGATAGGTCGATGCCGATCCCGCGCCGGCCCAACTGATGCGCTACCATGACGGTGGTTCCGGAGCCTACGAATGGGTCAAAAACCAAGCATGGGGTCGGGGCAGCGTCGTGGTTGCAAGTGGGTCGCCAGCCAATGGTGAGCTTAGGTCTAATAGTACCGCTCTCATAAACACTCGTATTTCCATGCTTGCCACGTGCTTGAACGATTTTATTATCATCTCCCAACGTAGACCGTACCAATACTTCCTCACCCCGTTCAATAATTCTTTCCCACGGCTTCCCGCACTCCGGGCAGCAGCCGCGCTCGCTCGTCCCAGCCTTGATACAGCGTTCCACCAGGGCCGGGGGATAGCACGCAAAATGGGCGCCGGAATATGGAGCCGTCGCTATCGTCCACACCGTGCGCAGGTTGCGAGAGGTTGAGATCTGTGATATAATATTATTATTACCTTCAGGAGGAGGGGATACAACATGGGAAGACCAAAGGGAAGTAAAAACAAAGACGGTAATCCTGATTCCATTCTTCTCAATTGTGATATTTGCGGAAAAGAATTTATTAGGTATAAGAGCGCACTCAAGCCCCACAATTTTTGTTCCCGTGAATGTACTGGGAGATGGGTCAGTGTCAATTTGGCTGGCGAGGATAGCCCCACATGGCGCGGGGGTAGTGTCTGTTATCGAGGCAGAAATTGGCCCACTCAGCGCAGGTTGGCGAAGGAACGAGACAATTTCACGTGCCAACGATGTGGGCGCAGTGGCATCTACCTCCAAGTTCATCACATAATTCCCTTCAGGTGTTTCGATTCCTATCTTGAAGCCAACCGGCTTGATAACCTGGAAACGCTCTGCGTTAAGTGTCATCGAATCGTTGATGGTTATCTCAGATTGACCAAAATCCAACCACCCCCAAGTGCTAGACGTACCATTATTTGTGTGGAGTGTGGCGCGGAGTTTTGGTCTCAAAGTGGAACGGCTAAGAGATGTGCTATTTGTTCCCCCCGAAGACACCGGAAGGAAACTGTTATTGAAAGTATTATTGTTAGTGTATAATCGCCCATCTCCACCCCGAAAGCCTATTCTATTTGCGCTCCCTTTTGATTCCTCACGGGAGGCCTCACTATCATAAAAATAATTCGCGCTCTTGGAAAGTAAGAAAATATATTCGTGCGATTTTGTCGGCCTATCCGTCACGCTCTCCGGCATGGGATTCGGCTTCGCCCAGATGCAGTCCGAGCGGAGGTACCAGCCATCGGATTGAAGAGCGAGGGCAACACGCCAGGGGATTCCGACCAGGTCTTTGGGTTTGAGGTGATGGGATGGTGTGGTATAATATGGGTATGCCAAATCATAAACCCTGCCCGATTTGTGGTAATCCAATGAGCCGTCAATCTCCGCGTTGCCGTCAATGTTTTCTTGACGATCCAACATGGAGGCAGAAGATGAGCGAAGTCCGCAAAGGCAAGTCAACTTATCAGCGGACACCTGAACTAAACGAGAAAATGAGCGTCCGCACAACAGGCATACGCCGTCCCGGTTGGAAACCTCCGAGTTTTTCAGAGGAAATTGCGGAGAAGATTCGTCAATGGTGGACACCTGAACGACGGGAGAGTGCTCGTCAACGTGGTTTAGAGAAATCTCTTGATCCAGAATGGCGTCAACGTTGTGGTCTCCCAGGTGAATTGAATCCGATGTGGGAAGATGGTCATGCTGTAATACCTTATGCTCGGGGATGGACTCGGAAGGTGAAACAACTTGCATTGGAACGAGCGAATAATCATTGTGAGATTTGCCAATCTGATAAGCCCGCGCACACGCATCACAAAGACTTCCGCAAAGACAATCATGATCTTGATAATTTACAGGTGCTTTGCCGAAAGTGCCATAAGGCTTTACATGTGGAACACCTCCACGATATGCGGACTTCGATAAGCCTGGATTAGTATGCTCGGGTCTATGAGCACCACCACTCCCAAAATAAGAATCGCCCAAGTTTAAAAAACATATTCCATCCGGTCGTAGAACTCTCCAAACTTCTCTGAATACCAATACCATATTCTCAATATACTCTTCAAGTGTAGACTCAAGTCCGATCTGTCCAGGCACGTTGTAATCACGCAACGAGTAATACGGCGGGCTTGTCACCACACACTGCACGCTCGCATCTGCCAGCGGGATTCGCAGGGCGTTCGCGTTGCATAACACATTCACAGCACACGCCCCGCATGCGGCACGCAGCCCGCCGGCACGACGATGTGGTGCACCGCCTTGCCGCTCGAGGGCCGGGTGTATGTGTACACCTCCCGCGCCTCGACGCCGAACGACTCTCGGAACGTCAATACCGCCTCCTCCAGCGTGAAGCCAACGAACGGGGCCAGGTCGCAGTCCTCGGGCAGCTGCGCCAGGCTGTCGATCTTGAATTGGGTGTAGTTATTCATTCGATGATTACCCTGTCCATTACTCCCTATCACATGGATCGTCACTTAATACCTCGCCTGTTCGTACATTCATCAAGATTTGATGAGTGGGAGGATGATCGCCATACCCCAAACCCAGATGGGTAACAAAGAACTTCTCACTTCCGCATTTTGGGCATGGATCATCCATTGGCTCCCAATAGCGGGTAATAAATATTCCGCATTTGCTACAGTTAGCTAACATTTCTCCTCTACTTTCCTACCTTCTCGAACAGCACCCGCATGAACGCGATCGCCTCGCCTGACGTGACCATATGCGGGGTGAAACGTAAGACGGTCCAGCCCAGGGCTTCGGCGGTATTATATTTTCTCATGTCGTTCTCGAACCCTTCCCCATAGTTGTGGCGACCCTTGATCCACGAACCACCTTCGATTTCCATTGCAATCAGTCTATCTGGATAGGAAAAATCGAACCGCCATCGACGAGGAGGGGCAAAGACGTGCTCAGTAACGAACTCATCCAGCGGGTAATCCGCCGCCGATAGCTGGGCAGCGAAGACGATCTCGCCCTTGCTGAGTTGATTCATAGTCTGATCCCTACCTCAGCCCACCAATCCCGCAGGTAATCCTCCCGCGCCTTTGCCAGTTCCGCCTCCGCCTCCGAGATGGTCTTGCCCGTTGCCATGCAGCCGGGGGTATCGAGAGCGTAGCTAATATATAGATCATCCTCAAGTGAGAAGCGGGTTATGGTATTGAAAATCACTGTCAGTTTGTCGTTCAATATTTTACCCTGGTTGGCGTCTACCCTAGCTACCTGGCGTGGGGTCATTGTGAGAACTCCGTTCGCTTTCTACTCTAACGTGTGTGGGGTTATTCATCCGAGCATAGCCACCATGCCAAACCCATCCAATTCGATCCGACCTTGCTTCGCAGATGCTTTTGATCTGATAGAGAGTCGGTAACGCCCCATTGTTGGCCGCCATGAATCTCTCGATAAAATCACACACTTGCCTCAAATCGTAAGTGATATAGATTACCGGCCACCTGCGCTTGAACCAACGCGGCGCAAACTTTTCTTTGACCGCCTCTTTCCAATCAGCGGGGTAGTGTAATTTTTCGCCAGTCTCAAACGGTGTAGAATAATCTGCAAAATTACTCATTCGGTTCTTCAACTCAACAGGGTTCATAGTTCCTCCAACCTCTGCGCCGTCGCTACTTTCCCGAACAGTGGCGCAGTCTTGCCCTTGACGATGTAGTGCGAACTGCCGTTCGCCCCCTTCCCCTTCGCCAGTATTGTACCATCCGTGAACGTCGCCAGCCGGCACATTTCTGATACTTCCAGGTCGGTCAGCGTCCCGTGCCAGGTCGGGTCGCTTGGGTCTTCCACCACCCGGAAGAAGTAATCATGCGTCCGCCCGTCCTGCTTTCCGGTCCGTCCCTCCCGCAATCTATCCCGGTGTTTGTGCTTGTACTCGAGCGCCATCGTCAACTGGTGCGCCTTCTGGCAGTCCGGGCAGCGCCTCTGCGACCCATGCACGCGGGTGAACCCGCGCCCGCATTCGCATAATGTGTAGCGTGAGAAGGCCATTAGCTTACCTGTACCGGCAGAACAGGATCGGGTTGCCGTTGCCCATCTCCCAGATGACGATCTTCACTCCCCATAACGGATGGCACGACAATCCCCATCGCCAGGTCAGCTCGCGCGTCTCCCAGTTGAACCGCGCGCACCACACCGAGAACTCGGTGTGCGAACTCCGTTCGCCTGCCACGTCATTCTCGATCACGATCCACGTCCCCGCCATGCACACCGCTTTCCAGATTCCGTGCGAACTCCGTTCGCCTTCGTCCGGCGCGGCATGAGCCAGGCGCACCAATAAAAAAGCAAACAGGACCAGGATTAAAATGGCGATTCCAATAACATACAGCTGTCTAATTTTCATCCCACCCTCCTGAACTTTAGTTCATCCTCCACTTCTTGCATTCTGTACAGTTTTGTACGTGCTCCCGGTATAGCCTGAGCGCCTCCTGGTACTCCGGCTTGCCCCGGTCGTCGAGCATGCGCTGCCTGTCACCGGGATTGCCATATAACTTGGTGGCCGTCATGTACCAGGTCCAGCGCAGGCGGGCGGCTTCTCTACACCTTGCGGACATAGTTCCTACTTGTCACCACTTTATAACCATCTTCAAACTCAACCAGGCAGCTATTCATTTTGGCTCGTATCAATACGCGGCAGCATTGTTTGAATCGCTCTGGTAAGCGGGTGTGAACGCGCCAGTAATGTGGGTAATCGTCGCTCTGGGCGGCTTCTCTACAGCGGGTCATTCTATGTAATGCAAGTCAGCTGATTCTCTATCCAGTATTGCGTCGTCGCCTAATACGTTCTCTAGCGCATTGTTGTACATCTCCACCAGCCGCGCCCGGAACGCGTCGCGCTGGCGACGGTGACGATGGCGTTCTTCACTATCATCTATAAAATAGATAAACGCTTCTATCGTCGCCGCCTTGTACGCGTTCAATACTGTTTCAAATTTCATCGCTCACGGTCCTCGTCCATAGCTTGCCTGGAGGCGTACTTTCGCAGAGATGAAACATCATCACCATACATCTCAACTGCGGCATTGATCTCCTCTTCGCCTATCTCAACCTCTGGTTCTCCCTCTTCAAAGCCGCTACAAAGCTCCGCGTTTTTATCGCCTACTGGATGATATTTGTAGACTTCGTCCGCTTGAAGATCGGGATGACCACAAGCGATGCGGAAGCCAAATCCATAGCTGATACAATGGGTACAGTCAGTACACTCTAAAATCATCGCTCGCCTCCGTCGCTTCGCTTAGTGCTCGATGAACTCCGCATACTCGCCGCTCACGTAGCGGTCGCGGGATTGCTCGGTTCCCCGTTCCCGCATCACGCCGGCCCATCCCCGCACCGGCTCAACCAGGCTGCGCGGGCTGCTTACCGTGTGCGGGGCCGTCCCTTGCCCAGTCTTGCGCTTGTTCCATGCCATCACCCGCTCGAACTCAAGCCGGTAATCGTGGATTGCTTCGGTCCCGAACTCGGCGCAGGCATCTCGAAGCTCCCGTGACTGGGCGATCCAAAACGCCTTGCCCGCTTTCGTCTCCGGCGGCTTCAAATGCCAGAGCTCACACACTGTCTCCACTACTTCTCTCACGTCCTCCGGCCAGGCGTGCAGGTCAATGTGGTGCGAATTCGAATTCGCCTTTGCCGGTGCCCGTTGCCAGGCTTTCGTTATCGCTGTCGCCGTGCGTTGCTGGTAGTCGTGTTCGAGGGTCATGGGGTAGTATCCTCAAATGCTGAAGCGGCAAGATATTGTTTATACCATTCCGGCAATCCAGCCGTTACCGCACGTTTGATTTGCGGCCAATAATGTAAAAATAGAACTTCCTTTATCTCTTGTTCGCATTCTTTTAGCACATCCTCTGGAACTTCTTTGATAAGAGAACCAATATCGCGCGGTGATCCTTCTATCTTTCCCGCTTCGGATAGATGTTGTATCGCTTTCATCCAGCGCGCTTCCGTGCGATAACGTTCAATCAATACCTGGGCGATGTCCTTGCCAGTAGGGTTATTTTTTCGCCATTCTGTTGCATGTACTTCTTTGAACGCCTCGGAAACATATTTGCCCATCGCTGCCTTTTTTTCTACGGTCATCATGGCATAGTTCTTAACTACCACGCCTTCTACTTTGCTTCCCCCCAAGATGGATTCTATTTCCAAGTAACTGTTGAACGTCTCCAGATTATTTACTGTACCGCTTTCAATCATCGGCACACATTCAAGATCAAGCCGATTAGATTCAATAAGCTTTTGCTCAGGTGATAAGTATTCTTCCAACCCCGTCTGGATATCGAATACGATCAGGTTGTTCCTGGGAACGCGATTGTATTTGACAGTGTTGTGTTTCGGTTTCTGTAAGTATTCACAGCGGTAAATCCATCCTGGGATAAGCTCGCGCGATAATCGCTTCGCCGTCTCAACAGCAAGCTCAAACATTTTCTCCGGTGCGTCGATGATTAACTGTTGCCCCTTACTGCGACAAAGTAGTTCACCATCTACAACGGCCATCGAGAATTGAGATCCATCGATTTTTTCCTCGATAATTACAGGTCCTTTGAATATCCCCTCGATCATCTTGTGACCTATTGCGTAAACACTTGGGTATGAATATATTCGTTTATCCATTACATCCTCCGTTTCGGATCTCCAGGCAGTCGCCCAATCTCAGGTCTACGGTTGTCGTTGTCATCGTTGTCGCCTCGCCCGTCAGTCTTGGCTTTTAGTTATAGTTGACGCGCAATGATCTACCTGCGCGGTCTCGTTGACGCGCCCTCGGACATTCCAGCAGAGGGCCTGCTTCCCGTAGTCCGAACCTGTGTCCTGATCAGGATCGCCCCGGTCGTGCTTTATCGCGGACTACGTTACTCACGCATTCTCATGCGCCATCACGGACGGTCGCGGGCTGCTTACCTCAGGGTCTTACCCCAGGAGTTATTGCAGATCATATCCCGCAATCGGGGATTTTGTTTTACTGTTCCCTGCTCAATGTGCTCGAGACAAGCACTATTCGGGAGCTATGTGGTCGGCTTTGACAGTTAAGCAGGTAGGCACCGCGCTATCCAACCTGACAAAAAAACACCGATCTGGTATGCTCGTGCTCGGGCAGTCCCAGGTAGAGGTGGGGTTAGCACGGAGCACACCGGATCGGTGTCCTTCTTTTCTACCTGGGGCTCTGCCACGAAGCCCGGGTTTTAATGTGTCACAATTATACCACATCACTCGCCTCCGCTGTCAAGCCCTAAACCTCATCCCTATCCTCGCCTCGATCTCCGCGATGAAGCGCTGGGGGATAGCTAATCCGCTGCTGATCAATTCCTTCAACTCTGCCGCCCACCAGTCGCCTGCGCTCAGAGCGACGCCCACCGGATTGCAGAGCGGAGCGCGGAACACCCGCCCGCAGTTCCCGCAGCGGTAAGTGGGTGACGGCCGGCTTGGTGTTACGGTCATCTTGCAGTAGGGACAGATCATTTTATTCAATGTCAATTGCCTCCTGGCACAGGCGAACGGTAGTTCGCACGCTAAAGCGCTCACATCTCAAAAAACTGACACAACCAGTCATTAATCCAATCGGCTTTGTCGGCGTATTCTTTGCCTTCGCCAATCCAATGCTCTTTCATGCCAGTTTCAAGCACGTCACTTTGATATGCTTTCTCAGCCACGGAATTCAGTGCTGCTCCCAGACGATCCACTTCGGCCAGTAGCCAGCGGATGTCATCTTCGATGACGTTATAATCCCGATATGTTCCTAGTCGTTTGCGGATTTCTTCCAGTCTGTCCATTCTTCCTCCTCATTCTTCCCTCAGTTCCGCATCGCGCCCACGTAGCAGGCGCACCAGAACATGAATGCGCACAGCAGGCAGAAAACAAGGGCGACTATCAGGCAGTTGTACCACACGGCTAGGGACCCTTGCCCAGCGCGCGGCGGGCACGTTGAATAATATCAAGTCCCAACATGCCATAGTCAGCTATCAGTTCAGAATCACTGCGTCTCAAACCGAGACCATGAACGAGTGCTCCTAACGTCTCCTGCAGCCGCTCGACTTCGGCCAGCAGCCAGCGACGATCATCAAATACGCGAAGAACGTCTAATGTTGCTGTCGCGTGTTCTTTGATTTCTTCCAGTCTATCCATCATTCCTCCTTGGGAAGAACTCAACGTGCGCCTCCACCCGTTTCAAGTCCAGCTTCAGGTATTCCAGAAGCGCGTCGAATGTCTTGCGGGGGATGGTGCTAGTCTTTAGCTCGTATACATCCCATTCAAGCTCCACGATCTTTGATTTCAGTTCCCTGATTTCTTTATCGTGATACCAGAACTTTTCAAACAATTCTTTTATACCGAACATCTTATCCTCCAATCAGCATGATAACGGTCGCCGCCAGCGCGACGGCGACGACGCCCCAGCCGATGATGACGAGAGCCAGGTCAGGCATTGGTGTCCTCCGTTGCCGGTTCGTTCAGCAGCCGCGTCCAGCTATCGTCCCCGAAGCGCAGATCGTACTTTGCGATGATGCGCTTGAGGTGCTTCATCGGTATCTTGGTCGCCTTCTGGATTGCGTCCAGCGGCTCGCCTTGCTTATAGAGATATATTGCGCGGGCGACGCGCTCGGGGGTTATGCCTAGTCCGGTCATACATATAGTTTAGCATACATTCGTTAGGTTTAACCTAACAAAAATGCAAGGTCTGGTACTGCTGACCTAACAAAAATGCAAGGTCGTTTTGGCTAATTCTATGCTAATATAGTGACATGCGAACCGACTTTATTCACGACACCTGGAGGACAACAATGACCGATAAAACATTTATCGAATGTTCAAAAGACATGGTTGGAACAGTTTACCATTCAGGGACGTTGCATGGAATTAAATATCTTGTCCTGCGCGGGCCAGTAAGTGTCAACGCTTATCTCGGCATACCGAAAGATCATCCGCTGGCCGGTAAACATTATGATGAGATCGATCTTCATGTGCATGGCAGACTGACATTCGGTGATTTCGGGGAAGATGGAACCGATTGGCCTCCTGGATATTACTGGATCGGTTGGGATTACGCCCACGCTAACGATAAGTGTTTCTATGATCTCAATTATCCGAGTTGGACATCAGGTGATCGCGAATGGACACCCGATATGATATTCAAGGAAGTCAAGCAAGTCATTCCTGATCTCGTTCGATTAATGGAGGGCAACTATGACAGTCGATAGCCAAATCCGTTCGTTCGTTTCCGACCGGCTGGAAGCCAGCCGCCCGCGTGTAGACTTGGCGTCCCATCCCACTCCTGAGCAGATCGTTGAAGCTGAACTGGCTGCCGACGCAGCCTGGCAGAAGCGGGACGAGTACATTGACCGCTGCAACGAAGGTGTTGCCGACTACGATGAATTGCACGCCCTGACCGCCGAGGCATCCGATATGCAGGAACGTCTGGAAGAATTGCGTGCTGTTTATCTGAGCCATACTGATATTGACCAGGCGTATCTGCTCGGGAAATTGCGGCTCGTCGATGCAGAGCGGGCGCATCTGGTTGCCTGGGATATGTGGTCGCGGGCCGTGAACCGCAACAAGCATGGCGTAGTGCGCAACTTGGACGAACTGAAAGAGACTAAGGACCGCTATGCTCATTACGTTGCGGTGCTGAAACGGCAGGAGGTAGAGTGATGGAGAAATGCGGATGCACAGTCGTTTTTATCGGGGAGTTATATCCTGCCGTCAGGACAGCAATCTCTTACTGCCCCCTCCACGCCGCAGCTCCGCTGATGCTGGAGGCGTTGAAGAACGAGGTTATGCAACTTGCAAATATGGCAGCGATGGTTGATCCTGTAGAAACCCAGGAATATATGACTTCGATTTATGCTGCCATCGCCGCGGCTACTGTAAGCAAAGCGACGGAGGTGGAGTGATGGCTGCCTGGAACTCCGACCCCGATCCGCAACTTGAAACCGCTGAAGGTGCGGGGTGCCTGCTGCTGGTTGTCATGCTCGCTATCGTCATCATTATCGCCCTGGGGGGCATCCTGGCGAGCGAGGGGGTAGTGTGGTAGCCATGTTCCTATTTGTGATAGTTGTGTTACTAATCGTGATACCGGCCTGGTACTTCGCCAGCCGGGACATCGTGCGAAACTGTGCGAATTCGAATTCGCCTTTGCCTGAATCCTTAGACAAAGAGAAAGGGAAACCAAAATGACTGACCAAAAACCGGAAGTCGAAGTCGATGCCGAACACGCCAGCACCAATTTCTATTGGGCGTATGGCAAAGAGCAAGTGTTCAATCTGCAAACCACAATCCGCGGAATAATGACGCCCGAGCAGGTCGAGGCACATTTAGCCTCTGCTATCGCCGCGATGAAGGCCGTTGTCCAGCATGGCGGACGGACCAAACAGGTCGGCCAACAAGCCATGACCCCGCCCCCACATGCACAGAACGGCTCAGGTGCAGCGCAATCAGCCCCAGGTACACCAGGAGTGCCCCTCCCGCTGCAAGCATCTCCTGCGCCCGCTGAGGGCGGTACAGCTATCTGCGCCATGATTGAGATTGGTACGGCCTATACCAGCGGCAAGACGCAGCTGAAATTCCATTGCGATGGGTTCGAGAACCCGCTGACCTATACCAAAGGCGTTGAGGAGATGGTCAAAATGCTGGCCCCGCTCGGCTTCACGCTCGCCCATATCGTCATCGGGCAGAAGTACCCGGTCAGCGCTCTGGTGCGCTGGGTGCAGAAGGGCGAGTATAAGAATGTCCTGGAAGTACATGCTAAGTAGGTAGTTCCCCCGCTGATGGTGGGGTTAATCTAATCAGTTTATGATAGTCAGCTTAGAACGGAGGAATGTAAGATGGATGGATTGAAAGCAGTTGCAGTATTCGTTGTAATGGTGATGGTTCTGATCGTCGCCCCCCTGGCGTTGGTAGCCTGGAACAGCGTGGCCGCCCAACAGCCAGAAGCGGCAACAAGCGCACCGGCAGACGAGGTAATCTCTCCCGTCGACGATGACAACACTGTCATCTGGCGCAAGCAGTGTAGCGGTGGGGATGTCCGCTCCCGCTACCAGCCAGCCTTGGACCGCTACAAGGTTATCTGCTATGGCCCCGGAAGCATGGTTGAATGGGTGAAGGATTGCGAGCTGGCATCAGCCGGACGGTTCGCCTACTCCCGCTTCGTCCCCGGCCTTCCGGGGACCCGGGCGGTGTGCCTGGCTCCGCTGCCGTAATCAGTTGGAGGTGCCTGGGCCGTTCGTGACGAGGTGATAGCGCCTTTGTGCATCCGAGTCCTGGACTTGCTATCAACCAGGCTTGACGGCGGCCTGGGCAATCAAAGAGGGGTCGCTGAACTACCGGCCCCTCTAAAAGCAGAAAGGAACACGTGCGAAAAATATATTTTATTATGGCTATCTTTGTCTGCGGAATTGCACTTACTCTCCACGTTTTAAATATATTTCCGATGTCATATGGTGAGAGAGTAATAGTGTGGACTTTATTACTTATTGCATGTGGCTTAGGTATGGAAGAATAAAGCAGAGGCCGCCCACGAATGAGCGGCCTCGCTCCCGCCAACCGAAGCGGACGGGGGAACCAGAGGTATAGAAGCAGCAAGCGACTGGCGAACAGTCAGACACCGCCGCTTACACGGGT